>Ga0209711_10003310_pt1 | contig 13669 bp, 9 predicted proteins | sample ArcticOcean_MG_C_7_FD_187441 | JGI IMG/M metagenome (GOLD analysis project Ga0209711, IMG submission 187441) | Marine microbial communities from western Arctic Ocean - ArcticOcean_MG_CB11_88 (SPAdes) (version 2) | ecosystem: Environmental > Aquatic > Marine > Oceanic | place: Arctic Ocean... | reverse complement strand
CTGCACCCATAGTAATAGCCACTGAATTAGCAAACATATACTTGCTGATGTTTGTGTCGTTCTCAATAATCGTCTTCATGTTAAATACCCTTCAATAAAATTGATGTTGCTGATAATGCTTTGCCTACTTCAACTGTTGTTGCTACGGCAGATGTTCCTAACGTAGCGTCACCTTGAACATAATAAATAGCGCTTGGAGTTAAACCTGATTGATTTTTAGACGTACCTCCTTGTAACGTTATTGTGGCAGTTTGCCCGTCAGTATATGCAGCTGTTGTAACACCTAAAAAGTTAGAAGCAGTTATGTTACTGGTCGATGTATCGTAAGCAAAATTACCCACACCAACTTTACCAATACTCCCGCCTGAATTTGAAGAGTACGCATAGACATATGTAGCCAAATTATTTAGTTGTGGATGATGAGCAACGTTGTTTCCACTACCATTATCGCTAGCATTAATTATAGTTCCATAACTTATAACTGTTCCATTCAGACCCGCTGGTATTAATTTGTCAACGTTAGGCCAGTTACCACTACGAATCAAAAGTGTGTTTGCTGTTAAATGATCAAAAACAATAGAAGGTTGATGATTACTAGCTGATAAATATACTACTGGGGTTCCAATAGTGTAAGACGAACCAGTTATTTGACCCACTCTACCTGTGCCATAGTTAGAATTGGGGCCATCTTTATACGCCATAACAAACCTGCCTGCGTTTGCGGCATGTGGATCAAATTTAATGTCAATATTATCAGCTGACCCAGATGTTATTAACAAAGCTGAACCAAAAGTAATTGAATTGCCAGAAACACTTCCTATTTTTAAATACGTGTGGTTACTGCTATCTTTAGACGCTGACATGAACTGTCCAGCAACATGAGGATTAAATGCTATACAACCTAAGTTACCTCCGGGATTCATAGTAGCAGGAGATCCCATAGTTATGGACGACCCACTTACTTGAATAATCACAGCTTCATTATTACCGGAACCGTTGTAATCTCTATACGCCATCATAAAGCGCCCAGCAGTGTTAGGGTCTACAGTTAATTGATTTTTAGTAAACGTGTAAGTAGTTGCTGAGTTAAAAGCAACTCCCGTACCTACAGAAATAGATGTACCTGTAACTGTTAAAACTTTTGCCATTGCGTAAACAGTAGGTGTATTAGCGTAATAAGTAACAAGAAGACTTCCTGTTACGCTTGGATCTCCCTTCAAACAAAAGCCGCTGAGTGTATTCGAAGCAAAAGTAACTGGTGTACCCCAAGTAATAGCAGTGCCATTTATAGTCCCAACTATAGCCACACCTGTTGGCAAAGAGGATGGAGTTTTATACGCAACAACAATTTTATTGAGACCTGCTGGAGCAATTAGTAAGTCTAACCCATAGCTATTAGTTGAAGGAATCTGATACTCAGTAGTAGCATTATGACGCGCTATGTCACTTGATCCAGAAACGGCAACTGTTTCAATAGTTCCGTCTGATTTAAGCACTACAGCTGTGCCATTAGGCAAAGTTCCAGAAGCTACAAACGTAGCTTCTCCGCCTATAGTGTCACTATCAGCATACTTGGTTGGTTTAACTGAGCCGTCTGTGTTCAACAAAGTTGCTAGGTTTCTTGCCTTACTCATATTGCATACCTCACTATTACAATGCCTGAACCGCCATTGCCGCCCTGTGTACCAGTATGACCGTGACCACCACCGCCACCACCTGTGTTAGCATTTCCGTTTAGTTCTGGCTGAATTCTATGTGTACCACCTAAACCACCACCACCTGGCGTTTCTGAACCACTTGTTCCACCAACACCAGCACCATCGTAAGAACCAGCAGCACCACCACTTGCATAATAACCATTATCACCTGTGGACGTAGTGGAAGACCAAGCTGAATAATTTCCTCCAAGTCCTGCGTTTCCTCCACCTGTGGAAGTACCATTTTGGCCGACACCGCCTGCACCACCGCCACCACCACCTCGATAATGAGGTGCTCCATCATTTACGCTAGAACCGCCAGCATATCCTTGTCCTGATGTACCAGATCCTCCAGCAGCTCCTCTAACACCACCACCTCCTGAGCCTCCTGACGCACCAATTTTAGTTGTAGAATTGTTTTCATTACCTGAACCACCACCTCCAATAGCTGTAAATCCAAACGCTGTTGAGTTATCACCATTACCTACATTTGGCATAGTTGATACACTTGTAGACGCTGAGCCTCCTGCACCTATAATAATATTAAAAGTGCCTAAAGCTACACTGTAGTTGGATTGATACACTAATCCGCCAGCTCCTGCACCAGCTGCACCGTTTGAAGTGCCTGCCCCACCGCCACCAGCAACAATTATAAAATCAATAGTTCCTGCTTTTGAGGTAGTAAAGGTACTAGATGCTGTAAATGTACGGTAGGCATAACCTCCTCCTGCTGATCCAGTACCACCAGTAGCAGCAAATGGGCCTACATTAAATCCGTCATTTATTGCACCAATATTAATCCAATTATTTCCATCAGTAGTTATGTCTTTACAAACATATGCTTCGCCAGTTGTACTATTAATCCACAAATGGCCCACTGCTGGAGGGTTAGTTGTCATTAATGGGTCAGTAGTAGATACGGTTGCATCTGACAAGCTAGCTAGTGAGGAAGCTCCATCTGCTCCATCTGTTCCTGCAAGAACAGATGCGTTAACACCCATAATAAGTTGTACTTCATCATCGAGATCAAGTGCGGGAGTGAACGTAACCGATACACCATCGGTTGCTGTGAAGTCTGTACCAACCAGCATCTTTGCACCGTTGATATAGCAATCTATACTTCCAACAAAATAAGTTAGCCCAGTTTTAGTAGCTTGGTTTGCAGTAGCAGTAAACTCAACTCGATTAGATACTGTAGATCTAACTTTCCAAGCTGTGCCTGTCCAATCGTAAAACAGACCATTGATAACCAACGAGTCACCAGAAGTCGGGGCAGATGGAAAGCCACCTGATGTGTACAAATAATCCGTCATCTTCTAATCCTCAGTAATGTCTATGCCAGCAACATACGCGCTGTAGCTACGAGCTGGAATATTTACAACGCCTCCAGCAATGGTGAACCTATTACTGAACTGACCCACCGTTTGATGAAGCGCGTAGGGATTGTTAGGAAATACAAAAGTTGACCACGTTGGAGTGGAAAAATTTGTATCAATAATTGTCGCTCGGTCATTCTGCTCGCCAAAGATCAGCGCAATTCCGGCTGCAACCTCACAAGCACCGTTGCCATATTCAGTAGAAGTGTTGGTACCGTTAGCCAGATATATAAGTGCATCAGTGCTAAGATTCCAGTAATACCAACCAGACCCACCTTGCTCTATGAGAAAAGATACGTTTGAAGTATTAGTGACAACAGTAGCACCATCAGAATAGCTTCCAACATTAAATTTATTATCAGTCTTTAGAGTCACCACTCCTGTGGAAATAGTACAAGTGGATACATTGGTGTTACCACCTGAATTTTTAGAATACAGTTTTCCGTTGTGATGAACCATGTAACTTCCCTGATTATCCGCGACTGTCACCATACTTGCGCCAGTAACCGTAAAGTCGCTATCAACCCCAGTCTCAATATGTCTCCTACCTATGAGAGTGGCCGATTTTACACAATACATATAAGTTCCATCACTACACATCGCATACTTAGCGGCAGCAATTGAGATAGTCCAATCGAAAGAGTTATTTAATGTTCCATCTTCGTTGTGGACGAAAACCATTCCGTCTTTTATTCTATAAAACGTTATAACTCCAGTAGTTGAATGCTCATGAACAAATCCAGCTGATCCTGCGTCAGCCACATTTGCGGCATTTGTAATACTTGTTACGGTAGGCTTTAAAACATCAGCTGCAGACTCTACATATATTGAATTAATTCCTTCCGCACCCCCACTAAAGAACATGCCCTTGAAAGCGGTGCTTGCTCTGGCTGGAAACTTTAACTTTAACGTAGATGAAACATCCATAATTAAACTCTTAGTTCGCTCTAAATTTCCAAGGGAAGTTCCCGTATTCATTGTTCTTCCATCAAGATCTAACGTAACTCCCGCACCTAAATTAATACAATCTAGATCTCTTAAAACTGCCCGTTGTGTAGATGATGTTGTGTGCAGTACTACATCCGTAGCCGTTACTGGCACTACCTGATCTATTACGTTTTTAAATACTTTGACTTGCTCGGCCATGAGAGGCTCCTATGTATACATTAAGATTCTGGCTATAGTTGCCCCAGCAACCGCTGTGGATGTGGTACTGTTTGCTGCGCCTTGATCTAGCCAAGCACCGTCTGTACCATCCGTTAGGTATTCATAAAGAACACCTTCAGAGGTATCAAACCACTGTTGCCCAATGACACCCGATGCCGGTGCTGTTGCTTGACTGATTAAGACTAAAGCGGCTGTTCCTGCTGCACCAGTTGGCCCAGTTGGGCCAGCCACAGTTGAGTCAGCACCATCACTGCCATTAGTACCATTAGTACCATTAGTACCGTTAGTACCTGCTGCACCTGTTGGGCCAGTGGCACCAGCTGCACCTGTTGCTCCTGCTGCACCTGCTTCACTTGTTAGAAGTAAAGTAGTAGCAGACAAAGCTCGGCCTGCCTCTACATTAGGTGTTCCAGCAGAAGTGGTTAACGTACCGTCAGTCTGAACATAGTAAGTTGAGTTAGTAACAAGTCCTGTCTGATTAGAAGACACTCCGCCTGCTAGTACTATAGAAGCTGTTGCAGCATTAGCATATGCAGCTGATGATGTGCCTATAAAATTATCTGCGGTTAGATTCGCAACGCCTGGAGTGCCAAACGTCATCTGGAGTATCTTAGTAAAACCATTTGTAGCGCCACCGTAATCCGTTCCTGCTACTACTATCCTGCCGCGAGTGCCGTATCTGTCAAATCTCACAGCGTTAGAATATAATTCTTGACCCGCTACCGTAAAACCAGCTCCAAGTGTAATTGTAGTACCCGATACTGTGGCAATTTTTGCTTGAGTATTCCTCCAGCAGATTATGAACTTATTTTCATAGCCATCTAGTGATACGTTAGGGAATGTAGCAGTTGATGTTGAGTATTGTACAGGGGTGCCAAAAGTAATAGACGTTCCCGAAATCTGACCTGCAACAAGTTTACCAGCTCCGGAGCCGGGTGACCCAGACGCCACAAACAAACCGGCCACAGTCGTACTGAAAGCAACAGCAACACCTGTTCCACTATCAGTAGACCAAATATGTTGACTTCCAAAAGTTAAAGTGTTTCCTGATACTGTAATAACATAACAAACATTTACCATGGAACTTGTACCGTACTCCGACATTGCCAAGACTGCCCTGCCTGAAGTAAGGGGATCAAATTGTATTCTATGGTAATGCGATGTATTACCTGATGCAGCAACTACTGAGCCTAGCGTCATGCCTGAATTTGTCAGAGTACCAGCGCGAAACCTATTGCCGCTTGTATACGATGTGACTAAGAACGAACCTGCTACGCTAGGGTCAAACGCAATATCGACATCTGATACAGCTAAACCAACGGCACTAAAAACTTCCTGATGGTTGAAGGTGATGGTGTTTGTGCCAGAAACTGTATAAGAGCGTAAATAACCATACTGATTATAATGGCCTGCTGAAATATCTGCACCTGTTATTACAAACCGAGAGCCTGAATACCCTGCATCAAATTTAACTCTAACAGTATTTACAACATGTGCACCGGAAACTATTACTTGTGGTGTACCATAAGTGATTGTTGTCCCTGAAACTGTTCCTATGACGACTTGGGGGTAATAGGGACTAACCGAGGGCTTGTAAGTTAATACAAAACGACCTGCATAATTTGGATCCCAATCAACATCAAAATAGTCGGTATTGGTGGTTGATAGAACTTTAGCAGGTGTATAAGCAGTTGCGCTATCTGCTAGCGGATAGATTTCTGCCACAGCCTCAACAGTGCCATTAGATTTTAGAATTACAGGAGTTCCATTAGGTAACGTACCACTAGCTATGAAATCCTTAACACCACCTACCCCATCAGCACCGTCTGTGCCATTAGTACCAGCAGCACCCGTTGTACCAGTAGTACCTTGTATTCCTTGTATTCCTTGAACCCCTTGTGGGCCTTGAATAGATCCACCACTTACCCATGCAGAAGTACCGTCCCAGACATGAAAGCTATCATCTGCTTGAACAATGTAAGCATCACCTTGAGTGTTACTTCCTGATGGGAGATTACCAATAGCTGCAACTTCTCCTAAGAAATTAATACCTAGACCAGCAGTACCCTGTATTCCCTGTACACCTTGAGATCCAGCTGCGCCAGCGACTCCATCTTCTCCAGCAGGGCCAGAAAGTAATAGAGTCGTAGCATTTATTGCAAGACCTGCTTCAACTGAAGGTGTTGCTTCAGAAGTACCTAGTGTTCCATCACCTTGTATGTAGTAACGAGATCCTGCTGTAAGACCAGATTGATTCTCGCTAACACCACCTTTAAGAATGATAGATGCTGTTTGACTATCTGTGTAAGCTGCTGATGAAAGTCCAACGTAACTTAAAGAATTTAAAGTGCTAGCTCCTGTTGCTTGCATTTGACCAACATGGGCACTGCCAAGGGGGTTTCCACCCGCACTAAAATTAGAATTATTTCCTATCTTAGTTACATAAACAAATTTACCACCTGACATAAATGCAAGAGCTGATGCAGTATGATCACTTTCAGTGTTTATCTCAGTTATAGTATCAAGAGTAATCGTTGTTCCTGAAACTGAACCTGTGTTTACTACTGCATCATTTGTAGAGTCTTCTGAATACATGTACGCAAATTTACCACTACTATGTGGACTAAACTCTATAGCGTGATCTTTTGCTCCAGTGTCATTTTGTTGAGGAAAAAATTCTATGTAGGAACCTAACGTAATTGATGTCCCTGAAATAGTACCAGCTACTATTGTTCCATTACGTCGATTGACGCTATTATTCTTACCTCTGTACTGGACTATAAAACTAGTAAGATCAAGTGGATTAACAGCCATAGCTGCCATTTCTATGCTGTCCCAAGGAAGAGGCACATTAGTGCCTAAACTCATAGTACTACCAGATACTGTGCCAATTTTTAAATTTGCATCAGCAAGAATTATAAATTTACTTGTTCCAACGGCTTTTACAAGACCAGTACTCCATCCTGATGGCCCAACTAAAATATCAGATCCAAATGAAACGCTTGTTCCTGAAACTGTACCTACTTTAATGCGCGTACCGCTGCTTGTGTACATAGCTACTAATTTATTATTATCAACTAGATCAAAAGCACAACTATGAAAATACGTTGTTGCTGAAGAAACCAGAACTTCTGTACCAAAAGTTATTGATGTTCCTGAAATCGTGCCTATTTTTATGCCAGCAGTATTGTTAGCTTTTCTATAGCTTATAGCAAACTTTCCTGAAGAGTTTGGTGCAAAACTTATTTGTCTATTCGTTGTAGCTTCAGAGCTAAAAATAACTTGCGCTCCAAACGTAATAGTTGTTCCTGAAACTGTACCAAGAACACACGCTCCATAAGTTCCTGTTTGATTTCTGTAAGCAACAATAAACCGATCTGGATTAGTTGAGTCTATTTTAACGTCAAACCCTTGCCAAGTATGGGTCGTAGTAATATTTTCAAATACTACTCCATTACTAGCGGAAGGTATATTTCTTGGGATTATTGGTGCAGAAACTGCCCGTACTGTACCATCAGCCATCAACTCAACAGCTTGACCATTAGGTAACGTACCTGTTGCTACAAAGTCTCTAGATCCTCCAACACCATCAGCGCCTGCGGCACCTACGGCACCTGCGGCGCCAGCGGGGCCAACTAGTTGACTTTGCAAAGCAGCAGGTAACGTCCCTACATTACTGAGGTCTTTTAACGCACCAAACTCATCGAGCTTAGTCGCTTTAACATCACCACTGTCTGCTAGTAAATCAGCTACGTATCTCGCTTTGCTCATGTCAAATGCCCTTAATAATAAATTGGTTACTCACCTACAGCTACCCAAGCCGTTGTAGACTCGTCCCATGTATATGCTTCACCATCTGAAGGGTAAGCTGTTGGTGCTTCCCAAAGACAAGTTGCATCCACAAGAGTCCAAGACGCATATGGCTTAGGTGGAATGAACGCATCTTTAGCTGAATCATATGTGAATCCCATGCCAGCGTAGTTCATACGCAGTGGAGTTCCACCATCTGAATGAACGCCCCCATGAGTGTTGTAGGATGTTTGAATCCATTCGCCCGGAGATGTATCAACAAACGAATCAAAAAAGTCAGCCTCAGCTACAATTACTTGCTCAACTGTTCCTGAATTTACTTTTGCATAATGTGCCATCTTTACTACCTCTTAAACTAAATTTTTACTTGTAACGTAGTTGCATTAACCGCAACACCAACAGGAACTGAAGTAGACACTTTAGTAGAAGTTACGCTGGCATCTTCTTGAGCGTAATGTTTTGCTCCAATAGTCAAGCTAGAAAAACCTCCAATTTGTCCAGAATACTGGACAGTTTTAGTGTCACCTGTTGAACCTGCGGCAGTTACAAAACCCATAACTTTGTCAGCATCAAGATTAGATACTGCTGCTTTATAATGTTGGTTTACTATAGCGCTACCTGTTGCTTCCATAAGTGATACAAATCTGCCAGTAGAACCTAAGTTAACCATAGAAGTGTATAAGCCATTACCACCAGTAATGGAGTTTCCAGATATACCAACACTTACTGCTGTTGTACCTATGGTAATTTCGTTACCAACTAAAGAACAATCAAAAATTCCGCCACCAGCATGAGTAGAGAAATTTACCATTAGTTGAGTAGTGTTATATGGGTTAAAACATACGTTTTGCATTGTGTCGTAATCACTAAGATTAGCGGGTAACGCTACTCCATCCACAGTTTGTGAACTTAAAAGTATAGGAGTTCCTACTGTAACGGTTCCATCACCTGCATTAGTAACAGTTCCTACAGCAAGTCCTGTTCCACCCGAATGTAAGAACTGACACATTACGGCAAATCGCGCACCTGTAGTTGAATTAAAAGTAGGTTCCCATGTAAAACTTTTGCCTCGAAATAAAGCGTTCGTTTCTGTTCCTATATGTACTGGCGTACCAAGAGTTATTGCATCTCCAACAAGCTTTCCTACGCGAGCAAATATACCGCCTGTTGCACCATAAACTACTAAAAATTTAGTACCGTCATCTAAGAAAAATCTAGCAAAGTCTGCTTGTGTACTACCAGACCCAAGAGCTTGAGTTGTAACTAAAGTCGCAGCAGTGTTGCTTGTTAAATCCCAAAGTTGCACAGTGCCACTGCTTCTGTTGGTAACAATAAACCTGCCAGATATTGTAGGATGTAATGATAAATATCCATAGTTATAGCCACTACCAGACAGCTCAATTGAGCCTAAATGAGTCATAGTAACCCCATCTGTAGGTACACTAAATCTATTAATGTGGCTAGCGCCATAACCACTTCTTGCCCAAAGAACACCTGCGTTTACAGGATCCCATTCTATTGCCATCTGGCCACTACCACTGGGGGCTGATCCACGTGTGTCTTTTGCACTCCAAGTAACTTGTCCGTTTGTTGCTACAAGCCCTACATTTATTTGAGGAGTGCTATCGCCTGCCATCATTGCAAAACGATTAGGATTTGATGGGTCTACAGCACAAATAAAATGCCCCATTCCAGCAGTTACTGCTGAAGTATTTGGCCATGGATTAGTTAACATAACGCTAGGTGAAATAGGTGTAGTTTGGGTAATACCGCCAACCTTACCTGTAGAATCTATTTGAGCTATTTGTCTTGCTGTCATGTTGCTAGCCAATTCAAAATCAGCTGCACCTGATGCTGCTCCCCAAGTAAGATTAGCCCCAGCGCCTCCACTCTTTAAGACTTCACCTGCTGCACCTGCTGCCAACCGAACTGGGCCAGTAGCATTTCGATACAACACATCACCTTGCGTAGTAAGAATAGAGGTTAAACTACCACTTACTGTCGTAATGGCTTCTGCTGCTTTACCTAAAAGCAATAATTCTTTAGCTTCTGTTGCGCCTGTAGTTGCGTCAAGTGCTGTCTGCAAGCTAGCTTCAACTGTTGTAGTACTAATGGTCATGATTTGGCTCCTTTAGAGTCCGATAAGTGCTAGGATTTCAGCGTCTTCAGCTGATGTTGCAGATGCAGAAGCACTTGCATCCATAATTAATTGCACTTCATCGTTAAGAGTAAGTGCAGGAGTAAATGTTACTGATACGCCATCGGTTGCTGTAAAGTCAGTTCCCAATGTCATTTTAGATCCGTTAAGGAAGCAGTCTATGTTACCTACTGTGTAGGTTAGACCTGTCTTCGTAGCCTGTCCTGCTGTAGCAATAAAGTCCACACGAGTAGCTGTGGCATTGGTACTTCTAGATTGCCATATAGTCCCTGTCCAATCATAGATAGCATTATTAATAACTAACGTATCATTAGTAACTGGGCTGGCAGGAAAACCACCTGATGTAAATACATAAGCTGTCATACTATATATCTCTTAATCTATGTATATCTAATTATTACAATGCCTGACGATCCATTGCCGCCAGCATAGCCAGTTGTTGAGCTAGCCCAACTGCCGCCTCCGCCTGATCCTTTGTTTACAATAGCGTCTAGATCAAATAGATCATCGTACCCTCCACGCCCACCAACAGCACTACCACCAAGCGAATGAGCATTACCGCCACCGCCACCGCCGCCTGCGTAATAATTATTGTCTACCCATTGACGACCTAAGCCACCATGACCATCGGAACCGTTTATTGATCCAGCGCCACCAGCACCACCTCCACCATCAGCAATATTACCAGAAACAGAACCACCATCATTTCCGAAACCTGTTAGACCACCAGAATCTGCTTGAGTACCACTACCTCCAGCAGTGTCTTGGCTAAAGCCTGAGCCACCACCGCCTGAGCCACCATTTGATGCTGGAACTTGTGAGTTTCTAGCACCACCGCCGCCATGACCGCCGCCAATAGCTATTGCATTTATATTACTTACAGTTGTGTTACCACCATTATTACCAGCTAATTGCACTGCACCAGCTCCACCAGCGCCTATAACAATATTGTAAGTGCCTGCTGTAAGAGTGAGGCTTCCAGAAAGATAACCACCAGCACCACCTCCGCCATTATTACTATTATTAGCACCCGCTCCTGATCCTCCGCCTGCAACTACAAGCATATCTACTGTACTTGAACCAATTTGTTGTAATGCCCCAGAACTTGTAAATGTACGATACTTATACCCCCCAACTGCTGTGTATGTACCGCCAGAAAAAGAATCTGGTTCAACGTTACCAGTACCACTACCTATGTTAATCCATACATTGGAACCTGTTGTTATATCAGTACAAATGTAAGCGTTTGCAGTTGAACTGTTTACCCAAAGATGGCCTATTGCCGAAGGATTACTCGTAATTAAAGGGTCAGTAGTAGCTACGGTTGAGTCTGACAATCCAGATAATGTGGAAGACCCTGCTGCTCCTACTGCGCCTGCTATCCCTGTATCACCTTTAGTAGCTACTATATTTTGTACTGGGTCACTTGCATAAACCACAAATGAGTAAGGCCAGCTAGCAGGTGACATTACATTTGTACCTGCGCTATCTCTTGATAACATTGAAAAAGAAGTAAGTGACTTGCTACCTGTTAAGACTTGATGTTCATCAAAGCCTTCTTTGTCTGTAATAACAGAGTAATTAATATCAGTCATTGGTGTGTTAAAAGTTACACTTGTAGTGCCAGCATTGTAAGTATAAGAACACCCTGCTGCTGTACCTGAATTCTCTGAGTTAATGTAACCTTGTGCTGCTGGAGAAATTACTGTGACAGCTGCCGCTAGCCCATATACAGAACCTGCTGATGTGTCTATCCAAGTTGAGTCAGTGCCATCTGTAACATACTCTGCAAGAACGCCTGTAATAGTATTAAACCATTTAGCGCCAATAGAAGGACTAGTAGGTGCAGTGGCTGAATTTATTGTTGATAAAGAAACAACATCTGCCGCAGTTAATGCTTGGAAGCAAGCATCTCCTGCTGACCATGCCTGATCTCCAAACGAAGACTCTGCATTCTTAGTGACACCTGTTAGCGTCCAGTAAGTTGTGTTGTCTGTTCGACCTGTGTAGCTAATGATCTCAGTCTTGTCAGTTGCAGATAAAGTTAAGCGGCCACTTGCAGGAACATCTTTATTAGGCGCAACAGCTTTCACTACATTAACTGTAGTTGCACCAATGGCTACGTTTGATTGTAGCGTAGCCTGTACATTATTCTCGAAAGCCATTCTTAGGTGTCCTTTATCTTAATCTGAAAGTTCACTTCTTTAGTCCTACCCTGGGAAGTAGCAGCAACTACAGCTATTTTATATCTTTCTTTATGTGTTCCACCACTCACCCATAATTTGGGGATAGCTGTAGTAGAATCAGTCATTCCTACAGTTAAGCCTATTGCTGGATCCACTATTACGGTAGATCCTGTAATGCTATCACCTAATGGAAGCCATAAGGTAAAATCAACATCGTAATCTAGCTGCTCATTGGGTTGCTTATTAAATGTCTTAATACCATTTACTCCTGTTACGCAGCCTTAGCATATATCACTCTTTCTTTTTTAACTTCAATTAGTAGTGTTCTATTTTCGGGTTCTACTAATATTAGTATTCCGTTACTTCTTTGTCCTTCTTGTGCAAGTAGTACAAATCGAGTAGTAATTATTACTGTTGCATCTATGTTAAGAGGGACAGCAACATATCTTAATACAACTCCTTCTGCGTCTACTGTCGCTGCTGAGGCTGTAACACGAGCTTCAGATACGTTTAAACCGACTCCCTGGGACGTAAATAGAGCATTTCCTTCAATAAATGCTTTAGCAATTACTGATCTATCAGCTTCAGCAGTGATTGTAGCAGAAGCTTCTATAGCTCCGCTAGCAAAAATAAGTATCTCGCCCGCTATTATGGTTACATTACTGCCAGTAAATGCACCTTCTACATAAACATCTATTGCATAAATTGTATTTATTGTAGCATTAGCAGCAATACTACCATTAACATTTACTTCTATGTGTGTTGCTGCGTCTACACTAGCAGTCCCACCCAAGGTAGCTGAGAAGAGTACATCTGCTGTGGCTGTAGTATTTGAAGTAGGCCCAAGACCTGTAACTGTCCAGTATCCATCAACAACAACTGCTGGTACATAAACAGCCGGATGTGTAGTAGTAACTCTACGTTTAATGCCACCGTCATAACCAGATACGCCACTTCTGGTTCGGGCTTGAATTAACTGACTATAAAAAGTAGTTCCTGCGGGTGCTGCGTTATTTAAAGTGTTTATTATAGTAGTAGGAATGTTAGTTCCGTTATACGTAGTGTTTGCATTATACGGAGCTATAGATTCAAAGGTATGATCAATTTGAATTTGTGAATTAGTGAAATTTACCCAATAAGCAGCAGCAAGAGAATCAACCCAAGTGTCGTAAGCAGGTATTGTATATGCTTCAGCTGAGTTGTAAGAAGGAGTCCAGTATCCTGTGTCAGATACATCTGCAGTAACACTAACTAACTTTCCTCCGATTGCTATAA
>Ga0209711_10003306_pt1 | contig 13674 bp, 9 predicted proteins | sample ArcticOcean_MG_C_7_FD_187441 | JGI IMG/M metagenome (GOLD analysis project Ga0209711, IMG submission 187441) | Marine microbial communities from western Arctic Ocean - ArcticOcean_MG_CB11_88 (SPAdes) (version 2) | ecosystem: Environmental > Aquatic > Marine > Oceanic | place: Arctic Ocean... | reverse complement strand
CCAATAATTTAGTCGTCGTACCTAATAGTAGAATGGGGGAGGCGATCCTAACTAATTACATGCGCCCCGACCCCCATTTCAGGATGGACTTGAATTTTGTACTCGATTACTCGGTTTCTCCGGACCGAGCGATTCGAGTTTTGATGGCAGGCGTTCGAGCACTTGCAGAGGACGATAAGGGGATTTTATTAGACCCGGCTCCTGAAGTCCGCTTAGACGAAGCGTTGTCGGGCGGGCAGCGTTATGAAGTGAGATTTTTTATTCTTCCAGCCAATATCTCCCCCAATGAGTCTCGGCACATTGTGAATAAAAGTGTTATCGAGCACCTTGCCCGAGCTGGACTCACTCCATCGATGGAGAAAGAAACGGTGTTTTTGGATATTGCATCAAGTTTACCGAATATACCATCTTCCCAAGATGACAATTTTGATGAAGTAATTAATCGTAGTGAATTATTTAGAGTTTTGTCGGAAGAGGATTGTAGTACACTTCTCAATAAAGTGGCACGGAAAGATTTAAAAGTTGGGGAGGTCTTGTACCGGCAAGGCAATATTGCAGATTCCCTTTTCTTGCTGGTGGAGGGTCTGCTGTGTTCCTCGATAGAACTATCGGACAATGAAAGCAAGGAGAAGATTGAACGGCTTGAGTCGGGCATGCATTTCGGGGCAGAAGATGTGTTGCAAAAAGTCACACGACTTTCAACCATCTCTGCGATTACTGATTCTATTGTGTTGGCATTTGATCCAATCGCAGTGGCTGATTTGGCGACTCGGAATGGGGGCTTCCTTTCATTGTTAAACGAACGAATGGTACTTGGACAGGATCGAATTATGAAGACCAAATGGAAGCTCAAGCAACAGGAAGCCCATGCATCTTCCTTGCGGAAGAAAACTGGCGTGGGGCATACCATCCAAACTTTTTTTACCGACTTTTTTCCCTCTTCGACCTCCTCCTCTAAACCAGTTTCCAAAAAATCGACTTCATGATGGGGCAATTTATTTTAGCGTTCACATTGTTGCTTTCTTTTCTTAACCCTTTTTTAATGGGTCAAAAACCGGCGACGGATCGCACTCCAAAGATTGAAATGTTGTCCGAACGAATTCGCCTAAGCTATGTCGATCCCTTACGCTGTGCCCAGTTGCTTAATTTTTATGGGGTCAGTATTGGTGATCCAAAATCGCCTATTGATCCGAAAGAATTACCGGTGGTGGTGGTACTTCCTGAAACCGCATTTCACGAAACCATCCCTGATCATGAAAAGGCGTTTCCTCAAACAGAGACGGATCCAATCAATGAACTGCTGTTATTTTTTGATGCAGGATTCCCTGAGCAGGCAGGACGAATCAGGCGAATTATACAGGAGCAAATTGATTTACCAGCACGTAAAATTATGATTGAAGCGATGGTGTTGGAGATCTCTTCCCAAGCACTGGATCAACTTGGTGTGGAGTGGGACTTTAATAGTGGTCGTGAGAGCATATCTGAGGGCAATTTTATTCAAGATAAACTTGATGGCGAGAACGATAGTTTGGTGCTGGGTAAAATTGTCTATCCACCGGTTGGTGGTGCTCAATTGGATGCGACTATTACCAATGTTTTTCGTGAATTCAATGTTCGATTGCAGGCACTGGTGGAAGATGGTTCGGCTCAAGTCTTGTCTCGTCCGAGTATTCTTACATTGGATAACCGAATGGCGTACATTAATGTGTCCGAAAAAATCCCTATTGCGAATACTAAGTTTATAAAAGATTACGTGAGTGCGGTCGATTTTCGAGATGTTGTGGCCGGAATTCAATTGGCGGTTCGTCCGCGTATTAATAAAGACGGAACGGAGGTTTCCTTGCAGATTAATGCGGCAGTCTCTGCTCGTGTTCCGGGGAAAGATGAAAAAGTACTAGGGAAGGATTCGGTGGTGCTCGCCACGGCTCCCACTTTGTCGATTCGAGAGGTAAAAACTTATGCCCGAATAGCTAATGATACGCCATTCATCGTGGGGGGGTTGATCGCAAACGATTCTGAGCAGACCATTACAAAAGTCCCCCTCTTGGGAGACATTCCTTTTCTGGGAGCCCTTTTTCGCTCTAAAACTGAGACTGGTCAAAAACGAGAAGTGATTATTGTAATTACTCCCTCAGTCTTACCCGAGGATAGTCCAGTCCATGCCGGCATGCCTAAAGATGACGATCTTTTTGATCAATTTGGCCACCGTTTATTCCGTGATGCTTATAGAATCCGTGCGGAGGATACTTTTGATCTAAGATATTTGACTGAAAATAAAGGCTTACAGCAACTTCAAGGAATTGTCGATCGAGTCGTGACTGATCATCCCCAATTATCTCGTGAATATCCTTATGAAAACTTCGCCCATGGCGCGGTTCCGGGGGAAGGTGCATTAGTCCGCAGGCAAATTTACGAAGTTTTGAAAAGACAGAAAGCATCGGATGTTCTTGATGTTGAGAAATTAATTTTCTTTGAAAAAGGGAAGTCAGATGGAGCAGGTATCAAAGTGCGTTTTTTAGCCGAATATCTACGTGAAGTTGCTCCCTTCGTACTTGAAAAGAAGCTCAGCGGAAAAGCTTTTGGTTTATGCTATCGAATGCGAAGAAATTCCCTCGATATTGACCAATTACTTGATGAACCAGTACCTGAAATCAAGATTGTAGACTGCCCTGATAGCCAAGCATGGCGTTCACTTTTACTCGAATCCAACAAGCGATCCCCTGGAGTTGCCCCTAAACAAGTGATTTTCCTACGAAATCGAGCAGATCTAAACCGACTCAAGAACGCGATTTTAATGAAGAAAATAATCACTTTAAATGCATCAGACTATATTTTGAAATTAAAAAATTTCACCCGTGGACGCTTGCTTAGAATGCCTACTGTTCGTGAAGATGATGTTGAATTAATTGATGCCGATGTAGCCACCTGCTATTATCATTCCGAACTTTATTACTCAGTTCTTGAAGAATCTTTGCAATCTGATTACGCGGCTTTAAAAAAGGTACTGAATGGGACGGATTATGAATCTAAATTAATGAAGAACCCCTAAGGCAGAATACTCGTTTTACTAACTGATTGGAGCAGGTAATCATAAAACCCACTCGAGAAAATTTCATCGGAATCCCACTTCTTTTTAATTGAGATAAAATTTCCCAGCCCGGGATATCCTTTTTTGAGTTGTGCACCATTCGAAAAGTTTCGATAAGGAAGATAAAATGTTCCGTCCAAATTGAGGGTAATCTCAATAAGTTCTACCATTTGCTTCTGGAGTTTTTTTTCTGCTTCCTGATTTTGGTCAATTGTGAAAAGCATCACCAATCCAAATACGTTTTTCTTTGCATAGGGTAATGCACTATCCGTGTCCTTCATGATTTCTCGAATCGTTACATTGAGAAGGTTTTCGGATTGGTTGATCATTAGGTTTTTGGCATGGGGAATAAAGTCGGAAAATTTATCTTGAGGTAAAAATATTTCCACAAGGATATCGGTTTTTCCTTTTTGATTATTGGTGAATATACGGACCGGTTCGATCAGTAAATTTGCTCTGGAATGAACTCCTCCCGCCTCACCACCGATTAGGTTTTCCGTCCATTGACGAAAGGATTTACCGCGATCGCTATTCAAGGAAGCCCGAAAAATTGCCCGAGCCAAAGAAGTTTTCAAAGATGTTTTATATTCGGCCGGTTGGCGGGATATTTCATTGGTGTTTTCATATGAGGTCAGGAGAACCTGTTCAAAAAAAGTGTCGGGGGCTACCGATAATCGACCAAAGGCAAGGCGCACTGGTCTTTGTTTCATTTTATTCCATTCTTGGGTAAAGTTCTGGTACTCTACAATCTGATGGGACGATCTCAAAATTTCATTGGGTACCGGTTTAATCCATGCTTCCAGAATGATTCCCATTAATCCATATCCCCCCAATGAGTGCTTAAATAACTCGATGTTTTGAGATCTCGAGCATATGAGAACTTCTCCATTTGCATTAAGGAGTGAGATTTTTCGTACAGTTGAACTAACCGGGGGGCGATTGGGTTGCCAGCCGTGTGCATTCACACTCATTGTCCCGCCAATAGAAAAATCAGCATTGCTTTGCATGACCTCTACAGAAAGCCCCAAGGGCGCCAAAAATTGGAGAACCTCTTTCCAGCGGGCTCCTGTTTCCACACGAAGCAAACCATCCTCCATTTTCATCCCGTTTAAGGCCGAAAGATCCACATGAATGACACCTTCTCCGAGGCTTTGTTTTCCCATTGAATGGCGTGCCCCGATCGGAATAATTTTTTTCTTTTCTGTTCTAGCTTGAGTCACCAAATCTTTGAGTATGGTGATACTTTTATTAAGATCTTTAACGAGAGAAATAACGCCGCCATGCCTGGTTTTATTCAGTCCGCTGGCATCGTTAATAATGCTTTCATTCAGAACGATTTTTCGATCCTCAGGAATTGGATCGGTAATAAAAAAAAAGCCAACCCGAAGAACTGGATAGATTATCCATAATGCAAGCACACAAAGGCTCGCGATTAACCATTTTCTTTTGAGTAGATTTTTCATTAGATCGAATACTAGGGGAATTTAAAGAACACACTTATTAAATTGCCCGCGTTGTTGATTTTCTCCTTGCTTCCCTGTTTTACTATTAAAGTATAACCCTATGCAGTTAATTCACTCATTTGCAATTTCTATTATTTTTAGTGTATCAATTAATTTTTTACTTGGATCTTCACCGTCTCCGCTCCGAGTTTTTATATTGGCTGGTCAATCGAATATGGAAGGGAAGGGCGGAATTGACCCTTTGCTTAACCATCAAATTAAAGCCCCGGAAACCAAGGAATTTTTCGCTCACTTACATCACGATGGAAAATATATTCAACGAGATGATGTGTGGATCAATTATTTGGACCGACGAGGAAACTTATCGGTTGGATACGGATCTCCTGGGAAGATCGGCCCCGAACTCGAGTTTGGAAATACGATGGGTAATCATTTCGACGAGCAGGTTCTTTTGATCAAGACTGCATGGGGAGGTAAGAGTCTAGCGCGTGATTTTCGTCCGCCCAGTGCTGGTCTGCCAAACGGTCAAAAAATGAAAGAATTTATTGAATCCTTGGCTAAGAAAGAATTTAACAACCTGTTTAAAAGTAAATGGAACCAACTCAAAAAAGAGATTCCAACCATTTCCCGTAAAGAGGTCGAAAAGTTAATGAAAGTAAGTGTGGAATCCATACTCGAAGAAAAAGGGACAGAATTTCGTAAACAGGTTAAGGAGAGTCACGGTTATTTCTACCGTTTAATGATAGAGGAAATTCGAAACACCCTCGCGGAATTAAAATCTCGTTTTCCCGATTACGACGGACGGGCTTACCAGATTTCCGGTTTTGTCTGGTTTCAGGGATGGAATGATATGTATAATGGATTTCAAGACGAGTATGCCGAAAATATGGAGTATTTCATTCAAGATGTTCGCAAGGAGCTGGACGAACCAGATCTCCCCTTTGTTATTGGTATTATGGGACAGAATGGATTTAAGGAAGCGACGGGAAATATGGCGATCGTGAAAGCGGCTCAGGTCTCAATGAATCAGATTGTAGAGTTCAAGGGTAATGTGGAGGCGATTAAAACCGATGTATTTTGGGATGAAAAAGCGGACAAAGCGTATCCTACTTGGAGGGATAATTTTGAAGAGTGGAAAAAAATTGGATCTGATCGAGCCTATCATTATTTAGGGAGTACTCTTTTCTTTTCCCGAGTCGGTCGGGCATTTGGAGAGACCATGCTTAAACTAATGGATAGAACGGAGGAAGAAATATGATCCGCCTGATACTTTATTTTTTAATTTTACCCGTTGTCACGATCGGAATATTTGCTGAGAAGCCAAATATTCTTTGGATTGTTGGAGAAAACCTGAAACTCGACCTCGGATGCTATGGAGCCAAGAATGTGAAGACTCCAAATTTAGATAAATTAGCCGCAAAAGGGGAGCGTTACACAAAGGTTTTTTCAACTTCTCCAGTCTGTGCACCTAGTCGAAGTGCCTTTTTTGTGGGTATGTATCAAACCACTACAGATACCCATAATATGCGATCTCATCGTGAGGATGATTACCGCTTACCTGAAGGTGTCCGTCCGATTACTCATCGATTGAAAGATACGGGTTACTTTACTGCCAATCTTAAGACTATGAACAAGGAAGAGATTGGCTCTGGCAAACTTGATCTTAACTTCGTCAACGAGGGCAAACTCTATGACGGAAGTAAGTGGGAGGAACTTAAGGATAATCAACCTTTCTTTGCTCAAATAAATACTTTGGAGTGCGAGTACGACATTTATGACCGAAATACATGGCAGCAACCAAGAGTTGAGTGGAAAGGGGAGAAAATACATGAGCAGGTTGCCACCGCTGATAATGTAACTCCGCCTCCCTATTATCCCGATCATCCTATTGTTCGCAAAGAATGGGCCCGCTATCTTAACTCAGTCTCGGGGATGGATAAAACTATTGGCAAGGTGCTCCGTCGTCTGGAGAAAGATGGATTGGCAGAAAATACCATCATCATGTTCTTTGGGGACAACGGGCGTATTGAACCAAGGGGGATCCATTGGTGTTATGACACCGGTCTTCATGTACCGATGATCATTTATTGGCCTAAAGCCTTTCCCTCTCCAGCCAATTATAATTCAGGATCAGTGAAGGATGAAGTTATCAGCCTGATCGACCTGACCCCGACCACTCTTGGTTTTGCCGGAATCGAAAAACCCTATGGTATGCAAGGACGGATATTTCTTGGTAATCAAGTCGGACCCGAGCGGACTTATGCCTTCTCGGCTCGTGACCGGGTCGACGAGACTATCAATAGAGTTCGAAGTGTTCGGGGTAAGAAATACCATTATATTCGCAATTATTACCCCTCCCGTCACTTCACCTCGCTTAACCGTTACAAAGAGAAGTGTTTCCCGATCAAGCCACTGATGCGTCGTTTGATGAAGGAGGGGAAATTAAAAGGCCCTCCTGCCGACCTTATGTCGCCCACTGTCTCACCTGAGCAATTATTTGATATCGAAAATGATCCTCACGAGATTAATAACCTCGCCCATTCCAAAAAATCCCAGCATCGCCAAGCCCTTCTGAACATGAGAACGGCTTTAGATGTTTGGATTGTGGAAACTCAGGATCGTGGAGAATTTCTTGAACCCGAACATATTGTCGCTCCTTTTGAGAAAGAAATGCACGATTGGTTTGGCACTCCCGATTGGTATCAGGTAGGGAAGTAGAATTCATCCAGTCTCAGGCATGAATGTGGGGAAAATAACCCCCTTAGGTGGTTGATGGGATCCGAGGCACTGAGCGAAATGAATTTCGCAATTTTTCGCACCCCAGGAATAGGCAGATTGTACACATTTAGATGCTCGTGTGGGGAGTAAGAAAACCGGGCAAAGACCCCGGAAATAATTAAGTTGGGCGGCAAGCAGAACGGTTGCAATCTCCTCGGAGCGAGCTATTCCAGGGCCAATCATACAGCTGCCTGGATGATTTACGGATGAGAGAAAGCCCAACAATTCGCCCTCTTCATTTTTATAAGTTAATGTTTTCCAAATACCGGTACTATTCTTGATGAAAAAGGAAAAATCTTTTTCACGCTCGATCCCAGCCAGTTCCAGTTCAATTCTTACCATACTAGGGACATCTTCCAGTACGGCTTGGCAAACAAACTGACTTCCCGCTAACTCAATATTTAGTCCATCCTGAGGAACTTCTAAGAACAAATCCTGAAAAGAGTGAAAAGGCACGAATCCTTTCTTTGTGTAAAGTGAGAACGAATCGAGATTCTGGGCACTGGAGACTAGGCGTATAGGTAAATTTCTTTCTTTGGCAAAGTCAATGATCCTGGATAATAAAGCCCCCGCTATTCCCTTTCCAAAAAAGTCGGAATGTACATTCATAATTCCGAGTGAGAAATGGGTTGATCGAGGGTGGTAAAAGCAGGAACCTGCAATGGTTCCACTCTTTTGGCAAACTGCAAGAAGACAACATCCTGGATCGAGGGATTCGTATACTTCGCAAAAGAGCAGTGTATCTGATTTTGGTCCGGTGAAAATCGGACTTTTTCCATGGTTGATATACCAAAAATTGGTCGACTCATAAATGAGTCCAGCCACCTGTTCCCACTCATCGACCCTCATGGGGCGAAATTCGAATTTAATCAAAGAAGTTGCCATAATTCACCCCTATTTTACAACCTGTATTTTTTGGAGAAATGCCTGGCAGGAGAAGCCTACAAACATGGCCATATCCTGATCTCCGGGAAGCACTATCACAGGGGAAAGATCGGGTGGTCTGATTTTATGTGCCCTTTTTAGGCAGGCTTGCATTGCGGGAATGGCCGCCTTGGCTTTTTTTCCGAGCAATTCGATGGTGCGTGCAGCATGAGTGACAACGATTAGATTTGGATGTGATAGTTCTTTAATAAGTGTAAAGAGAGCTGGTTTAATCGTGCCACGTCGAGCCAAGGCATTCGCCACTTCGATTCGTACCGAAGGGGAGGAATCTCCGAGGGCATTATCTAGAGCGAGTTTAGCATGTTTGCTTAGTTTTTTCTTTTGAGCTGTGAAGCCGATTGCTCCCCAATATCGAACCAGTTCGTTTTTGGATTCCAAGTTTGCAAGTAGAGTTTTATCGTTGGCATTGCCCACATCTGAGGCGGCGTCACGAATCGCACCCAAATCGATTCTTTTGGACTTTCCGATATCCCAACCCGAGCTTCCTTCAAATAACTTCCACGCTGCAAATTCAGGCAGGAATCCCAGGTCACGAGTTTCTTGGAGATGCTTGGTGAGCTCTTTGCGCATTTTAGAGAGTATTTTTTTATAGTCTTTCGACTTGGCCAAATTATCCAAATTTTTGGGATCGCTTTGACAGTCGTAAAGTTCCTCGATGGGACGGGTGGGGCCAGCGAAATGCCACTGAGAAGTGTTCATCATCTTCTCGTGGGTAAGTCGGTAAAATTCATGCCTAATTTCCCCCAGGTCTGGCCAGACAGTCGGTTGGTTATATCCGAGGTGGGGCATATAATTTCGGATGTAGAGGAAATTCTGGTCACGCACAGAACGGGCAAGATCGCGCACTTCGTCGACTCGGTCCCGGTGTCCATAAATGAACTTTCTCGGTGAGGTTTTTTTTAGACCTAGGAAGGGTTCCCCCTGCATGTAATTGGGGATGGGAGTTTCGGTTAGGCTCAGAATGGTAGGGGCAAAATCCACGAATGCGACTAGTCGATTAAGCGATCCCCCTGGTTCGGTAGGAGCTAATTTTTTCCATTTCTCGGGGAAGCGAATCAATAATGGTACATGCATGCCACTGTCGAGGAGGGCTCGTTTGTGCCTAGGCATGCCTGATCCATGATCGGAAAAAAAGAAAACGATCGTGTTATCAGCCAGACCATCTTTATCTAATTGCTTGAGAATTGCTCCGACTTCTTGGTCCATAAGAGTCACACAATCGTGAAAACGAGCGACCGTCTTACGTATAATCGGAGTATCTGGATAGTAGGGGGGGAGTGAAATCTTTGAGGGATCATGGATCTGATCAGAAGACAATTTTGACTGAATTTCCTTTTGAAAGCGTGCATAGGGCCAGACCATCGTTCGGCTCTGGTGGGAAGTCATTAAATTGAATACAGAAAAAAACGGTTTGGTCTGAGATTTTTGTGCACGCCAATGGGCATTGCCAGAACTTACATCCCACGAGCGCTTGATGATTTCTTCATAATTACCCGAGTTATAGTCCGTTTTTACATTGTTTGTGCTGAAGTATCCTTTTTTTCGCAACAGTGAGGGGAAACCCTTCATGTATGAGGGCAGGGGGAAACCGGAACGCATCTGCTGGGTGCCGAGAGTGGTCGGGTAGCATCCTTGAATCAGGCAAGATCGTGAAGGCGAGCAAACGGGGGCGGAGGCAAAGGCATTGGTGTATCTCACGCTTTGTTTGGCCAGTGCGTCTATACTCGGGGTGTTGGCATCCGGATCTCCGTAGCAACCAAGAACCGGGCTCATGTCCTCGGCCGTAATCCAAAGAATATTCGGACGATCAACACAAAATAAAGAAACGGTCAGGAAAAAAGGTATAATCAATCGAATTTTCATCAATTGATAGTAACGATATGAAAAAAAATCCTGCAATCCTCAAGTTTTCTATGACTGGCAAATATTTTAATAAGCGAAGGATTAGTTTCATAATTTCATTCTTATTTATAACCTGTAGAAAAATAAATATTATTATTTGCATACTTAGTGTAAATATGTAATTTACTTAAGTATGAAATATGTAAATTTAGTGAAATTAGGGAGCTTGGCTTCATTTTCAATGTTTTTGATGAATTCTTCAGAGTTGTATTCTAACAGTCTGAGAAATTGTTGTGGATTACTCCTGATTGAATCTCCTCAATTCATCCCCCCGGTGAAAGAAAAATTTACTCCTCCCAAGAGGACTATTAAGCCGGTCCCATCCAAAAATGTATATTCTCCTCCAGTTCGTTGCCGTAAAACCTCTTCCGTTTCATCAGTTCCTTCCACCCCGGCAATGTTTTACTATGCCCCGCGGATGAAAAGTATTCGAGTCTCTTCTCCCCCCAATATTGAGGGTTGGGAAAGAAGCTTACGTAATGAAATGAGATTGAACGGTCGCTCTAAGCAAACGGTCGATCGTTTGCTTGCTCGTATCCAAAAATACTATGGAGATCCGAGTATTGAAGCCTCTGATTATACACCCGGAAATGAAGGCTATCTACCGAGTCGCGGGAGCCGTGAACTTGCCGAACTTCGAATTCGTCGCTCTGTAGAATCAATGGCAGAATTTTATAAAAAATCAAACAATCCATACATGGATGCCGAAAAGTCCAGTAATGGAAACGAGATGGCAAAGGGAAAGCTTGCTTTTATTAACACTCAACTTGATAAACTTGGAAAGGAACGGGTGAGTATGGACGACCTTCGTGAAATTGTTGGCTTGAAAATAAATCCACCTTTTCAGGCACCTGTGATTGCTGATCTTATACCCGAACCAAAGGAAGAAGGACAGGTTCCAATAATTCCAGCAATTGCCGGATTGATACCCGAGCCCAAAGCCGTCATGGAGCCAGTTAATTTAGCGAATCCCCAATTTGATAAAGAGGTTGTGGTTGAAGAGAGGGTTATAGAAATATACCATACTTTTGCCAATTGGTTGGCGGATAATGACAAAGTATTTCCTTCGCTTGACCCCGAAGTGGATGCATTAACTATTCGTTATTTTGATCGAGTAAACCGCGAACTTCGGGAACTTGGAAAATTTGAAAATATACAGATTTTTCGTGAAAAAACTTTGGCCTACCTCGATGATGTATTGGACGACCGGGGGCAACATCTTGCCCCTGGTGAGATCGTTCCCGAAAATATCGAATTCAACTTGCCGGGAAGCGACGATCCACTTTTTCGTACTGATTCGAGTCGTTCCTTTGTACATTTGGCCAGTTTGCCCGGGAAAGTAATTTCTGCCCAAAGTGGAGTAGATCGCTTTCAAGTGCTTCCAGGGAAACAGGTTTCTTCTCTTCGCAAAGTGAATCAATTTGATTCCTCGGGAAACAAGCGATCCTTTCGAGTGATGAATAACCTACCCGGTAAAGTGATTTATTAAAGGAAAGAGAAGTGGAACTAATTCAGCAAAATGCCCATTATTTAAGCCGAACGCCCCAACTCCTGATCCTCTTCCAAACTGAGTTCTTCCTGCGGGGTTTCTATTTCTTCTTCAAACTGAGTAAAGGAAGCGGGTAATTCCTTCTTGGTCTGAATTCCCAACGCACGAAGCTTTTCCGCGCGGCCTACTAAGTTTCCACTACCAGAGGATAATTGACCGACTCCCTTTTCATGGGCCTCCATTGCCTTCTGCAATGCTTTTCCAATATCTTCCATATTGGTTAAGAAACCAGAAAATTTATCGTACAGATTACCCGCTTGCCGAGCAATCTCATGCGCATGTTTATTTTGTTTTTCTAACTTCCAAAGGTTGGCCACAGTTTTAATTGTGGCCATTAAAGTAGTGGAAGTCACGAGTACGATCTTTCGATCGAATGCATATTGGTAAAGATTGGGGTCTTCCCTAAGTGCCGCTCCAAAAGCGGGTTCTACTGGAATAAAGAGGAGTACAAAATCGGGTGTATTGATCTGCTCGATCGCGGAGTAATCTTTTTCAGAGAGTTCATCGATATGTTTTTTGACCGATTGCAAATGTTCTTTAAGTGCAACCTTATATTGATCCTCGTCTTCAAGAGAAATTGAACGCTCGTAAGCGGTGAGTGAGACCTTCGCATCGACAACGATTGCCCGGCCCTCGGGCAAGCGAATAATCGCATCTGGACGTTGACGATCAAAAGTCTCCTGCATTGAAAACTCCTGCCCCTTCACTAAGCCCGATGCTTCCAAGGTCCGCTCGAGAATGAATTCTCCCCAGTCCCCCTGTTTTTTAGAATCCCCCTTGAGGGCATGAGTTAGATTTCGTGCCTCCTCGCTTAGTTGGGCCTGGGACCGTTGTAGGTTTCCGAGGAATTCCTTAAGCGATGCATGTTGAGTCACATCTTTTTCATGGATATCCTCCACCTTCTTACGGAAGGACTGGATATCCTTATCCAAAGGTTCGAGTACAGCCTTGAGGTTGACCTTATTCGCCTCAGTAAATTTGGCACTCTTTTGTTCGAAAATTTTATTGGCCAAATTTTCGAAACGCTCCTGCATTTGCTTGGCAATTTTTTCCTGTTCCTCGATTTGATCTTCTAACCTCCGATTAAGTTCAACATTCTGAGTCGCCTTTTCGGTTCTCTCCTGTTCCACGATTTTTACCTGCTCGCGTAATTCAGCCTCTAATTTTTCCGCCTGTTGGATTTCTTCTTTTTGCAGACGATTTTCAGTTGCCAGTGCGTGTGCGGAACCCTCAAGCTCACTTATTTTTAAGTGAAGTTCTTCGGAATCCTCATTTTTCAGGTTTTTATTTTTTACCACATAAATGACCAGGGCGATTAAGACCACACTCATACCCGCCATTCCATAAATCACTGCTTCCATAATTTCCACGATCTGAATTTGTGGAAAGGGTACCCCCCTTGTCAAGCCTTCGGGATGATTATGGATAAAATCTTTTGTTTTTAAAACGAGAGTGCCTATCCACCTTGTCATCGCGAGGGCGAAGCCCGTTGTGATCCACTGTGAATCGGGGAGCGAACTGCATTACCCGATCGCCTTCCCCCGAGACACGATGGATTGCCGCGTCGTCTGCTCCGCTCCCTCCTCGCAATTACAAAGTGTGTGCAACTACCATTCCTTACCACGCTTGTCATCGCGAGGGCGTAAGTCCGTTGCGATCCACTGTGATCCATTAAGCGAACCGCACTCTTCGTACGCGTTAATTGCATGCAGTGGATTGCCGCGTCGTCCTGCCGTCCTCCTCGCAATGACAAATATGTGTTGTCATGAAACCGCAGCCTGGATTCCTTTCCGCACCTTGTCATCGCGAGGGCAGAAAGCCCGTGGCGATCCACTGGTTTTCACCCACCACCCTTTCTTCGAAATCTCAAAATAGACACTTCGTGATTTCGGTAGGTCATCGGCGAGACATCTACCGCTGAGCAAATAAAGAGTGAAGTCGTTTGGGAG
>Ga0209711_10003304_pt1 | contig 13679 bp, 4 predicted proteins | sample ArcticOcean_MG_C_7_FD_187441 | JGI IMG/M metagenome (GOLD analysis project Ga0209711, IMG submission 187441) | Marine microbial communities from western Arctic Ocean - ArcticOcean_MG_CB11_88 (SPAdes) (version 2) | ecosystem: Environmental > Aquatic > Marine > Oceanic | place: Arctic Ocean... | reverse complement strand
GATAAAACAGGAGCAAACGTATCAGTAACACAAACTGAAATAGGCCAAAATAAATCAAATGAACTTTCAGGAGCTATGGCTGAAACAGCAGAAAGAAAACTGGCTAGGTCATTCAATGAAGCACTTACTAACAGTGATGTTGATTTAATTACAATGACTATTAAGATTTTAGGCGACCCTTATTACATTGCAGATAGTGGCATGGGCAATTACAATGCAAGTGTGTCTCAATGGAACAACGTTAATTCAGACGGAAGTATTAGCCATCAAAACGGTCAAGTTGATATTCTATTAAACTTTATGACTCCTTTAGATATTGACGACGAAATAGGAAACTATAAAATGGATGGCCCAGCAGTTGGAGTTTCTAACTTTAGTGGATTGTACCAAGTTATAGGAGTGAATAATACTTTTGCAGGTAATTTATTCACTCAAGAGCTTGAATTAGTAAAACGTCCTAACTTTGATCTAAAACAATTAGAAGAAAATGCTAAAAAAATTATCGCCGCAAACAAGAAAAAATATACGGATGCAGTAGCGGCGGCGGCCAAGAACTATACTGTAAATAGTCCGCAGTATACATTCGCCAAAGCTGATGTCAATATGGATGGTAGATTAGATACAGTTGAAATGGCAACTAATAACTTAACTACAGATGAAGCGGCTAAGTTGGCAAGTCTTAAAGATACACCAAAAACAACAACACCAAAAGTACCTATAAATGCACAACTAGAAGACCCTATATTTCCAAACTCAGGTAAAGGCAGTGGCTTAGATGGCCAAGTAACATCTGATGATACGGCTATTGTTGGCGCACCAATGGATGGTGGTATCCGAACTGGTTTGGCTACAAAGGAAGAAAAACGCCTAGGATGGGAAGATAGTGATTTTGTTTAAAGGAACACAATGGATCAATTAGAACCAAATCAAGTTAATAAACGATCGTCTGGAGTCGGCTTTGCAAAAATGCCGCCTGGACCTTTTTTAGCAAAAGTAGTTAATCATTTAGACCCTAAACGACAAGGCTCATTACGAGTCCAACTACTAACCAATACAGTTAGCGTTGGCGACAATTTAGAAGAAGGACAATTATTTACAGCTAATTACTGTTCTCCATTTTATGGAGTTACGGATGTTAAAAGTAACGGAAAAAATAATGATTACTATAACACACAACAAAGTTATGGATTTTGGGCAGTACCACCTGATCCAGGTACTAAAGTTCTTGTTATATTTGCAGAAGGATCACCAAATCAGTGTTACTGGATAGGATGTGTTCAAGACGAGTATATGAACAACATGGTGCCTGGTGGATATCCAGCAGACAAAGTAACAAATATTGTACAAGACGGAATAGCTTCTAATTTAAAAGGCAAAAGTTTACCTGTAGGAGAATTTAATAAAAGCGTAAGTGGTAATGGAAGTGGACCATTAGATAGACGTGTAGGAAATGATCCAGACAAGTTTCCAAGACCTATTAATCCAATGATGTCTAATATTTTAGCTAAACAAGGTCTTGAAGAAGATGTTGTTAGAGGAACAACAACAACAAGTTCAAGACGTGATATTCCTAATACTGTTTACGGTTGGAATACTCCTGGACCACTAGACAAGCGTGACGGTAGGCCTAAAGGAAATTATGGTGATATAAACGCTAAAGCTAGACTGTTTAGAAGTAGGCTAGGAGGCTCAGCATTTACTATGGATGACGGCGATCCTAGTATTCTTAGAATGGGCATTGCTAAAGAAAATCCAGCAACATATTATGATATTGAAAACACACCAGAAAATACTAGCAAGGGAGATGCTACATTACCGTTTAATGAACATATTAGATTGCGTTCAAGAACTGGCCACCAAATTCTATTGCACAATACAGAAGATTTAATTTATATTGGTAATGCAAATGGTACAGCATGGATTGAATTAACATCAAATGGAAAGATAGATGTATATGCACAAGATAGCATTAACCTAAGAACAGAAACAGATCTTAATATTAAAGCTGATAGAGATATAAACATTGAGTCAGGTAAAGATATTAACTTTACAGCAGGACGCAATTATAAGTTAATGGTTAACAATGATAGAGATGTTAAAACAAACAAAAATGAAACTACATTTGTAGGTAAAGATAAGAATGAATGGACAGGTGATAACCATACTGTTGCAGTAGGTAGTGATCAAGACATTCAAATCAAAGGATCACATAGAACAACTATCAGCACAAATTATAGTTTACAAGTAGCTGGAGACGGCAAGATAGCAATTAATGGAGAGTACGGAAGTAAAGTAGCAGGTAACTATAGACAAGTTGTTGTTGGAGCATATAATCTAAGCACGACAGGTGATAATAAATTTACCAGTGGTGCAAATACACAAATTAAAAGTACAGGAACCCATAAAGAAACAGCGGCACAAATTCATATGAATAGTCCATCACAAGAAGCGTTGGGTGCAGATAATATTAGTGATACATTTACCGCCCCAGTAACAAGCGACACTGAAGACAAAACACTTAGCTCTACCGGAGTAGATTTAACAGTTTCAGTAAGTTCGGATGCGTTACGTGCAAGTGTTGCGGCAACAGCTACTAGACCAAGACGTATTCCAAAACATGAACCTTGGGACGCACACGAAAATATTAATCCACAAGGACATACTCCTAGTGCGACTGCAAGTATACTAGCACCATCACCAGAGGTCAGATCACAATCACCACAGATTGATAAAGACAGTGATATACCTGACTATTCAACAACTTCAGGAATATACAATGCACAAGAGGCATTCATTCGAGATCCAGTTACAGGTGAGCGTGTAAAAGAAACGTTTGATGCTGACAAAATTCCAACTAAAAATACAGATAATCTAGCAGGTAAACAACCAGCAGACCCAGTACCAGTTGATGATATGCAACGTTTCTTTTTAAGCGAACTTATTAAAGGGTTAGGACTAGATCCAATTACATGGAAATCAAACGCACATGCACTAGCAATGGCGTGTGCCCAAATACAAAAAGAATGTAACTTTGAACCAAGATCAGAAAATATGAACTATAGAGTATCTACATTACAGCGTGTATGGCCAAATAGATTTGGTGGAGATGCAGGCAAACGTAAAGCTGAAACACTTGTTGCAGGTGGTCCACCTGCTATTGCAAACTCAGTATACGGAAATAGAATGGGCAACGGCTCTGCAGAATCTGGGGACGGGTTTAGATATAGAGGTAGAGGCCTCATACAAATTACAGGAACAGACAATTATAGAACATACGGCGGCAAAGCCGGAGTTGATATTTACAATAATGCTGATATGGCAAACGATCCTACAGTTGCTACTAAAATTGCAGTAGCATATTTAAAGAGCAAAAGTGTTACTTGGACAAGTACAGATTTTAATGCTTTAGGTACAGAGTTTAAAAAAGCAGTAGGATACGCAGATGCTGGCGGATCAAACACAGCAAGCAGAATTGGTCTAGGAAAAGGTTTTTATCAAAAGATTATTAATAATGAACTAACACCATTAGCAAGTTTAACAACAACTACACCTATTGACACAGGCGCAGGAAAATCACAGGTACAATAATGCCATTAATAGCTAGAAAAGTAGGATCAGGAGATATTGTAAATACAGTACACCCTATATGTGTTGCTCCTGGAGACATATTTACTGATTCAGGTAGTTCAAAAGTATTTGTAGTCGACCACGGAATACATAGAAAGACAGATCTAAACGAACCTCACACACATTGTCCACCTGTGTATGGTACACCATTAGTAACGCACAGTCCAAATGTTTTTGCCGAAGATTTAGAAGTAGGCAGAGTAGGAGATACATATGATTGCTCAGCTCAAATAACAAGTACAACACAAACAGAGGTATTCGCAAACGAATAAATATTAGTATGGCAACAGATTTATATAAAACAATTAAAATTACTCCTAAAAGAGACAAGAAACCACCTGTAGCACAAAAAGCATACAGAGGGTTTAGTACTGTTAATCCGGAAAATAATTCCTTTCAACAGTTTGATATTTCATTAATTAAACAAAACTTATTAAATCATCTTAATATTCGTCAAGGAGAGAAGTTATCTGATCCTAGATTTGGTTGTATTATTTGGGATGCCTTATATGAGCCGTTAACAGCACAACTAAAAGACGCAATCACAGCAAATGTTACAAATATTGTAAACTATGATCCAAGAACTCGAGCCGCAAGTGTGCAAGTTTCAGAGTACGAAAGTGGACTACAAATAGAATGTACATTAATGTACTTAGACTATAATATTAGTGAACAATTAAAGTTACAGTTTGATAAAAGCGTTGGATTATCGTGACACAATTAACCACTAGTATTATTGGTTTCAATAAATACAGTAGAGTATAAAGAAGGATAACCTATGTCATCAACCGACAGACAAAATAGATTGCTACTTGCAGAAGATTGGCAAAAAGTATATCAAAGCTATCGTAATGCGGAATTCCGTAGTTACGACTTTGACACACTTAGACGGGCGATGATTACCTATCTAAGACAGAATTACCCAGAAGATTTTAACGACTATGTAGATACATCAGAGTACCTTGCTCTTATTGATATGATTGCGTTCTTAGGACAAAATATCAGTTACAGAGTTGACTTAAACGCAAGAGAAAACTTTTTAGAACTAGCTGAGCGTAGAGAATCAGTTCTCCGTTTAGCTCGTATGCTATCATATAACCCTAAGCGTAATCAAGCGGCAAACGGACTACTTAAATTTGAGACAGTAAGTACTACAGAAAATTTAATTGACAGTAACGGCACTAACTTAGCAGATCAAACAGTTATTTGGAATGATCCTAGTAATGCTAATTGGTCAGAACAATTTAGACGTGTATTAAACTCTGCACTTCCGCAAAATGGCACTGTTGGTAAACCAGCTATATCTAAAGCAATTAACGGAGTACTTACACAGCAATATAGATTTACATCTGTAGGTGCTGATGTTCCTGTATATACATTTACAAAATCAGTTAATGGTTCTTCAACACAGTTTGAAATTGTATCAACTGGAATTGATACTGACTTTAATGTAATAACAGAAGAAAATCCAGTACCAGGAAACAGTTTAGCATTTTTATATAGAGAAGATGGCCGAGGATCAGGAAGCTCAAACTCAGGATATTTCTTGCACTTTAGACAAGGTAGTTTAAAGTCCAATGCATTTGATATTTCTAGTCCTACAGCTAATCAAAGAATCTCTATTGAAGCAGAAAATATTAACGATTCTGATGTTTGGCTTTACGAATTAAGCAGTAACGGAATTCCTACAAATATTTGGACAAAGGTTAGTTCAACTGAAGGAAACAATGCAATCTACAATAGTTTAAATAAAAAAATTAAAAACTTTTATGTTGTACAAACAAGATCTAATGATGAGATTAGTTTAGTATTTGCAGACGGAACATTTGGAAACTTGCCACAAGGCGGATTTAGACTTTATTATAGAACTAGTGCTAATAGAACATTAAGTATTAATCCAGCTGACTTAACAGATATTACTATTAGTTTCCCTTATATTTCTAAAGCAGGAACAACAGAAACAATGACTGTTGGTTTAGAACTTAAAACAGCAGTAACTAATGCTACTACTAGCGAAACAACATCTAGTATTAGAACTAATGCTCCGCAAACTTATTATACACAAAATAGAATGGTTACAGGTGAAGATTATAATATTGTTCCTCTAACTACTAATCAAGAAATTATTAAAGTTAAATCAACAAATAGAGTTGCTAGTGGTATTAGTAGATACTTTGATCTTAAAGATGCTACTGGAAAATACTCTAGTACAAATTTATATGGTAGTGATGGTATCCTTTATAGAGAGCCATACGAAAGTAAAACTTCATTTACGTTTGCTACTCAAACAGATATTGAAGGTACAATCGAAAATTCAATATTACCTATTATACAAAACAGAGCAATTAGTAATTTTTACTTTGCAAACTATGCTAAAATTATTGTTAGTGATCTTAATGCTACATGGACTCAGTCAACAAAGACAACTAATAGTTCAACAGGATTATTAAAGAATATAAATGACGTTGCATATCAACTTGGAACATTTACTGGCGGTTCATTAAAATATGTAGAAGCTGGCGCATTACTTAAATTTAAACCACCAGTTGGATTTTATTTTATAGGTGATGGAGAACTTACAAGTAACAGTACAGCAAAAGGTGCAAGTAGTTATAAATGGGTTAAAGTTATAAGCGTAGACGGTGCAGGTACAAGTGTTAGTACTACAACTGGTACTGGTCCTGTTGTGTTTAACGAAATACTACCTGCAAATAGTATACTAGAAGAAGTTAAACCAAAACTAGTAAAAGACATTTCAACAGATGTTAGATCACAAATTATTGATCAAGTATTTGCATATAAAACGTTTGCATTACGATACGACCAAGTTACAAGAAACTGGCGTATTATTATTAACGAAAACTTAAACACAGTAGATGTTTTTAGTAACGGTAAAACTGGAGATGTAACAAATAATCAACTTGATTCGAGTTGGTTAATACTATTTGAAACAAATGGTGAAAAGTATACAGTTACAAACAGAGGCCTTAGATATATTTTTGAAAGCGATAAAGAACTTAGTTTTTACTTTGATGGACAAAACAAAATTTATGATTCGCAAACAGGACAATTAGTAAAAGATAAAGTTGCAGTTATGAACTTTAATACTCAGCCTGACAAACTTGAACCTTTTAGTAATGATATTAATTGGGAAATTGTAAATGCATTTAGAAACGCAGATGGATACATTAACAGTAAAAAAGTTGAAGTTAGCTTTTTTGATTTAAATGATGATGGCAGTATTGACGATCCGGATATTTTTGATGCTGTAGTTGCTCCTTTAACAAATGCATCTACAAAATATATTTTCTTAAAGAAAGAATCATCAGATCAGGGATTTAACAAATACAATTATTATAATGCAGGAACTGCAATTAGAACTGTTACAACAGAAACTGAAATTGGAGCATATAGTCAGTATTCAACAGGCCAGGCTTTTTATATTATCGATAACGATAACTTTAAGGTACTAACTAATAATGTCCTTGTAGTAACAGCAGATTATAAAGCACACGCTGGTAGATCAGATCTTAAATTTCAGTATGTACACAGTGCAGATGACGGCAACAGAATTGATCCAAGTGCAAGTAATATTATTGATGTATACATGCTTACTCAAACATATGATACTAACTTTAGAAAGTACATTACCGGTTCAGTTGCTAGTAAACCTCTTCCACCAAGTACAGACGAATTATTCCAAAATTATGGTGAGCAAATTAGTCAGTATAAATCAATTAGTGATGAAGTAATTTATCACTCAGTAGAGTATAAGCCTTTGTTTGGAAAACATGCACAAGACAATTTGCAAGCAACATTTAAAATTGTAAAAAATAGCGGCGAAGTAGTTAATAATAACCAAGTAAAAACACAAGTGATTGGCGCAATTAATTCATTCTTTGCATTACAAAATTGGGACTTTGGAGACTCATTCCATTTTACCGAACTTGCAACACACATTATGAATAGAGTAGCACCAGATGTTGTTAATATTTTATTAGTACCTAAACAAGCTACACAAGGATTTGGAAGTTTATACGAAGTTAAAGCAGAAAATAATGAAATTTTTATTAATGATGCAACAGTTGACGATATTGAAATTATTGACTCTGTTACAGCATCTAGAATACAATCGGCAGGAAATGTAGTTACATCAACAGGAACTATTAATACTGGAATTAAGAGTCAAGCGTTGACAACAAGTACTACAACTACAACAACCACAACAAGTTCAAGTAGTTCAAGTAGTTCAAGTAGTTCAGGATCAAGCGGCGGAGGTTATGGATACTAATGGCACAAGATGAAAGTCCAATCCCAACAAGCGGGGATGCAAAAAGAAGAACAGCTGACTTACTACCAAGATATTTTAGAACAACAGCAAATAAAAAGTTTCTAAGTAGTACAATTGATCAGCTAACTCAGCCAGGATCGATTGAAAAAGTTGATGGGTATATTGGACGTAGAGATGCAAAAGCATTTAAAGCTACGGACAACTATGTTGCTGACGTTTCAGCAGACAGAGAAAATTATCAACTTGAACCAATTGCTACCGTTACTGATAACTTAGGTAATACAACTTACTATGGTGATTATCGAGATTACATAAACAGTAGTAAAATTAGAAATACAGATAATGATAATCATAGTATGTATAGTTCGCAAGAATACTATGCTTGGAACCCACATGTTAATTGGGACAAGTTTGTAAACTTTAGAGAATACTACTGGTTACCGGCAGGTCCTAATGAAATTCCAGTTTACGGAACAGCAAGGAATATTACTAGTACATTCGCAGTACAGCGTCAAGACAATATAGATAATAACTCTTATATCTTTAGTAAAGAAAATAAAGTAAGCAATCCAACAATTACTCTATACAGAGGTCAAACATATAACTTTGATATTGATTGTATTGATATGCCTTTTAGTATTAGAACTACTAATACTATTGATGACGACACAAGTTTATATAATGTCGGTGTAAGCCAACAAAAAGTAGAACAGGGTATTATTGTTTGGACTGTAGGATTAGAATCACCAGATACTTTATATTATGCAAACGGAAACGATATTGAGGCATCAGGACTTATTATTATCAAAGATGTTAGAGACAATACTCAATTAAATGTTGGCGATGAAATTATAGGTAAAAAAACTTATACTATGCAAACTGGTTATGAATTAACCAATGGTATGAAAGTAAAGTTTTACGGAACAATTACACCAGCGAAATACGGTAAAGGAAATTGGTATGTTGAAGGAGTTGGCGACTCTATTAAACTAATAGCAGAAGAAGATCTAGTTATTACTGCTGATTACTTAACTGATATTTCTACTGAATTTGATGCACAAGGATTTAGTTCGTTACCATTTGATGATGCAACGTCATATGCTATATTAAAAGATTACATTGTTATTAATAGATCATCTAAAGATAGTAATCAATGGTCACGTTATAACAAATGGACACATAAAAGTGTTATTGAAACTATTGCGGAAATTAATAATGTTCCTGTAGTTTTAGATCAAAACTACAGAGCTACAAGACCAATTATTGAATTTGATGCAGGACTAAAACTTTATAATTTTGGTACCGAAGCAAAAACAGCAGTTGATTTAGTTGATACAGTTACTAAAGATGTGTTTTCAGATATTGAAGGACAAGCAGGTTACTTTGTTGACGGCGTTGAACTTGTGTCAGGAATGCGTGTATTGTTTACAGCAGATCCTGATAGTTTTGTTTCTGGCAAAATTTATCAAGTTAGTTTTATTAGCCAAAACGGCCAAACTCAACTTGCATTAAAAGAAACTACAGACACTACACCATTAACAAATGAAACAGTTCTTGTAAAATCAGGTACAAATTTTAAAGGTAAGATCTTTTACTACAACGGAACTACTTGGAAACAAACACAAGACAAAACAAAAGTTAATCAACAACCGTTGTTTGATTTATACAATGATGCAGGCACACAGTTGTCTACATTAGAGTCAAGTACATTTACTGGTAACAAAGTGTTTAGTTATAAAGTTGGTACAGGAACTAATGATACTGAACTAGGATTTCCTTTAAGTTATAGAACTATTGAAAATAGTGGTGATATTGTTTTTGATTTTAATTTATTATCAGACACTTATCAATATGATGAATTAGCAGATGTGTATACAGTTAGTACGGACACAGCATTATTAAGACAATATACTAACAGAACTTCGTATGCAAACGTATCGGGTTGGACTAAAGCACCAAAAAAATCTTCACAACCTGTTGTTGATCAGTTTACAGTAGCAGATAGAACTAATAATTTTATTATTGATGTTTATAATAATAGTGGTGATTTAAATGATTTAGAAATCAAAGTTTATGTAAACAGTACTCGTAAAAGAGATGGAGTTGATTATACTATTAACCGTGTCAACGGATATGCGTATGTTGCATTTTACACAAATTTAGTAGTAAACGATAAACTAGTCTTAAAAACAACATCTAGTGCTAAAAAACTAAACGGATTAGGGCATTATGAGTTTCCAATTAACTTTGAAAAGAATCCTCAAAACGAAAATGTTAATACATTTACTTTAGGAGAAGTTTTAGATCATGTTAATAGTATTGTTGACAATGTAACTGGATTTAAAGGTACATATCCTGGTGTTAGTAATTTACGTGATTTAGGTAATTCGTCACAGTACGGATTAAAATTTGTACAACATAGTGGCCCAGTTAACCTTGCGTTATATAATTTAACAGATAAAGACTACGATGCTATTGAAGCAATGAAATGGTCGGCATTTGAATACATTAAGTTCAAAAGAGAATTTTTAAAAGTATCAAATGAATTAGGATTCGAAGGATTTGATAAAGTACATGTTGATAAAGTACTTACAGAGCTTAACTCAAATAAAACTAATAAAGATTCATTTTACTTTAGTGACATGTTAGCCAACGGTGGCGAAACATCAGTAAAGCATAACATTGAAGATCAATCCCAAACAATATTTTCGTTAACACGTGGTATTGACTTTACAATGTTATCCGAAAAAGCAGTATTAGCATACCTAAATGAAAAACAATTAGTACTTGGCAAAGACTATTCAGTTAGTACAGATGGATTTTTAACATTATTAAATTCTCCAACAGCTGGAGATGTACTAGATGTTTACGAATACATGTCAACTGACGGTTGCTGGGTGCCACCTACACCTACAAAGTTAGGACTATATCCTAAGTTTACTCCAGAAATTTTCTTAGACGACACTTATATTAAAACTCCAACAGACGTAACAGGTCCGTGGAAGGTATATGGTAGAGACGAAACAACCACACTGTCATACAAAGGCAAAGTTGGTTGGTTCTATCCTTTATATACTGATGAAGTATCAGCACAACAAGCAGACCTTGCCGCAAGTGGAAACGGTACAGCACACGTTCATGTATTTGCAGGAACTAATACATTATTTTATATGCCAAACGGCACAATGAATCATGCTACTAATGACAGTCAAACATATAACGAGTATGAAGGTGCAAGACCAATGCTACAAGGTCATGATGGATCTTTGTGGAGATGTTTTGGAGATTTTAGAGATAACTTATTGTTAGATCTTGAAAAAAGAATTTATAACAACTTAAAACTTCCGTATAACGAAAATGTTTTAGATATTGTAGACTACATTCCTAGTAAAGCTAGAACAACAGGCTTTACTAGAAGACAAGTTTCTAAAACAATGATTTCAGAGTTTAATAGTTGGTTAGAAACTGTAGGAACACCAGACTATGTATCTAATACATTTTATAGGAATGGCGACGGATTTACATATAACTATGCATCAGCAGGAGATCCAAGCGGAACCCCATTAACTGGTTTTTGGAGATCAATATACAAAGACTTTTATAACACAGATAGACCTCATAGTCATCCGTGGGAAGTACTTGGGTTCAAAGAAAAGCCAACTTGGTTTGATACTGAGTATGGCACAGCACCGTATACAAATAGTAACTTACTACTTTGGGAAGATTTGTCTAAAGGTATTGTAAGAGGTGCAGAAGGATCAAAAGTAACTTACAGAAACAAATTTAAAAACGAAGATGTTTACAAGTATATTCCAACTGATGCTAATGGAAACTTATTAGCACCAAGTGCAACTGGTTATGCTGTAGGTAATATTCCTAATACAAATGGCAATGAATTTGCATTTGGAGATGAAGGACCAGTAGAAACTGCTTGGCGCAGAAGTTCACATTTTCCGTTTAGTTTAATGATATCTTGGGCATTAAATCAACCAGCACAGTTTTTTGGTTTAGCATTTGATAGAAGTAGAATTGTACGTAATAGTGCAGAGCAGTTGGTCTATAAAGATACAAGTAAACGCATTGAATTAAACAAATTAGTATTTCCAAATAGTGCAACTGATGCATCAAGAGTATTTACAGCAGGTATTGTAAACTATATGCAAGGATACCTAATTGATAATGACACACTTAGATTTAATGAGTACACAAAAAATTTAAAAGCAATAGAAAATAAACTAGGGTCTAAAATTGGTGGCTTTACACAAAAATCTAAATTTAGATTAATATTAGATTCAAGAACGCCAACAAATGAAGGTAATGTTTTTGTACCAGAAGAAAACTATAAAATACACTTGACTAAAAGTGTTCCTTTAGATGTATATTCTTATAGTGGTGTTATAGTTGAAATTGCGCCAGGCGGGTATATTGTTAAAGGATATGACAAAGATAATCCAGTATTTAGACATTATCCTATTAGAACAAAGAATAGTGATCGGATAATAACAGTTGGCGGCGTTAGTGAAAACTTTTTAGTCTGGACAACAGGAAAAACATATCAAGCAGGACAAATTGTTGAAGTAGCTGATTCGTATTATAGAGTAAAACTATCTCATACAGCAGGCGATGCATTTAACCAAGATAATTTCCAAAAATTAGCTGAGTTACCTGAAGAAGGCGGTGCATCAGCATATATAAGAACAAATTTTGAAACAGAATTAAAAGAAATGCCGTACGGTACACTGCTTAGAGAAAAACAAGAGGTAGTTGATCTATTACTTGGGTATCAAGAATACTTAACTCGTGTAGGATTTAGTTTTAATAACTTTAACCAAGACATTGAAGAAATTGAAAACTGGGTACTAAGTGCTAAAGAATTTTTATTCTGGACTACACAGGCTTGGGATAGCGGAACTATACTAACATTAAGTCCAAGTGCTAGACAAATTGAATTTACAAAGCCTTATGTTGTAGTTGATGACATATACGATAATTTTTATGATTATAGTTTATTAAAAGCAGATGGCAAAAGATTACTTGCAGATTTTGCAACAACCGAGCGTGACAATACAAATGATTTTGGAATTTTTGTAAGAAATACAAACGATGGAATATATCATCTTAAAATTCCAGTAATACAACACGAACATGCAATTATTATTGATAACAGTACTGTATTTGGTGACGTAATTTATAATAGAGCACAGGGATATAGACAAGAAAGAATTAAGGTTAAAGGTTACCGTTCAGATGAATGGAACGGTTCTTATAATATTCCAGGATTTATCTTTGATGATGCAAAACCAGTTGAATGGACTTCTTGGCAAGATTACTCAATTGGAGCATTAGTAAAACACAAGCAGTTTTATTATGTTGCTACAAAAAAGGTAACCGGAACTGAAAAATTTACAAATGCAAACTTTGTAAGATTAAATGAAAAGCCTGAACAACAACTACTACCTAATTTTGATTATAAAGCAAGGCAGTTTGCAGACTTTTACGATCTTGACTCAGATAATTTTGATAGTGAACAACAGAAACTAGCACAACATTTAACAGGATATCAAAAGCGTAAGTATCTTGAAAACATTATTAATGATGATGTAAGTCAATATAAATTTTACCAAGGAGCGATTGCAGACAAAGGCACAAAAAATGTTCTTACAAAACTTTTTGACAAACTAGGAAGTGCTAATAAAGATAGTTTAGAATTTTTTGAAGAATGGGCTGTACGTGTAGGACGTTACGGAGCAACAACAGGTGA
>Ga0209711_10003298_pt1 | contig 13702 bp, 10 predicted proteins | sample ArcticOcean_MG_C_7_FD_187441 | JGI IMG/M metagenome (GOLD analysis project Ga0209711, IMG submission 187441) | Marine microbial communities from western Arctic Ocean - ArcticOcean_MG_CB11_88 (SPAdes) (version 2) | ecosystem: Environmental > Aquatic > Marine > Oceanic | place: Arctic Ocean... | reverse complement strand
TTTTGAAAGTGAAGCAAAGTCATTAAGTTCGTATAAGTCGGCGAAGTATTCAATTGTATCTTCATTCCAGTATATTTTTTGTTTATTCATAGTTAATTATTTTTAGTTACATTTATATTATCCAACATAGTTCGTATTTTGTTTGTATTTATCCGTAGATACCAAAAGAAGTTGGTGAACCATTAGTGAATACAGTATATAATATCATTATTGAACAAGTTATTATTAAAGATACCGATCCGTAGACTAGAGTATTTCCTACTATAGTTAATATTCTGTTGTGTGTAAATTTTCTCATAGTTTTTATTTGTTTTGTTTTATAAATTCTTGTATTAATAATTCTATTTGTATTGTTTGGTCAAGTGAAATGTCTCCAGACTTTAAGTTGTTATCTTTACAGATGTTTTCCCAGTTTACGTAGTCGATTAATTCTTTATTCATAGTTAATTATTATTAGTTATTTGTTACATTTATATTATCCAAAGTACTTCGTATTATGTTTGTAAAAAGGTGTATAATTGTTTTGTTGTTAATTTAGTAGTTAATGTATTACGTCATGACAACGTGTCAGTGACAGTATGACATATGACATTATGACATACGATTCATCATATCGTTGATATCTTTCAGTTGAGGGATGTCAAAGATGTCGTTCCACACCTCGAGATGAGTAGTGTGAGCTTCCATCGTCTCAATGTAGAGGTCTCGAGCATCCTCGTCGTGATCGTGATCGTTTAGATAGTTCTGAAATACGCGGTCAAACGTGGTTAATTCTTGTAGTGTCATGTTAATTGCTTATTGATTACATATATATTATCCATGATCGATCGTGTTATGCTTGTAAGAAAATCTAGTTTCGTAGGGAAAGCGTAAATGTTTATAACGTGATCAATTAACAAAAACGCCTATATATGTGCGAATATCATGCTAAAAAGGGGCGGGGTCGGTGAAATTAATTGGCTTTTCCTGAGAAAAATTTAAAAAATTTGTAAAATTCAACCCAACTGCCAGTAATATGCAATACTTTTTTATTTCGGGTATGCGACACTAGGCACTTAAGTATAATAGTAGTAGGCTATTGTCCTACTCTAGGCTTATATAGTAAGTTTGCTCTTATATATGTAAGTATATATACATATGGAAACGCAAGCATTTATGGGTACCGGGGAATTGATCCCTAGATTGATGGCCCAAGTAGGCAGTGCTAGCTTTGGCATGGCATTAGCTAAGAAAAATGGCTTTCTTAATGCTAACGGAAGCTTATCAGCTTTAGGCATGCAAAGAAATGGCATGACAGCAGAAGGAAGAGCTATTGATAGAGCCGGCGGCACAGGCGCATATAATCCGACAACTAACAGAGTAACACAATACTAGCATGAAAAAATTTATAGACAGACTACAACACGCATGGAACAGCTTATTATATAAACTAATGTTTAAAAAATACGTATAATGGCTATAGCAAACAGTTACCCAATGGGTACACCAAAATCAGGTGATTTATTATTAGGTACATCGGTTCCTTTAACACCAGAGGGAAAACCCACAACTAGAAACTTTTCGATAAGTGACGTTACAACATTAGCTACACAAGGGTATGTAGAAGTAACAAAAGTTATAAGCAATGCCGAGTGGATAGCTTTACCTACAACCGGTATTGCAGTAATTCCAGGTGTAGCAAGCAAGCGCATCCAAGTATTGTCAGCATATGCTAGATTTAATTACGCAACCCCTTCTTTTTTCTTTAGCTCTGATTTAGTTTTAACTAGTTCAGCAGTTTTATCTACTTTAACTAGCGATTCTATACAAGCACGAGTGCCTCAGGATTTTGAAGACATAGACGGAGACGATTTAGCAATACTAGGACCTGAAGCTTGTACGCCGTCGCTTGGAGCTCCTTTATATTTTGGTACATTATCTACAGCTACTAATTCAGGCGGTGGCACAGTATCTATTACGGTACGATACACATTAATATAAAAACGCATGGCTAGAATAAGTTCATATCCTAGAGACCTCGATGTAGTTGATAATGACTCATGGATAGGTACTTCAGTTCCCGGTCTACAGACTAGAAACTTTACAGCATTAGCTGTAGCCAAGTACTTAAACATTAAAGGTAAGATATCTATATCTGCTCAAATGGTGTTTAAGTTTACAGATACTATACCTCCAGCTAGCGGACAATTCTCAGGGCCCGCAGATTCCAGTGCTTTAACTGCTATAACCACCATGGAAATATCCGGTGCAGATGCGTCAGGGCAGAACACTGTGGAGTTTATGGAATACTTAGTAGGTAACAATATACTTATAAGTGAGCAAAACAATATAAGTTTGTTCGGCCACTTTACTATAGACTCCTATACTTTAAAAGGGGCTATATACACATTAAACTTAACAAACATTGGAGGCAACGGTAACTTAGATCTAAACAAGTTTTATGACTTTGCAGTATTTACTCTATCTTCCAGAGGTTCGTCAACAGAAATTATACCATTTAATAATGTAGCTGTAGTCACGGCTAATCACACCGGTAATCTAGGTACTAATCCTTCGGTTACAGTAGTAAACCCAAACAACTTAGTAATACAAGGAGAAGTATCATATATAACAAACACACAACTAACAATTACATTTACTAGTCCTCAAACTGGGAATGTATACCTAAACTAAACACATGGCAATTAATTTTTTAAATAACGTTAACTTTAACTCCATACAATCGGAGAATATAGTTATAGAAAACTTCGCTACCGACGTTCTCGCTGGAACAGGGGTATCAGGACAAATATACTGGAATACAACTTCAGAAGAACTAAAAGGCTGGGACGGTAGTGTCGGTGCTTGGGTAAGTATAGGTTCTGACAATGATCTATTATCATTTTCTGGTGACGCAGGTACAGGTACTGTTTTATTAAAAAACCAAGTACTCGCCATTGACGGGACAACAAATGAAATAAAAACATCTGGTACAGCGCAAGCTCTTACTATATCGTTAGCTGACGGTAGCACAGCAGGCACAAGACTTACTTTAACAGGTACTCCTTTTGCACCAACCGCTACCGCCGGAACCAATACAAATCAAATAGCCACAACCGCTTTTGTTACTACAGCAGTAGCAGCAGTTGATACGTTGGCTGAAATATTATCAGTAGGTAATACAACAGATGGAAGTGATATAGCTATGTCTGCAGGTGACGACATAACGTTTACTTCATCATCAGCAATAGTTGATTCAGGTGGAAGTAAAGGTGGAGCTGGTCAATATTTAGCGTCAACTAGTACTACAATAGACTGGATAACACCACCTACATTAGATAACTATGTAGACTGGAAATTAACTGGTACTAGCGCTACACAACTAAGTGTAATAAAACAAGCTAATATAACTATAGCAGGTGACGGCGTAACGGCTGTTGCTGGTGGAACAGGTACTAACCTTGCCCTTACTATAACGAATACAGATAAAGGTACTGATCAAGATGCATTCAAGACTTTTAACATGTCTGGGACAAATAGCTCCGGAAGTATAGCCGCTACTACAAATGAAGACACTGGTATACTGGCTGGAACACAAAACCAAATAAACATAGTAGGTGGTACAAAAACTGCTACATGGAGTTTAGCTAGCGGATCAGATGCAGCTACACGATTAAACTTAGGAGGTACACCAACAGCACCAACGCCTGCTTCAGGTGATGATTCTACTAGAATAGCAACAACTGCGTTTGTACAAGCTGCAGTTACAGGCTTACTAGAATTTAAAGGCGGATTTAACGCTAACACGGGTGCGATAGTTGGTGGAGGCAATTTAACAACCGGCGGTTCAAGAGTTGCGGTTGCAGTAGGTGATTACTATGTTGTAACAGTTGCTGGTAATTTCTTTGGAAATGCAAATACTCCTTTAACACCTGGTGATTCAGTTATAGTTCAAACAGCTGCTATAGCTGGTGCTTCAGTTGAAGCTGATTTTATAGTTGTACAATCTGATACAGATCTTGCGACTTATTCAACAGTAGGAATTGGTAATGTAAACGTAGAAAGCGATACTGGTATTGCTACTGGTTATCATGGTAGTGCCGGCGGCGCATTTGATGGTGGAGTACTTGAGGTGAGATACACAAACGGTACTGCAGCTATAGCATTAAGAGAATCTACTGCTTCTGCTTTAGGTATTGTTAGTGTTGTTGAAGGTTCTGGTATAGATGTTTCTTATACTGATGGAGCTGCTACTATATCTTTAGATCAAGCTGCTAATCCAAATACTAAGCTATTAGATTTAAATAGTGCAGACGGTGCTGTAACAAGAACTTTTGCAAATGGCATAACTACGTATGATGTTGAAGTAGATGCAACCAGTATATTTGGAACAGGCGTTTTAAGTGCTAATGTTTTAGCTGAAGTGCAAGTTAAAAATGCTGCTATATTTATAGGAGCTAGTGTTGGTATGACAGTTTATGCTGAAATAACAAGAACAGTAGCTGATGCCATTAAGTTTTCTTTCTCAGGTAATTCAACCGACAATTCTTACAAAGTATGGTTAACTAGAATGGCCTAATAATCTAATAAAATAAAATAACCACATGGCTATTAATTTTTTATATCCCACGAATACTCGTCCAGAGATTCAGATAAATGACACCGATGACAATCCAAGACTTGCGTTTTTAGAGTCTGATCTTGTTAGCGGTGGTATTTCTACTACTGGTGGTAATTTAGTATTTGAAGCGTCAAGTGGTATTGAAAGAGCTAGAATATTATCAGGCGGTAATTTTGGCATAGATAATACTGATCCAAAACAAAAATTAAGTGTAGGGGGGATTATAAACTCAGATTCAGATAATGATTATTATGGAGCCTGGCTTTCTGGTAATTCTACAGCAGGTGCTCAAAGTTATTTAGGATTAGGTCCTTGGTATAATCAAGCTGGTTACGTAAAATATTATGATAACGACAGATTGTCTATCTACACTTACGACGCTACAGAAGATGTAACATTACAAGAGGCTGGTGGAAAAGTTGGTATCGGAATAACTACACCTGTAAGTGTTTTTCAAGTTCAAGAAACTCAAAATGCTGAAAGTCTTATTACATTATCAAATAATAGACAAGACGCTGGTGATGTACCTATATTTGGTATAGTTGCCCAAAACGCAGGAACTAACGTTGCTAAAATATCTTTTTACAGAGAAGGAGGTAGTTCATCAGGTCATTTAGCTTTTTCAACTAAAGCCTCAAACTCTGCTTCTTTAACTGAAAAAATGAGAATTGACGCAAACGGGGAAGTTGGTATAGGTACTGACAATCCACTAGATATGCTTCATGTTAAAAACTTAGATGCAGTTGGTGGTAATGGTAGATGTGATATAAGATTAGAAAATGGATTAGGATACGCTGAGTTCGGCGTTTTGTCAAATTACGCTAGAATACAAGCTAATGCATTTGAGGTTGCGGCAATGTCAAGATCTGCAAGTTATTTTTATACTGATCTCGCTAGTTTTGGTGCACATCTTACAACAGACACAACTGACGGAATAGTAAGTATAAACGGGGGGAGTGGAACTGGAGGTGAAGCATACTTAAGATTAATGAGAAACAATGTTGCTGGTTTTTTATTAAATCATACAGCTTCAGCAATACAAGTTAGAGCAACTGCTAATATACCAATGTTCTTTTACACAAATGATACTATTGGTATAAAGCTAAACGCTAATAGTACTGTATCTTTTTCACAATATGGCGCAGGTTATTTAAAAACCGACGGTAATGGACTTATTACCGCGGACTCTACAGTACCAGGCACAGGAACTTTCTTACCGCTTGCTGGTGGCACAATGACCGGAACAATAGTCGGGCCAACTGCAGGAAGTTCTTCTGCTAACCCACCCGCTTTAGAAGTTGTAGCCTCAGGAACAGGTGACTCACAAGCTTCTATTGCAATACAACAAAAAACTTCAGAAGGTGATACTATTATATTTGCCGATTACGAACCACATGTAGAATGGGGTATAAGCACTGAAAATAGTGCTAACGAAATACAGTTTACAGCAGGTAGTTCTACAAACTCTCTTGGTTCTAAAATTCTTTATAACAATGCTGGTAATGCAAGAACTGCTTATGTAAAATTTAACCATAACCTTAGTAACGGTAATACAGAAATAGGTGGAACGCTTGATGTTGGTCAAGCTTTAACGGTTTCATCAACTGCAACAGCAAATTCATTTACTTCTTCAACAGATACTGGTATAAGCATTAATGGAATTACTATGACTAGAGTAGCAGCTAATTCTGCTATTAGAGTAAGTAATGGTCTTGAGACTTTAGGTTTATTAAGAAGTTATGCTGGATTAAATGTAGCAACGTCAGCAGTAATAGGCTCAACTACTCAAGGAAACACATTAATAGTTACTTCAGCTCAGGCAGCTTTAAACACTGCATTCTCATCGGCGGGTAATGGAGGCTATACTCAATATCAGAGTGGTGATGATGGTATATATGGTTATATAGGAACTGGCTCACATTTATTAAGCCCTGTTGTCAATGATAATGATTTTGTTGCAAGAGCGCAAGGAGAATTTGTGGTGAGTTTAGGTGCAACGGAAAAACTTAGAATAGCATCAAATCAAATAACAGCTAAAGTAGACGTATTAGAATTAAGTAATGATTTTTCAATCCAATCAACAGATGGAAACTACTGGCAAAGAATTAAAACTCTAGACTCTGCTACATCATCAGTTAATACATTTAGCTTTGATGTAAGAGCTGGTTCAGGTTCTTTTGTTCCCTTGCTTAGCTTACGCCAAGACGGTGTAGTAATTGTACCACAGACTTTAAATGTTAATGGAGCAGGAACAAGTACTTTTATAGGTCCAGTAAGTGGTATTGCTCCAACGGCTGATTTAAATTTTGCAACTAAAAAATATGTAGATGACAGTATAACAGGTGGCGCTAATTATTTAGGAGTATGGGATCCAGACGATAGCTTAAATAACGGGTATGGTGATCCAAGCCTGCAAGCAAGTGGAAGAACTGATGATTCAGGTGATTACTTTATTTGTAGTGCTGATGGTGCTGCTCATCCAAATGGAGGTACTTCAGAACCAGATAGTTGGCACGTAGGTGACTGGGTAATATGGAATGAAGATTTAGGCACTGGCGGATTATGGCAAAAACTAGATAATACTACGGTTTTATCCGGAGGTGGTACCACTAATAGCATAGCTAAATTTACTGACAACGAAACAATAGGTGATAGTCTTTTAAAAGACACTGGCACCCTTGGTTATATTACTAGCAACAGTGAGTTATTCCAACTACAAGGAACAACTGCTTCAGGCTATGCTGAGATTGATATAGGCAATGATTTAAACGATAAACTTGTTATAGGATCTATAGGGTCAACATATTCTGCTGCTGATTGGGCAAATTCTACTTATATTTATAATAATGGCACAGGTAGAAATATGTATTTAAAGTCTGTAACTGATATGATGTTTTTTGCTGGTGGTTTGGCTTTAGCTCAAATAAGAATGACCGTAAAAGCAAGCGGGAACGTCGGGATAGGTACGGATAGTCCTGATACTAAATTAATGGTGTCTGGTGAAATTTTAAGTGAAAACAGTAATGGAGGTTATTTTGTAAGTACTAGAGTTCCTTCAAGTTCTTCTAGACCTACTTTAAATTTTTATGGAACGGCTTTAGATATAAACTATGTAACAGGTTACGCAGGAAGTGGAGCTTCAACTGCTATGACTATTCTCTCTGGCGGCAACGTCGGGATCGGGGAAACATCTCCTAAAGCTAAATTAAATATTACAGGTGTTTCTGGAGGTCCAGCAGTTCCTATTTCTACTTCATCAGCTGGGATTATTAGAATTGAATCTGGAAATGGAGGGCAAGCTTTGGATATTGGAGCGCAAGGCGCTTCTCCTTATAGTATGTGGTTGCAAGTTGGAAATGCAAGTAATTCAACAGGAGATACTTATCCTATTTTATTAAACCCACTTGGCGGCAACGTAGGGATCGGGACGACTAGCCCTGAAGCAAAACTAGATATTACTAATGGAGCCGGTAAATTTTGTGTTGACTCTAAAACGCACGCGCTAACTAATGCTTTTACAACATGCCTTACTGTAAACTTAGATAGCCACACTGGTTGTTATGTAACTTTAACTTGTTTTGGCGATTGGGGATCTCATAGCTCTGCGGCATATAGAGGGGAATTCTTTTTACAAAATGGAGCTAATAGTTATAATGAGCCTGGTATAATATTAAGACAAGACGATAATACATCTGTTGGAACAGATCAAATAGTGTGTCAATTATTAGACCCTACAGGTACAGGAAATCCTAAAGACTTTGCTATTCAAATAAGAACTACAGCTACTTCTGGAACCACCGGTTTTACAGGGCAATTAACATATACCGTTCAAGGTAAATTTAACTCAATAACATAAGAAATGGCTGATCAAATTAAACCAGTAATACAAATAAACGAAGGTAAGGTTGGTATTGATGTAACTACTCCTTTTTCAAAACTACAAGTAGGTGATCCAACGGTGCAATCACAAACTATGCTTACCGTGGCGAGCATGTACACGGCTACGCCTCCTGCTTTAAATTTTAGAACAGGACATCCCAGTACTAGCGATATATGGAACATGGCTCAAATCAGGGGTGATGATGACGGTAATTTTAGTGGTAGATTAGAATTTCTTACAAGAAGCGCTGCAAGTTCTGGCAGCACTACTGAACCTGTAATAAGAATGGTTATTGACGACGACGGTAATGTTAGGTTTAACAATTACAGCGCAGGTTATCTTAAAACAGATGGCTCAGGTAATATAACAGCTGAATCTGGAATACCAGGTACAGGAACTTTTCTACCACTTGCTGGAGGAACAATGACTGGGAATATTACTTTACCTGGAGAAGAAAATAATACTTTTAAAATAGGTTTCACTGGAGCATCTGCAACTTCAGGTTTATCGACAGTAGATCAAAGTGGAGCGGGTTTATATATAGGAGCAAATTCAAAACTTAATAATTCTGGTGTTGTTGTTTATAATAATTCTGCATTACCAAGTAGTGGTATTTATTTTGATGGATGGAATGGTGATGATATGGAATTTTATACTGGAGCATCAGGAAATCCTACTAAAAGACTTACTATCTCATCAACTGGCGATGCAACTTTTGCAGGAAGGGGTATTTTTTCTGATAATGTGCAAATAGTGTACACGGGCAGCAAAACTAATGATGCCGGGTTATATATAGAAAACGACAGTGATGACTGGGGTCTCCACGTTAATAAGAACACTAATAATTTTGGCATAAGAATAACTTCAGATGGAGGAAATGCATTTGGGATTTATTCAGATGCTAATGCAGAAAAAATTACTTTTTCAGGAAGTGGTAATGCAACTTTTTCAGGGCAAGTTACTACAAACTCAAGATTTAATTCAACAACTACACAAGCTTTACATTTTCCCAATTATACTGGGTCAGGTTGGCAAATAGGTGCAGACGCTACAGCGGCTGGAATGTACATTTATAATGAAAATGGTACTTATGCAATGAAACTTACCAGTGGAGGTAACGCAACTTTTGCAGGTAGTGTAACTACTGGAGGCAGTGTAACTACTGGAGGCAATATATTAACTTTAGCTCAAGTTGGAATTGGAACTACAAGTCCTCAATCTTTTGCTAGAGTAGATGTTAGATCAGGCGGCGGTACTGGTAATGTTGGTATAGCGTCTTATGGTTACAATGGAGCAGGAGGACGTGCAATTTTGGGTCAAGGTTATGCGGTTGATAATACTGTAGCTGGAACTTCTACAGGTGTTTATGGCCTTGCTAACGGAGGAAGAACAATTGCTGGGTCTATTAATATAGGTGGTTATTTTGCAGCTTCAGGAAGTGTAAATAACTATGCTATAATAACAGGTGGCGGTAATGTTGGTATAAACAACTCTACTCCCACATTTGGTTTAGATGTAGTAGGTACAGCTAGAGTTACTGGTGATACACAATTTGTAACACAAAGCACCACCGACGATTCAACTAAAGTAGCAACAACTGCTTTTGTTAAAAACATACTAGCAGAGCAACCAGCTGGTTTAACATTTTTAGGAGACTGGAATGCAGCTACAAACTCACCGGCATTAGCAAGTGGTGGCGGTGAACTAGCAAACGGTTCATCAACTAGTTTGGCAACTGACAAATTAATAGATAGTGCGGCAACTTTTTCAAGTGATGGCATTACAGCAAACACTGATAGAATTAGGTTAGTACAAGCAAATGGAAATATAGAGTTTGTGGTTATAACTGCTATAGATAGCGATACACAACTTACTTTAGCATCTAATGCTGTTACAGCAACAGGTGAAACATATATAGTTGAAGCATCACCGTTCTTAAGCCCAGAAGGTGGTTATTATATAGTGAGTACAACTGGTGCAACATCTTTAAATGGAATAACTGATTGGACCGCGGGTGATTGGGTTTTAATAGCTACAAACAATGAATTCCAAAAAATAGATAATACATCTATATTAACTGGACAAGGAGCTGAAGATAAAATAGCTAAATGGGCTACTTCAAGTGGTAATCCATCTGTAACATTAGCTTCAAGCTCTATTACAGATACAGGTTCTGCTGTAACAATAGATAATCCAACAACAATAGAAGGTCAAACGGTTGTTAACGGACTTTTTACCGTAAATGTAGATTCGGATAGTACATTACTTATTGGCAATGGAGGCACGAATGCTACTATGCTAAGATCAGATACAGGCCAAGAGCTTTATATTGGTGCTAACGGCACTAGTTATTCTTTTAGATGTCAAACTAACAATGACACTACCTTTGATAATGGCAATGTTGGGATTGCCACTGATTCTCCTCAAACTAAACTACAAATTGGTCCTTTAACAGGAGGTGATGGTACAGCGCAAGAAAGACTTAGATTAACAGGTGATTACACAGCCGCAGGCTCTGGGGCACTTTTAAGATTTACAAACCAACATAACTCTGGAAGTAATCCTAACACTGGAGAATATAATCTCGCTGGTATAATAGGATATGATTATCAATCTGATTGGGGTGGTGCAATAGGATTTCAAACAGCACCTAGCTCTAGTGGAGGAGGTAATCTTGTAACTCGTATGATTATTGATCAATTTGGCGACGTCGGGATCGGAGAAACAAGTGTTGATGCTAGGTTACATATAACTGCTTTAGCTTCTAATGGAATAAGTAACGTAAAATTAGAAAGCCCTGGTGCTTCTAAATGGGCTTTTGGTATTCCAGCTGGTCAGACTTACTTTGCTTTAGATGATGTTAACGATAATTTAACAACCCCTAAATTAGTTGTATTAAAAACTTCAGGCAACGTCGGGATCGGGACGACTACTCCTGGACAAAAGCTACATATAAACGATGGAAGTACAGTTACTACTACAGACGCAAATAATATGTTGCTTCTTACTAGAGATAATCACTCCTATATAATGTTTAGCTGTCCAGATGGAAAAGATAGCGGACTACATTTTCATAATACAACTGACAGTAGCTTTGTGGGTAGAATAGCATATGACCACAATTCATCAGGTGACAATATGCTGTTTACGGTTAACTCAAGCGAAAGAATGCGTATTGATTCGGCTGGAGCAATAAAATTCAATACTTATACACTGACCCAGCAAACTGGCACATCTGCTTATCTTTTAGGTGTAGATGCTTCAGGTAACGTAGTTCAATCAACAAATATACCAGCAGGAACAGGAGGTAGTGCAGGTCCTTACTTGCCACTAGCTGGTGGCACAATGACTGGTGACATAAGCATGTCAAACGGTGAAAGAATTAGATGGAACGCAGATAATCCATCAGGAGGGTTAAGTATCCATAGTAACGCTTCTAATTCATTTATAGAACACACAGGAACTGGTTATTTTTCAATATCAAATGACTGCACGGGTGGCGTTCAAACAGATATAAATATTACTAACTATGCAAGAAACCAAACTATAAGATTTAGAGCAGATAATGGAAATCCTGAAGGCACTACTAGTTGCGAAATTCGTGACTACTTTTTCTTAGATGGATCAGCTGCAACTTATTCTAGTGGCGCATCAACAGCTGTTTACACTGTTTTTCCAGATTTAAGTTATCTAGTTTTAGGTACCGGAAGAGACCTTCAAATATATCACGATGGAACACATAGTTTAATAAAAAACACTACAGGTAATTTATATATACTAGATGATGGTTATATTGAAATAGGCAATGGTGCTGAGTTAAGTGCAGGTTTTGTTATAAATGGTGCAGTAAATTTATATTATGATAATAGTTTAAAATTAGCTACATTTAGCGGTGGCGCAAGGGTTTATAGCAGTTTAAAAATATCTACTGGTAGTACTGACTACTTTGAAGTTTTTAGTTATAATGGCAGTCCTTTTTTAAATGGAAGTGGTACTGGTGTGACTATGACTATTGGTGCGCCAACTGGAGGTTATACTCAAAACCTGCAAGTAATGGGTACAATTATAGCTAACAGTACAGTAACTGCTACAAACTTTATATTGTCTTCTGATAGAAAATTAAAAGAAAAAATTAAAGAGATAGACAATCAGCATGTAAGTGTTAATTGGAAAAACTTTGAATTAAAATCTGAACCAGGCGTTAAAAGAGCTGGGGTTATAGCTCAAGAGCTAGAAGAAAAACATCCAGAGTTTGTAAGAACAGACGACAAAGGTTTAAAATCCGTAGCGTATATAGATTTATTGATAACTAAAATTGCTGAATTAGAAGCAAGATTAGAAAAAGCGGGAATATAATGGGTGTGCCAAATACTACAACTTTCGAACTACAAGACGTTGTTGATACAGTCAATCCAACAACAGATGATTTGGTTGATTGTTTTGCTGATGCTATAGCTTCTTTATTTGATTCATCGTATGAAGGAAGCAAAAATCAATTACTTAATTTTAGAAATTATGGTAATTTAACTTCTTTCAATGGGTCTGTAGGAGCTAAAGATCCATGTTCTGAATCGACTACCCGTCTTTACTATCATAATGGTTCTAGTTCATTACCTGTTGTTAATGATTTTGTTTATGATGGATCAAGTGGATCTACAGTTTTACCGAGTGGTAATTATAAATTAAGTGATGGAACTAAAATGGAAGTGTCAGGTGGCGGGGTTAGCACAGCAGGCAAAGTTTTAGTTATAGGCCCATGTTAGTAAATATCGAGTAAAACAGGTGATGATAGAGGTATGCTATAAGGCATAAAACCAATGTCAAATTTAAACCAAAACCAATGACACTTTTTTACCAGACTAATTCGTGGAGTAGTCAACCACAATTAACACAAGAAACCTTAAACCTTTGGAAGCACGTAGCTAATAAATCAAATTGGCGTATTGTGCAATTACCAAACGGTTTTTTTCAAACCGAATACAAAGATCCAAATTGTGAATGTAATCCAGAAAAAGATACATGCTGCGAAAAATGGATTGATGTAACCAGACGCGAAACTATTGAAGGTGCTGAAATGGCAATTGATAGTTCCGTGGAACACTACTCAAAGAAAGTTGAATTTCTAAACGGACCAAAAGTAGTAAAGACCTTTAAATAACCAAACCACTTTAATTAAATCAAATCAAATATGGACGCAATTGTCAAAAACCTTAACTTCGGCG
>Ga0209711_10003295_pt1 | contig 13709 bp, 12 predicted proteins | sample ArcticOcean_MG_C_7_FD_187441 | JGI IMG/M metagenome (GOLD analysis project Ga0209711, IMG submission 187441) | Marine microbial communities from western Arctic Ocean - ArcticOcean_MG_CB11_88 (SPAdes) (version 2) | ecosystem: Environmental > Aquatic > Marine > Oceanic | place: Arctic Ocean... | reverse complement strand
ACTACCTTCTAACGAAGGAAGAGGCTATGTTCTTAGAAGAATAATGAGAAGAGGAATGAGACATGCCCATACATTAGGAAGCAAAGATCCAGTTTTTCATAAAATTTTTAAAGTGTTGCTTAATGAAATGAAAAATAGTTACCCAGAGCTGGATACAAGTAAAGATTTAATTATAGAAACATTAAAAAATGAAGAAGAAAAATTCTCTTCTTTATTAGTTAGAGGAATTAAAATCTTAAATGAAAATTTAAAAAAAGTTAAAAACAATGTTTTACCAGGACCTGTTGCATTCAAATTGTATGACACATTTGGTTTTCCTTTGGATTTAACAGCAGATATTTTAAGAGTTAAAAATATCAAGGTCGACGCAGAGTCTTTTGAAAAAGAAATGAAAAATAGCAAAAAACTAGCTAGAGCTAATTGGAAGGGATCTGGAGATAAAACTGTAGAAGAGAAATGGTTTAAAACTAGAGAAGAATTAAAACCAACTGAATTTTTAGGGTATGAGTCTGAAAAAGCTGAAGGTGTAGTTTTAAAAATTTTGAAGAATAATAATTTTGTAGAAACAGCAGAAGTTGGCGACGAAGTAGAAATAATTACAAATCAAACACCTTTTTATGGAGAGTCAGGAGGGCAAGTTGGTGACCAAGGAATCATCCAAACACTAAATTGTAAAATAAAAATTAATGATACAAAAAAAAAAATGGAAGATCTTTTCATACATATAGGAAAAGTTGAAAAAGGTTCTTTAAAAATAGGTGAAAATGTCAATCTTTTAATTGATATTGACAAAAGAAGAAATTCAAAAGCAAACCATTCAGCTACTCACTTGTTGCATGAATCTTTACGCAGAACATTAGGAAAGCATGTTATGCAAAAAGGTTCTTTAGTAAGTCCTGAAAGATTAAGATTTGATTTTAGTCACAACAGGCCTATTGAAAAAGATGAAATGGTTGAAATAAATAAATCAGTAAATCAGATAGTAGTTGGCTCTAGTGATGTGCAAACTAGAATAATGACCCCTAAAGAAGCTGTAGAATTAGGTGCTATGGCGCTATTTGGAGAAAAATATGGTGATGAAGTTAGAGTTGTATTTATAGGTGATGAAAATAATAAATTTTTTTCAACAGAACTTTGCGGTGGAACGCATGTTAAAAATACCAAAGAAATAGGAAAATTTAAAATAGTCAGCCAATCTTCAATAGCTTCGGGTGTAAGAAGAATAGAGGCATTAAGAGATAAACAACTAGAAGTGTATGAAAAAAAATTAAGTGAAGCAAAATTAAATAAAGATAAAGATTTAACAAATCAAATTAAGTCAATTAAAAATGAACTAAAGGTTCTTAAAATAAATTCAAATTATAAAGAAAACTTAACATCAGAGAATAATTTAAAAAATTTAACCAAACAATTAAATCAAGCTAAAGTTAAGATAATTGTGAACGATAAAAAGAAAAATAAAATTACAGATAAGAAAATTTTAAATTTTGTACTTAGAAAGCAAATTTTAATAGATTTACATTCAAAAGAATTAAGAAATATAGTGGATCAAAGTAAAAAAGAAATAAAAACAGGAGTAGTAATAGCTTGCTGTATATTTGAAGGAAAAGTAGGTGTCGCTGTTGGCGTTACAGATAAATTAATTAAAAAATTTGATGCAATAACGTTGGTAAAAGAAGCAGCAGAAATTTTAGGTGGTAAAGGTGGAGGTGGGCGGAAAGATTTTGCTCAAGCTGGAGGAATTAACAAAGATAAAATTGATGAAGTTTTTAAATCTTTAAGTAAAAAAATTAATTAAGAATTTTTTTAAAATTACCGTCTATCGCTTCTAAAAATTGATTTGTAGTTAAATATTTAGCAGATTTATCAATTAAAACTGCAAGATCTTTAGTCATACTTCCGCTCTCAACAGTTTTAATGCAAACTTTTTCAAGTGTAGTCGCAAATTTAATTAATTCATTATTGTTATCTAGTTTACCTCTGTGCGCAAGACCTCTAGTCCAAGCAAATATTGATGCGATAGGATTAGTTGAAGTTTCCTTTCCTTGCTGATGCATTCTATAGTGTCTTGTTACAGTTCCATGTGCAGCTTCAGATTCAACTGTTTTTCCATCAGGTGTCATTAATACACTTGTCATCAATCCTAATGAACCAAAGCCTTGAGCCACAGTATCTGATTGAACATCTCCGTCATAATTTTTACAAGCCCATACATAGCCACCGCTCCACTTCATTGCGCATGCAACCATGTCATCAATTAATCTGTGTTCGTATGTGATTGAAGTAGCTTTAAATTTATCTGCAAACTCCTCTTCATAAATTTTTTGAAATAAATCTTTAAATCTTCCATCATATGCTTTTAAGATTGTATTTTTAGTAGAAAGATATACTGGCCATTTTCTTTCTAAACCATAATTCATACATGCTCTAGCAAAATTTTTAATTGAATCATCAAGGTTGTACATTGAAAGAGCTATGCCGGGTCCTGGAAAATTAAAAACTTCAAACTCTTTTTTATTTTTACCATCTTTAGATGTCCATTTAATTTCCATTTTCCCTTCTCCTGGTACTAAAAAATCTGTTGCTCGATACTGATCTCCAAAAGCATGTCTTCCAATAACAATTGGCTGTGTCCAACCTGGAACTAATTTAGGAACATTTTTACAAATAATTGGTTCTCTAAAAACTGTACCACCTAAAATATTTCTTATTGTGCCATTAGGCGATCTCCACATTTTTTTTAAATTAAATTCTTTGACTCTCTCTTCATCTGGAGTGATCGTTGCGCATTTAATACCTACACCATGTTGCTGTATTGCATTAGCAGAGTCTATAGTAATCTGGTCATCTGACTTATCTCTACTTTCCATTCCCAAATCAAAATATTTGATGTTCAGCTCTAAATAAGGGCTGATTAGCTTATTCTTAATAAAAGACCATATAATTCTAGTCATTTCATCACCATCTAGTTCAACAACTGGGTTTTTTACCTTAATTTTACTCATAATTAAAAAAATATAAATTGATTAAGTGTGATTTTTATACATATTAATAAAAATTATCAAACTTAATAATTAGAATATGTTAAATAACGTTTTTCCTAAAATTCACAAAGAAGGCTATAAATTTTTAGCAATATCAATAATTATCACTTTTTTGTTTCTTCTTATATCCAAAATGCTTGGATGTATAATGATTGCTATCTCGATATGGGTGTATTATTTTTTTAGAGATCCTGAGAGATTTTCAATTAATGATGACAAATTTTTAGTGAGTCCTGCAGATGGGTTAATTTCGAATATTGCCGAAGTTTCAGGACCTGTAGAACTTGGTTTAGAAAACACAACTTATACAAAGGTAAGTGTATTTATGAACGTATTTAATTGCCATGTTAACAGAGTGCCAGTTTCCGCTGTAGTAGAAGAAATTTTATATAAACCAGGAAAATTTTTAAATGCTTCATTGGATAAATCTAGTGAAGAAAATGAAAGAAATTATGGGTTAATTGCTAGGAGAATTGTATGTGAGGTTGAAAAAAATCAAAATTTAAAACAAGGTGAAAGAATTGGCATGATAAGGTTTGGAAGTAGAGTAGACATATATTTTAACAATAGAAAATTATTGGCAAAAGTCGGACAAAATGTTGTGGCAGGTGAAAGCTTAATTGCAACAGAATGAGCCAAAAAAATAAAAAATTTAAAATAACCTCAACAAAAAGAACAAGATACATTTTACCGAACATCCTTACATTAGGAGGAGTTTGTTTAGGAATAAGTTCAATTAAATATTCTATTGATGGAAATTATAAGTTAGCTGTAATCTTTATATTAATCGCAGCAATTTTAGATGCCTTAGATGGGAGAATCGCGAGACTGATAAAAGGAACTTCTGAATTTGGAAAAGAATTAGATTCACTTACAGATTTTGTAAGCTTTGGTATTGCACCTGCATTTACAATTTACTTCTGGGAATTAAATAATTACGGCAATATTGGTTGGGCTATAACTTTAATTTATTCAATTTGTTGCGTAATTAGACTGGCGAGATTTAATTTAACTAAAATAAGTACATCAGAACCGTGGAAACAAAATTATTTTGAAGGAATTCCATCACCAATAGGAGCTATCTTAATTTTATTGCCTTTGATTTATGAATTATCAGATTTAAAAAAAATATCTAATGTAAATTTAATAGCCCCTTATTTAGTGTTAATTATTTCTCTTTTGTTAATAAGTAAGTTTTCAACTTTTTCTTTTAAAAAAATAAAAATAAAACCAAAACTTACAATAGCTATTTTATTTTTAATTGGTTTATCTTTCATTTCTTTGATCTTCTTTACTTTTGAAACATTAATAGTATTTGGTATATGTTATATTCTTAGTATGCCAGTTTCTTTTTTTTCTTATCTAAAAAAAAATAAAAAAAAAAATAAGAATTTTTCAGAACGCGAAGATATTCTTTAATGAAAAAAACAAAAAGAAGTAAAAAAAGCAGAAGCTGGGTTATTAAGCAACATAGAGATCAATTTGTAAAAAAATCAAAAACTTTAGGTTATAGATCGAGATCAGCATTTAAACTTATTGAGCTAAATAAAAAGTTTAAGTTTCTAAAAAAAACAACTAACCTGCTTGATATAGGGTCTAGTCCAGGAGGATGGTCGCAGGTATCAAGAAGCGTAGTAAAAATAGGAAAAATTGTTTCAATAGACATCAAACCCATGGAAAATATAGATGGTGTTCATTTCATTCAGGATAATTTTTTAAATGAGTCAACTAAAACTCTTATTTTAAAAAAATTAAATCAAAAAATTAATGTAATAATTTCTGACATGGCAGCTGACACCACAGGTAATAAAAACTTAGATTGTATTAGAACAAACGCATTGTGTGCGGAAGTGATTAATTTTTCAGCAAATATACTTGAAAGAACAGGAACAGTTATAGCAAAAGTTTTTATGGGAGAGGATTTTCTTCAAGTAAAAGATCTAGCTAAAAAAAAATTTGTGAAAGTAGACTTTTTTAAGCCAGAATCTAGTAAAAAGGAATCAAAAGAAACTTATATACACTGCTCAACATTAAAGACTTTATAATATATTAAAATTGCTTATAAGCTAATATGGAAGCAATTAAAGAATCACTAACTTTTGATGATGTACTATTAGTTCCTAGATTTTCTGAAACCTTGCCTACAGAGACCAATTTATCAATACAACTATCAAAATCAATTATATTAAAAAATCCATTTTTATCTTCTGCCATGGATACTGTTACAGAATCAAAAATGGCTATAGCAATGGCTTCAACAGGTTCATTAGGAATTATTCACAGAAATTTAAAAATAAATACGCAATGTGCTGAAGTGCTTAAAGTTAAAAAAAAAAAACTAAATGTTGGAGCTGCAATTGGAACTACATCAGATGATTTAATAAGAGCAAAAAAACTTATAGACAATGGAGTGGATTTATTGGTAATTGACACAGCACATGGTCACAGCAAAAAAGTTTTAAATACTCTTAACAAAATTAAAAAATTTAATCTAAATATCCCAATATGTGTTGGTAACATAGCATCTGGAGAAGCTGCTAAATGTTTATATAATGAAGGAGCTGATATTTTAAAAGTTGGTATCGGTCCTGGATCTATATGCACAACAAGAATTATAGCAGGAATTGGAGTTCCACAGATAAGTGCAATAATGGATGTTAGAAAGGCGATAAAAAAAGAAAATATTAAAATTATAGCAGATGGTGGGATCAAATTTTCTGGCGATATAGTCAAAGCTATAGCAGCTGGAGCGGACGCTGTAATGATGGGTTCAATTTTTGCAGGTACAGAAGAAAGTCCAGGAAAAAAATATAAATATAAGAATAAATATTACAAATCTTATAGAGGCATGGGATCAATTGGAGCTATGTCTGCTGGATCCTCAAATAGGTATTTCCAAAAAAATTTTAAAGATAAATCTAAGTTTGTGCCAGAAGGGGTGGAAGGAAGAGTTTTGTACAAAGGCTATATTAAGAACATAATTTATCAACTAGAAGGAGGTCTCAGATCATCAATGGGATATATCGGTGCAACAAAAATAAATGAGATACACAAAAAAGCAAAATTTATAAAAATAACTAAAGCAGGATTTTATGAAAGCATGGTTCACAGTGTAGAAATGACAGATAATGGGGTAAATTATAAACTATGATAAAATTTACGCCAAAAAAAATACGTTTAATTTTATTTTTTTATTTTTTTATATTTTCCGCAAATAGTAATAATAATTTTTTTAACGAAGGTATTGTTTTATTTAAATCTAAAAATTTAGAGGAATCAAAAATAAAATTTGAAAAAGATATTGTTTTCAATCCAAAAAGTGAAAAATCATATTTATATCTAGCAAAAATATTTAAGAAGAAAAAAAAATTACTTTTACTGGAGAATAATTTAAACACAGTTCTTCTTTTAAATCCTAAAAACGAAGAAGCCATTTATTTATTAGCATTACTAAGCATAGAGAGGTCTAACTTCTCTAAAACTAAAATACTAATTGAAAACTTAGATTCTTTTTGCGTAAGTTTCTGTAGTAAAGTAGATGAATTAGAAAAAGAATTAGAAAATTCATTAAAATAATAATGAATGATAAAAATTATATAGAGAAGATATTAGTAATAGATTTTGGTTCTCAAGTAACAAAATTAATAGCAAGAAGAATTAGAGAGCTTGGAGTGTATTCGGAAGTATTAACACTTAAAGAATTTAATAATATTAAAAATTACAATTTTATAAAAGGCATAATATTTTCTGGTGGCCCCGCAACAGTTACCAAGAAAAACTTTCCTAATGTTTCTTACAAAGTATTCCATAAAAAAATTCCAATATTAGGTATTTGTTATGGACTACAATTAATAGCAAAAAATTTTGGAGGTAAAGTTAATTCAAATAATAAAAAAAGAGAATTTGGTAGAGCACTATTAATTAAACATAAAAACTCTTTATTAACTAAAAATTTTTTTTTTAAAAAAAAAATTACAGTATGGATGAGCCATCAAGATAGCGTACAGACACTACCCAAAGGATTTAAAAAAATTGCTTCTACAAAAAATTCTACTAATACAATAATTGAAAATAGTAAAAATAAAATTTATGGAATACAGTTTCATCCTGAAGTTACTCATACTGAAAAAGGTCATATCTTATTAAAAAATTTCATCTACTCCATATGTAATGCTAAAAAAAATTGGAGAATAGGAAATGAAAAAAATAAAATAATTTCCGACATAAAGAAAAAAGTAGGATCCGGTAAAGTTATATGCGCCTTATCTGGAGGTGTAGATAGTAGTGTAGTTGCTCTTCTAATTCATAAGGCTATAAAAAATAATTTAAAGTGCATTATGGTTGACACAGGTTTGATGCGGAAAAATGAATTCAAGTATACCTATAAAATTTTTAAAAATAAATATAAGCTCAATGTTAAACTTGTAGATGCATCTAAAATATTTTATGAAAAACTAAACAAGGTCACTGATCCTGAAAAGAAACGAAAAATAATTGGCTCTTTATTTATAAAAATATTTGAGAAAGAATCTAAAAAATTTAAAAACGTTAAATATTTAGCTCAAGGCACCCTTTATCCAGATATTATTGAAAGCAGATCATCATCTGGTAATAAATCTGCTATAATTAAATCGCATCACAATGTTGGAGGACTACCTAAAAAGATGAAATTGAAATTGATAGAACCCTTAAAAGAATTGTTTAAAGATGAAGTGAGAATATTAGGAGACTCCGTCGGTCTAAGCAAAAATATTTCTAGCAAACATCCTTTTCCAGGCCCTGGTTTGGCAATTAGAATAATTGGAAAAATTACAAAAGAAAAAATTAAAATTTTACAAGAAGCTGATGATATATTTATAAAAGAGCTAATTAAAAATAATTTATATGATAAAATTTGGCAAGCTTATGCAGCATTGCTTCCCTTTAAAACAGTTGGTGTTATGGGTGATTCTAGAACTTTTGAATATACTTGCTTAATTAGAGCGGTTACTTCAGAAGACGGTATGACAGCGGATTATTATAATTTTTCAAGTCTATTTTTAAATAAAATATCAAATAAAATAATCAATGGAGTAAGAGGTATTAATAGAGTTGTGTATGATATAACTTCAAAACCACCTAGTACTATTGAATTAGAGTAGAAATGAAAAAAAATATAAAATTCTTTTTAAAAAAAAAAAATAGATCTAAAATAATTTGCCTTACAGCATATTCTAAAAGTATTGCAAGAATTTTAGATAAGCATTGCGACATCATTTTAGTAGGAGATTCTCTAGCCAATGTTCTTTATGGTATGAAGAATACGCACAATATTACTTTAAATACCATGATTAGACATGCAACTAGTGTTAAAGCAGGAGTAAATAATTCAATCGTCGTAGTGGATATGCCGAAAGGTTCTTATAACAATATTATTGATGCAAAAAAAAATTCTAAAAAAATTATAGTAAAATCGAAATGTGATGCAGTTAAGATCGAAAATAATAAAAAAAATTACAATATAATTAAAGAATTAGTAAGGTCAAATATACCAGTAATGGGGCACATTGGCTTTACACCTCAATTTCACAAAAAATTTAAAATTAAAGGTTCTTCAATTGCAGAAGAAGAAGCTTTGGTAAAAGAAGCTGTTGAGATTGAAAAAGCAGGTGCTTTTGCCATTGTTCTTGAATGTGTCGCTAGCAAGGCAGTTAAAAAAATAATGAATTCAGTAAAAATACCGACAATTGGAATAGGCTCATCAAATTTATGTGATGGACAAATTTTGGTTACAGATGATATGCTAGGATTAAGTGGCTTTCACCCGAAGTTTGTAAAAAAGTATATAAATTTGAGTAATATTATTAAAAATGCTGTAATAAAGTATAAAAAAGATGTTATTAAAAAAAAATTTCCAACTAAAAAAAATAGCTATTAATATATGAGTGATAAAATTTTTCAAAATACTAATTTAGAACATAGCTTAATTAAATTTTTTAAGAAAAATATTAAATTAATAATTGTATTTTTAACGGCACTACTTTTGTTTTTTGTGACATTAATTTACATAGATAACGAAAATAAAAAAAAAAATATTTCAATATCTAATCAATATAATGATGCTAACATTCTAATTAAAAATAATAAAAATTTAAAAGCTACAGATATACTTTTAAATATAATTGAGAAGAAAAATAGATTTTATTCACCTTTATCTCTGTATTTAATTCTTGAAAATGATTTAGAGAAAAAGCCTGAAAAAATATTAATATTATTCGATAAAGTAATTAAAATTAAAAAAATAGAAAAAGAAAACAAAAATTTAATAATAATTAAAAAGGCACTTTATTTAACAAAATACGGCAATGAACAAGAAATATTAAGCCTTTTAAATCCAATTATAAATTCAAATTCTATTTGGCGAAAAGAAGCTATACTTCTGCTGACTGAATATTTTAATAGTAAAAGTGAAACCAAAAAAGCAGAAGAATATTATCAGCTACTATCAGTTATAAACTAAAAAATATCTTTCATGAAAAAGTTTTTTAAATTTTTATTATTTATAATAATTTTACACTCATGTTCTCTTGATAATAAAACAGGTATTTGGAATGATTCAAAATATATTCAAAAAGTTAAAAAGATTGAATCTAAAGATATTAAAAATCTTAATAAAAATAAAAAATTTAAAATTAAATGTGCTTTTATTAAAAAAAAAATAGATTATGAAGTTTGCCTTGGAGGAGAACTAGCCAAGAAAAATAACCCCAAACTTAAAAATGTTTTTGTTTTTGATAGACCGATTAATTTTGAAAAAAAAGTTGATTTAAATTCTAAAAAATTTTTAATAGAAAAACCTTTAAAAAATATCAATTGGCTTCAAGAAAATTACTCAAATTTTAATAATATTTCAAACTTTTATTATCTTAACACTAAAGAAAGAATATTTAGAAGCAGAACTTTATCTAAAAGTTTTTCAAATAGTAATTTAGATTATTTTAAACCTACTAAACCTCTAGTATTTAATGATAATATTATTTCATTTGATCAAAAAGGTAAAATATATTTTTATTCTATTAAAAATAAAAAAAAATTATGGGAATATAATTTTTATAAGACTAAATTTAAAAATTATAAAAAATTAATTTATTTACACATTTATAATAACGTTATTTATGCAGCAGATAATTTAGGTTATTTATATGCTTTAGAATTAGAAACAGGAAATTTAATTTGGGCTAAAAATTTTGGAATTCCTTTTCGTTCAAATATTAAAATTATTGATAATCAAATTTTTTTAGCCAATCAAGATAATATTGTTTATGCTATAGACTTAGAAGGAGAAATTATCTGGCAATTCGCTACAAGCTTAACTTTTTTAAAAACAGATTTTTTTAATAGTATTATTTTAGATGAAGATGCTAGCAACTTAATATTTTACAATACTAGTGGTGAACTTTACTCTATTAATATCTATAATCAAAAAATTAATTGGGTAATAAACACTGTTTCTTTAGGTGGGTCTGGCAGCAGTGGGGTTTTATTAAGTGTTCCAATCATTGCAAATAAAAATAATGTGTATGTATACAATGGGAATTCTTTGTCTAGTTATAGTAAATTGTCCAGTCAAAAAAATTGGAGCTTAACAGCAGCGCTGAAAATAAAACCCGTTATATCAGGTAATAATTTGTATATTATCACTAAGAATAATTTTTTAGCATGTTTAGACTCAACAACAGGGGAAGTCCTTTGGTCTACTAACGTTTATAATTCACTAAATATAAAAGATAGTAAAATTGAAAAAAAATTCGGTATAATTTCTAATCTTATTATTGCTCAAAATGAAATTTTTTTATTTACTTCTAAAGGGCAGATATTTTCATTTAATTTTAATGATGGATCCTTAATTTCTAATAAAAAAATATTGAAATCAGGTTTAAGTACTGATCCCATCTTATCAGATGGTTATCTATATGTGTTTGATAGAAGCTATAGAATTTATAAATTTAAATAAATTAACTACTAGATTTACTGCTTAGTAATGAAAGTTGAGTTATTTTAGCCTCACCCAAGTTGTCAGATGGCTTAATAGGGTAATCGCCAGTAAAATAATGATCGCTAAATTGTGGATATAAATCGTTTCTTTTTCCTACTCCTAATGCTTTGTATAATCCTTCTAAACTTAAGAATTTTAAAGATTTTGCTTTGATATAACTACATATTTCTTCATTAGTTTTCTCATTTGCCAACAATTCTTTTTTTGTTGGCATGTCTACACCGTAATAATCAGGATATCTTATTTCAGGGCACGCAATTCTTACATGTACTTCTTTTGCCCCAGCATCGTAAAGCATTTTTACTATTTTGTGACATGTAGTTCCCCTTACTAAAGAGTCGTCAATTAGTATTATTTTTTTATTTTTTATTGCTGAAGCTGTAGCACTTAATTTTAATTTTACACCTAAACTTCTTATATTCTGTGTTGGTTCAATAAATGTTCTACCTACATAATGATTTCTAATAAGACCTAATTCAAAGTTTTTTTTGGTATATTGAGAATAGCCAATTGCTGCAGGAACTCCAGAATCAGGAACAGGTACAATAATATCAGATTCAATATCACATTCTTTTGCTAATTCTTCACCAATTTTTTTTCTATAATCATATGCACAGATGCCATTAATTAAGCTATCAGGCCTTGCAAAATATATATACTCAAAAATACATGGTCTTGCTTTTTGTTTTGGAAAAGGTTTTAAACTTGTTAATTTTTTTTTTTCTATTACAACAATTTCACCATTTTCAACTTCTCTTATAAATTTAGCACCTACGATATCCAAAGCACAAGTCTCTGAGGCAAATATATAAGAATCTTTTAATTTACCAATCACTAGAGGCCTTATTCCAAAAGGGTCTCTAACTCCAATTAATTTTTTATTTGTCATTATTATAAGCGAGTAACCACCTTGTATTTGAAATAACGTATCTATTAACTTGTCTACAATTTTGTTACGTGTCGATTTGGCAATTAATTGAACTATTGTTTCAGTATCACTAGTTGTTCTGAAAATCGCACCTTCTTTCACTAAACTATCACGCAAGGATAAAGCGTTAGTTAAATTTCCATTATGAGCAATACTGACCCCACCACCATATAAGTCAGCAAAAAAAGGCTGAATATTTCTAATAGATGTTTCACCCGTTGTGGAATATCTGTTATGACCAACCGCAAAATGCCCCGGCAATTTTTGTATTACTTTATTTTTTGTAAAATGGTCTCCAACTAAACCTTGTCTTTTTTCAGAATGAAAATTTTTTTCATCAAAAGATACAATTCCACATCCTTCTTGTCCTCTATGCTGTAAGGCATGTAGACCTAAGGCTGTTAATGCTGCAGCATCGTTATGATCTGCTATGCCAAAAACACCACATTCTTCTCTAAGTTTATCTGATTTAAATTTTTTCAATTTCTTCTTTTGTGTCAATAAAGTCTTCATTATTAGGAAATTCTTCTATTAATACTTCACTACCTTTTTTTATAATATTAAAGGATACAGCATCTTCAGTTGATATACTCCAATTTTGATAAGGATAAAACCAATTTAAAATTGAAAAAAGACATACAGCAACTAAATAGCCTTTAAAAAATCCAAAGATTAGCCCAAAAGATTTATCTACAGAACCCATTCCAGTCCACGTCACTGCTTTACTCAAAGCTTTACTGATAACAATTGTCAGAAATAATGAAACTATAAAAACAAACACTCCTAAACCAACATTATTTACAAAATCTGATTCTACATATTCACTTACCCATGGACGTAATTTTGGAGTAATTATTATAGTAATAATAACTGAAACGACCCACTTCAAGAAAGATATAAAACTAAGTGAAAATCCTTTTGAAAAACATTGTATTATATAATAAATCATTATGATTAAAAAAAAAATATCAAATAAATTTAAAGTTTCAAAAAAAAAATTAAAAAAATCAGACATCATTAAAATTTATTAATTTTCTTTTCCAAATGGTTTTAAAACTATTATTAATTTAGGTAAGAGAGTAAGAACTGAAATTAGTGCCAAGAGCATCGCTATACCGGTAAAAACACCAAAATATATAGTTGGTATAAAATTTGATAAAACCAAAATTGAAAATCCAAACACAATTGTAATAGAGGTATTTAAAATCGCTACCCCAACTGTATTATGACACCTATCAACTGTTGAGTTGTAGTTATTAATTTTTTTAAATTCTTCTTTAAATCTGTAAATATAATGGATGCTATTATCAACTGCTATTCCAATAGTTATAGCCGCTATTGTTATAGTCATCATGTCCAACGGTATACCCAACATTCCTATAATTCCTAAAATAAAAAAAGCAGCTATAAAGTTTGGAACGACACCAATAACTGCTATTGTAAGATTTCGAAATAATATAAGAAACATTAAAGAAATACCCAGCATAACCACACCTAATGTAAGAATTTGAGATTTAAAAAGACTTTGCAAAAGATTGTTAAATAAAATAACAACACCAGCCAACTTATACTCTTCGGGATTTAAACCTAGTTTTTTATTTAAATCATAGTTTATTTTATTAATAAGATCATCACGTCTCAAATCTTTTAAAGAATCTTTTATTCTTACGCTAATTCTTGCCTCATCGTTCTCTACCGATAT
>Ga0209711_10003294_pt1 | contig 13710 bp, 10 predicted proteins | sample ArcticOcean_MG_C_7_FD_187441 | JGI IMG/M metagenome (GOLD analysis project Ga0209711, IMG submission 187441) | Marine microbial communities from western Arctic Ocean - ArcticOcean_MG_CB11_88 (SPAdes) (version 2) | ecosystem: Environmental > Aquatic > Marine > Oceanic | place: Arctic Ocean... | reverse complement strand
AACTTCGTAAAAGGTTATAAAGACCCTTATGATGGTCGCGCAAACAAGCAGATAAGAGAACAGCTGCCAATCTGTAAGGCCACCGGGAGGTGTCCATAAAAAATAATACGTAAGGGCAACTGGCAAAGCAGCTGCATACATAAATGGATGTCTTCTTCCTAGTTTAGATCTAGTCCTGTCTGAGTAATACCCTACTAGCGGATCAGTAATGGCGTCAGCAATCAGTACTAAGTTTAAAGCCAGTCCAGCCATCCAGGGAGGAAGCCCTAAAACAGAACTGTAAACAAATAAAACAAAATAACTAAATCCATTGTTTTTTATTCCAAAAGAAATGGAACCAAATCCATAAAAGAACTTAGTTCTAAAATTTAGCTTTGAACCTGCAACTTCTCCTTCCATGAAAGTATCTCCCATATTTCATACGTAACGAAGAGTACTTGAAAGTATGAGAAAGAAAAGCAATATTTTATTAATACAAATTTAATAATCCAAGCGCAAAGAAACTAGTGACGTTTATCTTTATCTGCCTGATTAATGAAATCTTCCATAAAATTGCCAGTGTTATTTGAGGAATTTAATTTAAAAGAACTAAAGGATTTAGATCTGGCATCGCCAAACAAGACAACTTGAGAATTTTTAAACCAAGGTATTAAAGCCATGCCCGCTATAAATCCTCCTATATGAGCAAAATAAGCAACACCTCCGTTCATGTTTCCTGTAAGACTGAAGAATTGACTTACTATCCATAAACCTAAAACAATAAAAGCGGGCACTCTTATTACAGTAATAAATATTATTATCCACATCAAAACGTTAACGTTTGCTCTTGGATGCAGCAAAAGATAAGCACCCAAAACTCCTGCTATTGCTCCGCTGGCTCCAATCATGGGTATTTGAGAAACTGGATCAATAAAGGCTTGAAGAAGTGCAGCAAATATTCCGCAAACAAGATAAAAGATTAAAAAACTAACTTTCCCCATGCTGTCTTCTATGTTGTCTCCAAATATCCAAAGAAAAACCATGTTACCAATAAGATGCATCCATCCACCATGCATAAACATAGAAGTGAAGATAGTCATGAATGATGGGATGAAGCTTTCTTGATCTCCCAGAAGTGCAGCTGGTACTACGCCAAAATTATAAATAGCAGCGCCATTTAAGTTTTCCGGTAAAGAGTTCTGCCATAAGAAAACAAAAATGCACAAAGCTATTATGCAATAACAAACAATTGGTTTATTTGTTGTTGGGTTATCGTCAGAGAATGGAAAGAAAAACATTAATCTTTCTCTACATAACCTAAGTCAGAAACGTTTTGCAAATGATCGTTTCTATCTATTTTATACATCAACACTAATAGAGTAGAAAAGATAGGCAATATGAATCCAACGATAACATGAATGAGTGCAAACTTATTTGCAGCGACTTCATTGGATACATTTGGATCATCAAATCCTGCAATGGCAACTATAGCTCCAGCTATTAAAACACCACCTGCTCCAACTAACTTCTGAACAAAAGAATTTACAGTACCCAACAATCCTTCTTCTCTTCTCCCAGTATCTCTTTCCACATCTTCAACTATTTCCATTGACATAGAGCCAATGAATATGAATCCCAGGGCACCCAGTGAAGAGACTAATGCGGCATGAATTCCAAGAATCCACCAAAGAGCATCTGTCCCATTATTAGGGAAAAGCTGAACGTCAAAGTAAGGATCAATTAACCTTAAAAAAATTGGAAGCGGACCTATCATGATAGTGGTTAGGAAAAGACTAACTGCAATATTTCTTTTACTCCTGCCGCTTGCAATAACCGGAGCAAAAACAGCACAAATAATTACTGCAATTGCAGAAGTTAGTGACCAGATAGCAACTTGTTGAGGTTGCCATTCCCAAAAGAATTGGTTGTAGTAAGTCAGCGCCCCAGTATCAATTCCTACCAGCATTGCATAGATACAACCTGAAAAGAAAAGGACTAGCCAAGATTTATTAGCAAGGGTCTGTCGTGCTTCTCTCAGAAAAATTCGTGGATTAAATGATCTTGCAGGAGGTTGATGCAAATCAGGTATGTGTTTGTGAGTTGCAATGCACGTGTAAGCTGTACTGATAAAAATTCCCAATCCTCCCCAAAAAGCTAATAGCTGATACCCTTCTGCATTTAGAAAACTTTCCTTTAAAAAATAAAACTGGTGGATAAAAGATATGCCTGCACCACCGAACCATCCCAAACCCATACTCCAAGCAGATATTGTGTTTCTTTGATCATAATCTTTGGTAAGTTCTGGCGCTAATGCCGCACGCGGGACTTCGTAAAAAGTCATAGAAAGTCTCATAACCATCATCAGAACTAACAATCTTATAAATAGATCTCCATCTGTCAGCGGTCTAGGGTCTTGAAGTATCAAATAGAAAGAAAGTGCAAATGGGATTACGGCTAAATACATAAAAGGATGACGCCTTCCCCATTTAGAACGAAACCTATCAGACAATATACCCACAAAAGGATCGCTGACCGCATCTACTACTAAAGCAAGAGCCATTGCCGCAGAAACCAAGATTGCATCTAAGCCTAAAACTTGGTTGTAATAAAGTAACAACCAAACCCCAAGAAGATTATTTTTTATTCCAACACCGATAGCCCCAAAACCATAATTGAACATAGTCGCATTTGTTGCGCCCTTTGCTTGTATAACCCTTTCTTCCATGTTTACTCTCCCGTAGTTCATTGTGTATGATAATTTTTACTAATTACAGACAAATTTATCTTAAAGTGGTTTTATAGTATTTGTAGATTTTAAAAAATAGAGGTGTGAAATGGGATTGTTAGAAAATAAAGTTGCCATAGTTACCGGGGCAGGAAGAGGCATAGGAAAAGAAATATGCCTTCATTTAGCTAAACAAGGTGCAAAAATTGTAGTGAACGATCTTGGTGGTGACAGAGACGGAAGTGGAGGAGGAAAAATAGCAGATGAAGTTGTTAAAGAAATCAATGATTTAGGTCTAGAAGCTACAGCAAATTATGATTCAGTTAGTACGGTTCAAGGCGGTGAAAATATTTTTCAATCAGCCATTGACACTTTTGGCGGAGCGGACATATTGGTTAATAATGCTGGTATTCTTAGGGACAAGACGCTTTATAATATGGAAGAGTCCGATTGGGATTCTATTATGGAAGTTCACCTTAAAGGTCACTACAACTGCACTCGTCCTTTAGTGAGATTCATCAGAGACACGAACAGAGCCGATTGTAGAATCATTAACATGTCATCAGTTTCTGGTTTATTTGGAAATTTTGGTCAAGTTAATTATGGAGCTGCTAAAGCCGGAATAGCTGGATTTACTAGATCTCTAGCCCTAGAGGTCGCTAAATATAAATGCACTGTTAATACAATTTCACCTGGCGCCGCTACTAGACTTACCATAGATCTTATTGAGGCTGCTGGCAGGAAATATGATGAAAACGATTGGACTCAAGGACCTGAACAAATTGCTCCCGTAGTAACCTGGCTCTGTACAAAAGCAGCTTCAGAAGTAACTTCTCAAATTATCCATTCACAAGGAGGGATACTAGGCATCATGCAGCAGCCTGCAATTATAAAATCTTTTACTACGGATGATCTTTGGACGCTGGATCAATTGAATTCGTTGATACCTGATTTAGTAGAAAGCAAGAAATACCATGACGAAGATGTTGCAGAGAAAGGAGCACCTAAGAAAGTTTGAGAACTATCCAAGCCAGACTGAAGACTCTAAGTGTATGTCTCTTGAAGAAGAGCCAACAAAGAGTTGATATTCTCCAGATTCAATTTTCCAAGATTGACTTTCTTCGTTCCAATAAGACAGGTCTCTTTCTGTAAGTTCAAAATTAACAATTTTTGTCTCTTTAGGTTCAAGGGAAACCTTGCTAAAGGCTTTTAATTCCTTTTTAGGTCTGTCTATAGCAGATTGCTTGAGTCCTATGTATGCTTGAACCGTTTCTTTGCCTGACATTTCACCGGTGTTTGTAACACTCAATTGAAAAGCAACTGCAGTTCCAGTACCTTTTGGTGGAACTACTCTAAGATTTTCATACGAGTAACTCGTGTAAGACAATCCATAGCCAAAAGGAAACAGTGGTTCAATACCCTCTCTGTCATACCATCGATATCCTATATAAAGACCTTCCTCATAATCCATTTGCAAATTTTTTCCAGGGTAGTGAGAGAAAATAGGTGTGTCTTCAAGTTTTTTAGGAAAAGTTGTAGGCAACTTGCCTGAAGGATTGATCGCACCAAATATAACATCTGATAATGCATTGCCAAATTCTTGGCCAGGAAACCAACATTGCAATATGGCTTTGGGCTGATCCAGCCAAGGCATGGTACATGGAGATCCAGTGTTCATAACAACTACTGTATTTGGATTGGCAGCACAGACCTTTTTTATTAACTCATCCTGATCATTTGGTAAGCTTAAGCTTGTTCGGTCATTGCCTTCTGTTTCCCAGTCTGAATTTGTTCCTACTATTAATATTACTGAATCGCATTCTTTGGCTAAATTTTCTGCCTCTTCTAGCAGATCATGTGGATCAGGAGGCAACATGCCAAATTGAACTGCCGGGAATCTTCCCGACCATTGATATTCAATTTGTAAATCGTATTCTTTATTTTCTTCTAATTGAAATAGAGTCTTTTTGGGAGCACTACCTAAGGAAAAAAAAGTATCGCCAGATTCTTGAGCAGTCCAATTATCAGTAATTATAACTCCATCTAAAATGATCCTCGAAGGACCGATACCAAAAACTTCAAATTCATGTTGACCAGTAATTGATGGTATTAATTTTGAAGAGAATCTAACTGACAAAGAAGGAGATTCGGATTTAGTAATAAAATTGGCAGCAAACCCCCCAAACGCCCAAAACTTATTACCACTCATGTAACTTGTTTCTACAGGATCAGATTCAAAATTTTGTTCATTGAAGAATTCAACCTTAAAACCAACTTCCTCTGAGTCGTTCTTGAGCAAGCTCTGTTCGATGCCTGGTAAGAATTTATGGATATGGCAACCTTTGGCGTAGAGAACTTCTGTATCTTTATTCAGAGCATTATCAATTCCCTCTAATGGGTGAACTACGTAATGAGAATGAACATTGGCACTGCCTCCTCCTAAATATTGACCGTGCTGAGCATTCGGGCCTATTACAGCAAGTTTACTTAATTTATCTTTACTTAAAGGCAGTAATCCATCATTTTTTAACAAGACCATTCCATCTGAAGCTGTTTGTCTTATAAGGGCCCTGTCTTCTGCCCTATTATTGCTTTGTTCTTTTCTCTCTATTGGATTTTGTAATCTACCAGTAAAGTCAGCTATGCGAAGAATTCGTCTAACTTTATCAGTAATGATATCTTCTGGTACCTCATTTTTTTCCACTGCTTTGAATAAATTCTTACCCCAACTTTTAGCAGGTCCTGGCATCTCTAAATCCAGTCCTCCATTGGCGTTGCCTACTGTGTCTTGGGCAGCCCCCCAATCGCTAACAACGTAGCCCGGAAAATTCCATTCATCTTTTAGAATATCTATTAAGATTTTTTTATGGGAACTGCAAAAAATATTGTTCAGTTGATTGTATGCAGACATAACGGACAATGCCCCGCCTTCTTTTACTCCCATTTCAAAGGGAAGAAGATACATCTCTCTCAGGGTTCTGTCGTCAATGTTTGAACTAACTAAGTGTCTTTGAAACTCAGTATCATTACCTATAAAATGTTTTAAGCACGCAGCAACTCCTTTAGATTGAACCCCTTTTACATAAGAAACTGCTAACTTTCCAGTAAGGAAGGGATCTTCTGAATAGCACTCAAAGTGTCTGCCTCCCAGGGGGTGTCTGTGCAAATTAATTGTGGGCCCTAGAAGAACATCTGCATCTTTACTTTTTGCTTCCTCTCCAATTGATTCTGCCACACGCTCTATTAGCTCTAAATCCCAAGTAGAAGACAAGGAAGAGGCGCTTGGAAAACAAGCAGAAGTTGAACCGGAAACACCATCACCTCTAGCTCCTATGGGGCCATCGGTCATTTTAATTCTTGGTATTGCAAGCCTCTCTACACCCGTTGAGTGCCAAGGACCAGAACCTGATATTATCGAAATCTTCTCTTCAAGGGTTAATTCTTCAAGAAGTGACTCTATTCTATCCATAGAAATTCCAGCTTTCTGTTAATAATCTCTTTTTTTATAGATGGAATTCTTAGGCTTAGAAAAAACTCTTCTCACCATCGGTTCAAAATCTTCTATAACCATATTCTTATAGTCAGGATCAAAAGAATTTTGGTCGTATTTAGCACAGAATTCTGCACAATCACGCCAATGATCACTGTCTTTAAATTCATCTCGCATGTTCTTATCCAATCCCAAATATTCAAAGAAATAATAACCTTGAAAAATGCCGTGATGTTTAACTATCCAATAATTTTTTTCTGAAACAAAGGGTTCCAGCATGGTAGCTGCTAGATCAGCATGATTTGCTGAAGCAATGGTGTCTCCAATATCATGCAATAAAGCACAGACTACATACTCTTCATCTTTTCCATCCTTAAAGGCTCTGGTTGCTGTTTGAAGGCAATGCGTGTACCTGTCTACAGCAAAACCTCCCGTATCACCTTTGAGTATATCAAGATGAGCCAAGATTCTATCTGGAAGTTCTCTTGCAAAATCAGAAGAATGTTCGCCTATGATTGCATAATCCTCTTGAGTACCATTCGACATCTCTTTAAATGTAGCTTGTTTTAACATCTATCTTCCCCTTTTTAACCTATGTAGTTAAATTCTAGACTCATTTTGCCGGTTCTTAAAGTTATTTTTTTGTTATCCAATTCTGTATTTCAATACCAGTTGGATCGATTAGAGTACCGGGATTCATAATTCCTAAAGGATCAACACGCTCTTTTGCCGAAGTTAACATATCTTTAAAACCTCCAGGTATTTGTATATCGTAACCATTTGGTCGATGATCCCTGCCTACTGCATGATGATGAGTTACGGTACCTCCAAGAGAAACGCATATTTCATTAGTAGCTAGTTTTATTTCACGCCAAACGTCTATCATTGTATGAGGCGTCGCATATGCTCCGTAAGTAAAATAAGGAGCTAGGCCATCAGGATAGCAATGAGTTAATCTGCAAGCCACCAAAGCCGGCTTACCTGATATTTCTTTTATAGCAGCGGAGGTTTGTTTTTTTACTTCTTCTATAAATTCATAACTCTTATCCCAGGTTATGGCTGTTTCGAAAGTATCTTGTACTATGCCTCTTCTTACAAAGCTTTCTCTCAAATACGGAGCTTTTATAAAACTGTTTCTCCAATTACCAGAAGAACCTGAGCGATGAGAATTCTTAGATTGTGATTCAGGCAGCTCAAAAACACCATCTTGTGATTTTACAATTTCTAATGCCCTTTTTAACCAAGGAGACATGTCGTGATCTGCAGATTCAAAAGATAAAATTAATATATGACGACTTCCATCCCCTGCTCCATTGAAGTGAGCTTCATTAGAATCCAATAACCTGCAATTAGCTGGAAACAATCCAGACTGACTGATTAACCTGGTGGCGTTTAAAGCCTTCTTGTAATCTTTAAATTCTACCGAAGAAGAAGATCTATAGATTGGTCGATCTTGGAGGCGCATCCAAGCTTCCGTGATGATACCCAAAGAACCTTCAGAACCTATGGTCAACCTGTCTGGACTTGGACCAGCCCCTGAGCCTGGCAGTCTTCTTGATTCTATAACACCAGAAGGTGTCACCATTCTGGTTGATTCTACAAAGTCATCTATGTGTGTATACAAGGTGGCGTAATGGCCTCCTGAGCGAGTAGCTATCCAGCCACCCAAGGTAGAAAATTCAAAACTTTGAGGATAATGTCGCATTGTTAAGTCTAACTGTTTTAAAGAGTTTTCAAGATCAGGACCCAATATGCCTGCTTGTATACGCGCAGCACGACTCTCTCCGTCTACTTCTATAATTTTATTTAGGTTCTTCATGTCTAAAGAAATTACACCAGCATAAGAATCGCCCACAAAGGTCTCAACACCTCCACAAACGCTGGAGCCTCCACCGTATGGTATGACTGCAATGTTGTTAGAATTTGCCCAATCCATTACATCAATCAATTCCTCTTCAGAGTTTGGGAACGCAATTAAGTCAGGCGGGGAAGAGAAATCTTTTAATAATGCTCTGGCTGTATCAGCAAAAGACTTTCCATAAGAATGATTCAACCTCTCTAAATGGTCGTCCGTAAGAATGCTCTCTAAACTCTTAGGAATAGAAATTTTAACTGAAGGTAACTCAATATCTTCTGCTTTAGGTATTGGTAAAATTGAAACCTCTTGAACATCAAAAGTGCTTAGAATCCTTGCTTCTATTGATTCTTCTTCAGATGCTGTAAGCAAGTCATCTTCATAGCCCCATCCCCAGAATTTTCTTTTTTTCATTGTCTCTCCAAGTTAATAAAAAATATAAAAGACATCTTATCTTGCAACTATCTAGCCAGTAAACTTTTATAAGTGTTAAAATATTTTTTTTTAAAACTGATAAAAAAATTATGGCAAAAAAATATGAAAACTTCTCAATAGGAGAAACTATTTCTAAGGAAAATGATAATTACTTTACTTGGACAAATGATCTGTTAAGAAAATTAGTTACTGGAAAAACAGTGATCAAGCCAAAAGGATCTACAGGAGGCCATCGTCTGGTTGAATCAGAAGTGGTTTATATCTTCTTGTCAGGCATGGGTAAAATGGAAGTAATTGAATACTCAAACCACGAAGGCGGGCATGGAACTAACCCAAGTTTTGGAATAGAGCACAAGGCAGATCTTGACTTGAAAGCTGGAGATATAATCTTAGCTGAAGAAGGCGATTATATTAAAGTTACAAATACTGGAAATCATGAACAACTGACCTATCTAAGAGTTTTTGATAGCGAGGGTGCTCGTAAGAGCTAAAAAAAATCCCCGCCATGAGCGGGGATTTCTTGAAAAGAGTATCTCAACTACTTTTCAACTACCAACATCTAAGGTCAGTAGCCGGAACCGGGGGAACCCCGAGTCAGAAGGCACCTCCTGTCGTTCCTGCTATTGTATAAATACTAATATTGATCACCTCCTTTTAAAGGGTAATAAACAACCGAACACTCAATTCCCCTTATAAAAAATTAAATGCGGGACACCTAAAAATAAGGTTAACAACTTTTTAAAAAAATCCAAGAATTAAATTCAAGTTTTATTTCAGATCTAACCAAGCCACCTGTTCAGAACTCAGAGTAAATTCTAATGTCTTTAATGAACTTTCTGTTTCAAAGAAATTTCTAGGTCCTATAAGTGGAAAAGAAGGAAATTTTTGATTAATAACAAATGATAAAGCTACTTGTATAGGCTCAACATTAAGCTCTTTTGCCAACTTAAAGCATCTATCTCTTCGCAGTATATTATCTTTACTATGCCACACCCTTTTTTGCTCCGTCAGATTTGGGTTAGCACCATGAGTTGCTCCTTGAAATTCTTGTTCGTCTAAAAAGAAACCTCTTGCTTGGCTAGACCATGGCAGTATTGCAATCTGATTTTCTTCTAAATAAGATTTAAAGTCTTCTTCAGAACAGCTTACGCAACCCGGCCAGACAGGTTCGATCATTCGGGCTAAACTAAAATTATTACTTAATAACGTAAAGGGTTGTTGTTTTGTTTGTAGGGCATATTCATTGGCCTCTCTGAATCTCTCCAACGACCAATTGGAAGCGCCGAAAACATTTATGAGACCTTCTGTCTTTAATTGATTCAAGGCATCTATAAATTCGCTTACTGGAATATCAGGATTATCTCTGTGCAAGCAATATATATCTAAGTAATTTGATTGCAGTCTGGACAAGCTCTCTTCAAGTTGCGGGCGGATTGATGAAGGAAAGCAATCAGGTGTGTGAGCGCCCTTTCCTAAGATAACAACCTCTTCTCTGTTGTTCCTTGCTTTAACCCATCTCCCTAAATACTCATCACTCATTCCATCGTTATAAATATACGCTGTATCAAAAACGTTACCACCTAACTCTCTGTAATGATCAAACATGGCAAATGCATGATTGGCATCGGATTGATTGTCGCATCCAAAAACTATAGGGAATAAAGGTTTTGACAAACCTGGTAGGGCTTTCATTGAAGAGGTTTTATCTTTTAAGCTGCTTACTTTTCCAGTAATTGAACCTCTTCTATTTTCTGGTTCATCTTGACTGTAAAAAACACCTACTTTTTTTCGCCAACTGTCCAAACCAATCATGTTGCCGTGAGAATCTGCATGAGAAATTATTTGAGACTCAAGTTTTAATTTAGTCAATTGCTCAGTAAAGTGTTCTATTTCGAATGCGTAGAGATCTTTATTTGTCTCTATTTTATAAATTTCTTGATTTCCCTCTTTATCTTTTAGAATAATTTCAGATTTTCTATCAGTAAATTCTCCACAATGCCAAGGCTGGTTTACAAACAATGTATTATTTCCATCTGTAATTGTTACGTCACTAGCTGTTTCAAGATTTGTGGCCGAAGCTATTGAAGCAGTTGAACCATCTTCAAATCTTAATTGTGCAGAAGCATTCAGATCAACTCCTTGATCATTGAGTTCTGCTTTGGCTTCTATTTCTATGGGATTGCTAAACAACCTGCCATTAACTGCTCCAACAAGCATTCTTGTCATAGAAAGCGGGTAACACCCTATGTCCATTATAGAACCCCCTCCCATCTCTTTATTTACAAGCCTATGTGTTTCTGGAACGTCAACAGAAAAACAAAAATCAGCATCTATTTGAATGGGTCCTTTTAATCTATTAGAAATTAAATCTAGTAATTTCTTGGTTTGAGGGTGGGTCTTGTACATAAACGCTTCCATTAAAAGTACTTTATTTTTTCTTGCTGCATCAATTAGGACCATAGTTTCAGTTGCGTTCATGGTCATAGGCTTTTCGCATAAAACAGCTTTCTGATTATTTAAACAGGATAGGCTTAAATCAAAGTGCTCAGGATGAGGCGTGGCAATATAAATAGCATCAACATTGTCTTGAAGAATTAAAGTTTCGTAATCTCCAAAAAAATTGGCTTCAAAGTTTTGGCTAAATTCTTTTGCTCTTTCTTCATTCTTGCTGGCAACAGCAACAAGCTCAGAACCTTCTGCTTCAATTAAAGCTTTTGCAAAAGCTTTGGCTATCATCCCGGTACCAAGAATTCCCCATCTAGTCATTTCAAATATCTCCTTGATTCATTGTCTCTAATTTTTTTACTAAGTCTTGGTGTGTTTGCGCATCAATAGGGTAAAAATAAATTATTATAAGGCTCAAGACAACTCCACTTGCTGGGATCAAACTCATAATAGATTTCATCGAAGATATGGTTTCTGCACTTTGTACTTGTTCAGGAATAAAACCTATTACGGTCAGAGCAACGGTATAAATAGCAGCCGCAATAGCAATGGAGCCTTTTTGAGCAAATGTCATAAAACCGTACAAAGAAGATTCGCTTCTTACGCCTGTATTTACTTCACCGTATTCAATGGTATCCGGCAACATGGACCAAAAGAGAATTCCGCCAGCTCCCGAACCCAGTCCTAAAAAAGCTACCAAAAAAAGAAGCTCATTTAAAGTGGTTATGGGATAAAAATAAAACGTAATAAAGGCACTTAAGCTTATAGAGCCTGAAATAAGCCACGTCTTTCTTTTACCTATTGCATTAGAAACTGTCCACCAGAAAGGTATGCTTAGAAAGGCAACCAAAGATCCTGTAAATGCTACAGTTCCTTGATGTTCATGAAGCTCTAAGGCATATTTTATGTAGTAAATTAAACTTTTACCGAAAAATATAGAAGTTACTCCTACAATTAAAGTAGCGCTGAAAACCAACCAGAAAGGTTTATTTTTTGAAACAGCTTTTAGAGCTTCTAAAAGACTGCCGCTAACTCTGTCAATGCTTGAAGTATCTTTGGGTTCTTTGACGGTAAAAAACGTTATTGCTTGAATGATTAATGCAGCAGATGCAGCTATGGTTGCCATTACTAAAAACCCCTTAGCTTCGCCATCGGTTCCACCTGCCCAAAATACAATAGGGAAAGACAAAGAGGTAATTAAAATAGTACCCATCTGGGCACCCAGCATCCTAAAACCAGTTAAATTTGTTCTTTCTTGGCTGTCTGATGAGATTCTGGGGGTTAAGGAAGAAAAAGGAACACTAACAATCGTGAAACACGTTCTGTGTAATATGTTAATTAAAATAAGTGAAAGAACCAACAACCAGCCTTCAAATGGCGGTATCCAAAACAACAGGATAAAAGATAAAGCCAGTGGCAAATTACCAAAAAGCAAATAGGGTCTGTAAACGCCCCATCGAGTTCGTGTTCGCTCAGCTAGATAGCCCATAAATGGATCGGTAAATGCATCCCACATCATTCCAATCATGAATATAGAGCCTGCTATTATTGGAGATATTCCAACTACGTCTGTGTAGAAGTACAACAGCAGAAAGCCAACTCCAGTCCAATAGAAACAAATAGCCGTATCTCCAATACCATAACCAAGCTTGGTTTTAAGATTTAGTTTATTTTTTATACTTTCTGTAGGCATGAATTTATGAATCTTATGCTTAATTATTCCCTATCGGGTACCAACACATGGCCCAATGAGTCCAAATAGTCTTTGTTATCTGTTTTATCTTTGAAGGGATTTGGATTGTCTCTAAAACTTTTTAAGGGCTGACCCAGCCCTTTAAAGCCTCGCTTTCGACTTCGATTAACTTTATCAAAATCAACTTCCATAAGCATAATTTCATCACCAAGACCTGCTTCATGGATGATCTCTCCATCGGGGCCTACTGCAATAGACAGACCACAACCTTGAGTTCCGCCGGCATTAACATCAATGTAATAGCATTGCTGTTGTGCCGCTGTAGCTCTAACCATAGCCTTCTCAACGTCTCTATCACAAGTATCCGTCAAGCTGGGGTGAATAATTACTTCAGCACCGTTTAGAGCCATTTCTCTTGAGGACTCTGGAAACCATAAATCGTAGCAAATATGCAGTCCAAATCTCCCTGCATTTGGGACATCAAACACACAAGCCTCTTTACCAGGTGTAATTCCTTTTTCATAAGGTAAAAAAGGATAAGTCTTGTCGCAGATCTTCTCCACTTTACCTTCAGGAGATATTACAGGAGAAGAATTTTTTATTCCTTCTTTGCTGTGGTTGTAAAAGGACCCAGGAATAAACCAGATATTTAAATCTCTTGCTATTGCTTGAAGTCTTGGCAAATAACTTTCCAATGAATAATCAATCGATTTATTAGCACCGCCAACAGCCAATTCGCTAAGAACAACCATCTGCACCCAAGGGAATCTAAACAAGACCTCCCTTGTTTTTCTTTCTATCAAATCAAAGTTGTTTGTGTGAGATAAATCCAGTTGTAGTGCAGCTATTGCAAAAGGTTTCATGAGATTACCTTAACTTATTTTTCTTCTAAATATCTGATTTCAATAGCATCCGCAGACTTTTCTGACAACACACCAGAAATCACTACGAATTTCATTCGTTGCTTTGGTTTTAACTCTTTTTTTAGCAGACCCAGTATGTAAGATATATTTTTTTCATGATCAAGATACATTGGTGAATAAAACCCATTTATAGATCCCGCTATAGACAAGTGCCTTAAAGTTTTT
>Ga0209711_10003292_pt1 | contig 13712 bp, 13 predicted proteins | sample ArcticOcean_MG_C_7_FD_187441 | JGI IMG/M metagenome (GOLD analysis project Ga0209711, IMG submission 187441) | Marine microbial communities from western Arctic Ocean - ArcticOcean_MG_CB11_88 (SPAdes) (version 2) | ecosystem: Environmental > Aquatic > Marine > Oceanic | place: Arctic Ocean... | reverse complement strand
CTAGCAGAAGTTACGCTACTTTCTGAATCAGCAGCTGGGGCAAGAAATGACACCGTAGCTGATTTCCCTTTTTTACCTGCTGAAAAAATGGTTCTTTGTCCATGGAGGTTAAAGCAGAAATCTGGTTTAAAATCTTCAAATACTTTTCTTAAAACCTTGCTTTCTGGCTGCGAGAGATCAAGGGCATCCCTGTTGAGGTCAACCGCATTGGCATTTAACCGTGTATAGGCTTCAGCGCCGTCAGGATTAAGTTGCGGTATAATATAAAGGGTTAGCCCTTCAACTGAAATTGAGCTATCTGAATCGCTTAAGGAAAGAATTAGATCGTAAATGACCTTGGTCGTTGTCGATTCATTGCCATGCATTTGTGACCACATCAAAATTTTCGTTTTACCAGAACCTATTTTAATTCCATAAATGGGTTGATTAAGAACAGATTTTCCAATCTCTGATAATTCGAATTGTTTTGGTAAACTCTTTAAAACAGAATTGAATCTAGACGGCGGTAAATAACGATCAATAAAATTCACTTATAATTTTTTATACAAATGTAAACAAGTCAAAGTTTACAATTATAAACAAGTGTAATTTACATTTATATACAAATTAACTTGGTTTGACCCTCCCTTTGTACACAAGTGTAACTAGTTTTTACTTAATTAATGTTAATAAACTAATTATCATGTTATTATATTAAATATCTAAATTAAAAGTTTAAATAATATTGATTTAAAAGCTATTTGCTCATGTCCTTTTATATAGTTAAATTGCAGTATAATTAAACTTGTTTACAATGTTAAACACTACTGAGGTAATCAATAGACTTGAGAGAATAATGGCAAATCACAACCTGTCTGCTGCCTCATTTGCAACAAAAATTGGGGTACAACGATCTGCCATTTCACACATTCTTTCAGGAAGGAACAAACCTAGTCTTGACTTTTTAATGAAGGTTTATGAGTCATTTGATGAAGTTGCTTTAGAATGGTTAATTTTAGGAACGACCACTTCCCTCCCACGCGAGGTTCAAGATCTTGATCTATTTAAATCAGAAAAAATTAATCCGGAATTGTTGGACTCACCCAAAACTAAAAGCGAGACATTTACAGAGAGTATCATTAACAACCCAACAATCACCCCAAAAAGCGAAATTACTCTAAAAGAAATAGTTCATTTCTATGAAGACGGAACATTTGAACGCTTTAAACCAAAAACTTAATTATTTTTGCTATAAAATAATGCGCTATTTAATTCTAATATTTCTCTTTTTTGCTTCTTGTTATTCTGTGGAGCGCGATTGTTTGCCCTTTCATCAAGGAGCATTTGAGTTTACCACTATTGTTAATGACGAAATGAAGACGTCTTACTTCCTTCGTACTGCCAATCTTGAAATCGAGACCTATGAAGGGGTTATAGACTCAGCTGCTATCAGATGGGTAAATGACTGCGAATGTATATTGACAAAACTTAATCCAACTTCAAATCAAGACAAGCGTCCTGTTCAGATAAAGATTCTGTCTACAGAGAGAAACGCTTACGTATTTGAATATTCAATGGTAGGCGACGCCAAGAACAAACAGCGCGGCACTATTAAAAAAATTAATTAAGTCTAAAAATCAAGTTTAATTTGTGATTCCTCATCCTCTTCAGTAGTAATTTCATCCTTAGCATTAACGTCCTCTTTATGAACTTCAATTTCGTTAACATCCTCCGGCTGATCGTCATAGGGCAATAATTCTTTCAAAGTAATAGCTTTGACGTTCTTATCTGTTAATTGATTTCCCAGTGCTTTGTATCCTTTGATTGAGATAAACTCTTCTACATTTATTTCCAAAGACGTTAGTTGGTCTTTTCCTTTTGGTTTAACAAAATCAACTGTTATAATGGGTCTCCAATCGGAATTGAAAAAAATTAGCTGTCCTTCGGGTTTTACGAAATCGTATTCTTTGTTTTCACTTTCGATTAGAAAACGTTTAATAAAATTGCGACTTTTCTCTGGATCAAAATAAACTGCTGTTAGTGGTTTCTCAGGAACCCATTTTTCTAATAGCAGCATGTCATCATCAAAATGCAAGCTCAATTCGGGTGCAACAACTCTTGCTTTTCCTCCTTTGCTAACGATAAGGAGCTTGTCTTCCCCCTTGAAAGCACCCAGAAGTGTTCCGCGATCATCAAAATTCAGACGCCTTATGGTTTCATCAAACCAAATGTCTCTAGGTTTCAACGTCGAAACCCCCTTTTCTTTGAGTTCAATACGAAGAATAGAATATTTACTTACGATATTTCCCTTTACGGCCCTTCCTTTTATTTGAAGATCTGCAAAGTCCAAATCCCATTTCAATTTTTTAACACTTCCAACACTTCTGAGTAGTATAGTGATCACCTCAGCTTCACCATTTAGGTTTGCAGTAAAATAGAGCACCTTTGAACCAGCTTTTCCTTGACTCATGTCATAGGCCTTGTCCCTATTAACTCCCTTAACGGCAAATCTTTTTATAAACGAAGTTCCTTTTGCTCCATCCCTGTAGACCATATTGTAAATCGTGCGGGTATCATTCTTTTTAAAGATCGAGGCATGAATGATTTCTTTTCCAACAAAAACCTTACTGTCTACTTTAACCACCTGCATTTTACCATCAGAAGTGAATACAATAATGTCATCTATGTCAGAGCAATCACACAGATATTCGTCTTTCTTAAGAGAAGTTCCAATAAACCCTTCTTCTGTATTAATGTATAACTTAAGGTTTCTTACCACTACTTTTTTGGCATCTACCTCATCAAAAATTCTTATTTCCGATTTCCTTTCTTTCCCGCTACCATAGGTTTTAATCAAATGTTTGAAATAACGAATGGCATAATCTATAAGATGTTCTAAATTATTTTCAACCTCTGCGATGTCTGCTTCTAACGCATCTATTTTTTGTTGGGCCTTGTTAATGTCAAACTTCGAAATCCTCTTAATTCTAATTTCAGTCAAACGAACTAAATCTTCTTCAATTACCGCACGTTTCAGGTTTTTAGTAAAAGGCTTTAATCCGTCATCGATAGCCTTAAGTACTCCTTCCCAAGTGGAAACTTCTTCAATATCACGATAAATTCTGTTTTCAATAAAAATTCGCTCTAAAGAGGCATAATGCCATTGACTTTCTAATTCTCCAAGTTGAACTTCTAGTTCCTTTTTAAGCAATTCAACCGTGTTATCAGTCGATAGCCTAAGCATTTCACTAACACCAATGAAATTAGGTTTGTTGTCTATAATGACACAACCCAACGGAGAAATTGAGTTTTCACAATCGGTAAAAGCATAAAGTGCATCAATGGTTTTATCGGGAGAGATGTCAGAAGGTAAATGAATCAAGATTTCTACAGCCGCTGCAGTATTGTCTTCAATTTTTTTGATCTTAATTTTTCCCCGGTCATTGGCTTTAAGGATGTTTTCAATAAGACCAGAAGTCGTTGTTCCGTATGGGATTTCATTAATCACCAAAGTACTCTTATCCAACTGACTGATTTTAGCCCTTGCTCTTATTTTACCCCCTCGGTTTCCGTCATTGTAATTTTGTACGTCTATTATTCCACCTGTTTGAAAATCTGGATGAATCGTAAAACCTTTCCCTTTTAGATGCTGAATTGACGCATTAATTAACTCAATAAAATTATGGGGTAATATTTTGGTTGAAAGTCCCACCGCAATACCTTCGGCACCTTGCGCCAATAAGAGCGGGAATTTAACGGGCAGATGGACAGGTTCTTTTTTTCTGCCGTCATAGGAAAGTTGCCATTTGGTCACTTTAGGACTAAAAACAACCTCCAAAGCAAATTTGGACAACCGCGCTTCGATGTATCTTGATGCTGCAGCTCGGTCACCAGTTAAGATGTTACCCCAGTTTCCTTGCGCATCAATCATCAGCTCCTTTTGACCTACTTGCACCATTGCGTCAGCAATACTTGCATCACCATGGGGATGATATTGCATGGTATGACCAACAATATTCGCTACTTTATTATAGCGGCCATCGTCAAGATCTTTCATGGAATGAAGAATACGACGCTGCACGGGTTTTAAACCGTCATTGATTGCAGGAACAGCCCTTTCCAGAATTACGTATGAAGCATAATCCAAGAACCAATCCTTGTACATGCCGGTGATTTTTACCAGAGAATCACCATCCAAATTTGGATCTGATGTATATGTGTTTTCATTAAAATCTTCCATTAAAAACTTTAGCTTTCTTCTATGAAATCAAGTTCCACCTTAAGGTTGTTAATAATAAACTTTTGACGATCCTGTGTGTTTTTTCCCATATAAAACTCCAATAACTCTTCCGTTGTCGTCTTTTTATCCATCATTACCGGGTCTAATCGAATGTCATCTCCAATAAAGTATTTAAACTCATCTGGAGAGATTTCTCCCAAACCTTTAAATCGAGTTATCTCCGGTTTTCCACTCAACTTTTTGATGGCGTCTCTTCTTTCTTGTTCGCTGTAACAATAAAACGTTTGTTTTTTATCTCTAACTCTAAAAAGGGGGGTTTGTAAAATATACAAATGTCCTTCTTTAATCAGCTCGGGGAAAAATTGTAGGAAGAAAGTGATAATCAACAATCGGATGTGCATCCCATCAACATCGGCATCTGTTGCAATGACAATGTTGTTATAGCGTAAATCTTCCATGCCGTCCTCAATGTTCAAGGCAGCCTGAAGTAAATTAAACTCTTCATTCTCGTAAACAACTTTCTTGGTCATCCCGTAAGTGTTTAGAGGCTTTCCCCTTAAACTAAATACTGCTTGGGTGTTGACATCTCTCGATTTAGTAATAGAACCACTTGCAGAATCCCCTTCCGTAATAAAAACACTAGACTCTAAACGTCTGTCTTTTTTTAAATCTCCAAGATGTACTCTGCAATCCCTTAATTTCTTGTTATGTAAACTGGCCTTTTTGGCCCGCTCCTTCGCAAGCTTTCTGATCCCTGAGAGTTCTTTACGCTCTTTTTCGGCCTGCATGATCTTGCGTCGAATTGCCTCAGCGGTTTCCGTGTTTTTGTGAAGAAAGTTATCCAGTTGAGTTCCGAGAAAATCATTGACAAAGGAACGTACGGAGGTCATTCCTTCCCCTATTTCTGTTGACCCCAACTTGGTTTTGGTTTGAGATTCAAAGACTGGCTCCATCACCTTTATGCTCACCGCAGAAATAATTGACTTACGAATATCTGACGCTTCAAAATTCTTTCCAAAATGTTCTCTTATTGTTTTAACCAATGCTTCTCTAAATGCTGCTTGATGCGTTCCTCCTTGAGTGGTGTGCTGACCATTTACAAAAGAATGATACTCTTCGCTGTATTGAGATCGACTGTGGGTTATTGCTACTTCAATATCCTCACCCTTTAAGTGAATTATTGGGTAGAGTAAATCCGAGGGATTGGTTTGGTCTTCCAAAAGATCCTTGAGCCCGTTTTCTGAGTGAAATTTAACTCCGTTTAAATCAATCGTTAATCCCGGATTGAGGTAAACATAATATTTTAACATTCGTTCGACATATTCCAGTCGATAACGATAATTTTTAAAAATGGTAATGTCTGGAATGAAAGTAACCTTCGTTCCCCTTCTTCTTGAACTAGAAGAAATGGCTTCTTGATCTACGAGGTTTCCATATTCAAATTTTGCAGCAGCGCTTTTGCTTTCTCTGTTAGATTCAACATAGAAGCTAGAAGAAAGTGCATTGACAGCCTTGGTTCCCACTCCGTTTAATCCCACAGATTTCTTAAAGGCACGAGAGTCGTATTTTCCCCCAGTATTCATTTTAGAAACAACATCGACCACCTTACCCAAAGGGATTCCTCGTCCATAATCGCGAACCATCACAACACTTTCTTTGATTGTAATGTCGATTGTTTTACCAGCCCCCATTATATATTCATCGATACAGTTGTCTAAAACTTCTTTTAAGAGGATGTAAATACCATCATCTGGTGAAGAACCATCCCCTAGCTTTCCGATATACATTCCAGGTCGCATGCGAATGTGTTCCTTCCAGTCGAGGGAACGGATATTGTCCTCAGTATATTTTGTTTCTTCAGCCATAATTTTAGAATAGCTAAGTTAAAATTTGAATGGTAATTCTGAAGACATATGCCATCAAAGAAATTAACAATTAATTTGTTTCATTGTTGAGAAGTTTTTATTCAAGAGACAACATGTTTCTGGGGATTTGCGAAACATTTTATTAGATTACCAAAACTTTACAGGGAGTACATTCATTTTTAAAACTAATATTATATATTATGGTTTCCAATTCTACTTCAATACAATCTAATGCAAAAAAAATCAATGGTGCGTTTGTCCATACAGTTCTTTTTTGGTTAAAAAATGCAGATAATATTGAAGATTGCACCCTTTTTGAATCGGTGCTCAATGATTTCATTTCCAGCAATCCACAGACCAGCTCCTATCATGTTGGAACTCCAGCAGCAACAGAACGCGAAGTGGTTGACAACTCTTATACCTATTGCTTAGTGGTGACCTTTCCTGATATTGAAACACATGATGAATATCAAGTTGATCCAACTCACTTACTTTTTATTGAAAAAGCAAAACACCTTTGGGAAAAAGTTGTGATTTATGATTCTGTAGCTAGGACAAAATAAACATAATCTTTAATCAGGTTTTTAATTAATCATTCTTTTGTTGTTTCCGCTAAAAGGAAGATCGCGAGCCAATAGGTGGAAAGAATTGTGATTCCAGAAAAGACAAAAGGAATATAAAACTTATTTAAAGCCAAAAGTCCATCCGATAAAAGAAATAAGGAAACGGCCCAACCAACATTTTATAGGTTGGTACTCCGCCTTGAGTTAGTGCAATTCCTTGCCAACTCATTAATACAATGATACTGATGTAAAACAGAACGGGAATCAAAAGCGCATTTAGGTTAGCATAGCTCAGGACTAAAATTGCAAGCGCAGCCATGACAAAGATCCCCCCCGGTATTTATTGGCCATTGCCATCCTTGAACATTTATAAAAGCATACAGAAAAAACAAATGCCCTATTAAAAAAGAAGCCAATCCAAAAATGAAATAATTTTCAAACAACAAAAAACTATCTCCAAAAAGGCAGAAAATGAGACCCAACAATATTCTTTTAGAATATGAATTTGAATTTCTGAATCTTATAACAAGTAAAATTATCAGGAAAGTAGTTAAAGGCTTAAAACACTATAAAGCAATTGATAATCAAGAAAATCAACTAAAATAGCAGATATCTCACAAAGTGAAATCAGATATTTTAGTCCTTTTGATTTCATAAATCACAAGGTAAAAATTTAGACATTAAACCTAAAGTGCATCACATCGCCATCCTTAACAATGTACTCCTTTCCTTCTACTTTCATTTTACCAGCTTCTTTGACTTTAGCTTCAGACCCTAAGGTTTCAAAGTCATTATATCCAATCACTTCCGCACGAATGAACCCTTTTTCAAAATCGGTATGAATAACACCTGCGGCTTGAGGTGCAGTGGCGCCAATCGGGATGGTCCATGCTCGCACCTCCTTTTCACCTGCAGTGAAATAGGTTTGCAGGTTTAATAAATGATAGGCAGAATTGATCAATTTAGCAGCACCAGGTTCCTCAAGACCTAAGTCTTCTAAAAACAATTGTCTTTCTTCGTAGGAATCCAATTCGTTTATGTCCGCCTCAATGCTCACTGCCAAAATTAAAACTTCAGCGTTTTCATCAGCTACTATTTTTTTCACTTTATCAACATAAGTGTTTCCATTAACGGCAGCGTCTTCAGAAACATTACAAACATAAAGAACAGGCTTATCTGTGATTAGCTGAAGAGGTGCAACATAGGCAGCTCTTTCGTCCTCTGAAAAAACTAAGGTTCTTACATTTTGAGCACTTTCCAAAGCAGTAATAATCAATTCAATGACACTCAATTCTTTTTGGGCTTCTTTATTGCCTGTTCTTGCCGCACGTTGAATTTTTTCTCTTTTCTTTTCAACGGTTTCTAGGTCTTTCAACTGAAGTTCTATGTCAATTGTTTCCTTATCTCGAACCGGATCAACTGATTCATCAACATGAATAATATTGTCATCATCAAAACAACGCAACACATGGAGTATGGCATCAGTTTCACGAATATTTCCTAAAAATTGATTTCCTAGTCCTTCTCCTTTAGAAGCACCTTTAACCAAACCAGCAATATCAACAATCTCAACATTTGCAGGAACTATTTTTTCTGGATTTACAAGTTCAGATAAAACATCCAATCGCTTGTCTGGCACATTGACAACGCCTATGTTGGGCTCAATTGTACAAAAAGGAAAATTAGCACTTTGTGCTTTTGCATTGGACAAACAATTGAAAAGTGTTGATTTCCCAACATTGGGCAATCCGACAATACCTGCTTTCATAAAATAATTTTGGCAAAAATAAGGTTTCTTTTGACTTTTCCATTTACTTTCACTATTTATGACAAAGATTATTTATATCAACAAATAATGAATTCTAAAAAACAATTAATAATTCATGCCGATGATGCTGGCTTGGCTTGGTCTGAAAATAAAGCAACGCAAGTAGGTATGCTTAAAGGAAGCATCAGCTCAACCAGTTTAATGGTTCCTTGCCCTTGGTTTTATGAAATGGCTCAGTTTTGCGTGCAGCAACCTGAATTAGATTATGGAATTCATTTAACCTTAACAGGAGAATGGAAAACCTATCCATTTCGATCCATCACTGATCCAGCTAGAATTCCTTCTTTGGTCGACAAACAAGGTCATTTTTATCCCAAACGCAAGCACATCAGAAACTCCGCTGTTTTGGAGGAAGTCGAGTTGGAATTAACAAATCAAATTGAATATGCCCTTTCATTAGGATTAAAACTCTCTCATTTAGATTCGCATATGTATACTTTAGGAGTTAGACAAGATCTTTTGGATTTATACCAGAAGCTAGGTGCAAGCTATCAAATACCAATTATTCTAAGTGAAAAATTAATTGCTTATGCAGGCGAACCTCCATCACAATTTAAGCTACCCACCGAAAAATGTATTGAATCGATTTTCATGGCCTCTTTTCAGGAATTTGAAGGAAAAGGACTGACTGCACATTATGATTCAATATTAGACAACTTGCAAGAAGGGCTATCCATCCTGTTGATTCATCCTGCGCTTGCTAGCGAGGAAATGAATCAAATTACACTTGACCATCCCAATTTTGGAGCTGCTTGGCGTGCAGAAGATGCACACTATTTCACAAGCGAGACTTGTAAATATAAATTAGCGAAAAATAATATTGAAATCGTAAATTTTAAGAGTCCTATTGTTATCAATCACTTGGGTGCATAAAACGTTGTTTCCCAAGTAAGGTTTCTTCAGATTCTACATGCTCATCGTCAGGAACACAACAGTCTACAGGACATACCGCTGCACATTGCGGCTCATCATGAAAACCTTTACACTCAGTACATTTATCAGGGACAATATAATAGAATTCATCTGAAACAGGAATTTGAGTTTCATTAGCATCTACCGATTTACCATTTGGTAAAACAACATCCCCTTCTAACTGAGTTCCGTCTTTGTATCTCCAATCATCAGCACCTTCATAGATCGCTGTATTTGGACATTCGGGTTCACATGCTCCGCAATTAATACATTCATCGGTGATAATAATGGCCATAACAAATATGTTTCTTTAAATTTGCTACAAAAGTAAGACCTAAATACATACTTAACAAATAAATGAATCTTATTAAAGATAGAATTTTAGCCCTTGAAAAATTAGGGCTTTATTTTCAGAACATTAAAGCTGAAAATCCTGAATATCAAAAGTTTTTCGAGTGTTTGGAAACTGCAAAACAATACAACGCATGGTTCCAATTGGAACAATGTTTAGCCGCATTCAAGGTTTGGGGAGATGCGCTTAGTAAAGAAAAAATCAATAAATGGATTACTTCTTATGATTTAGAAGAAAATCAGGAGCAGAAAACTATTGCAGTAATTATGGCGGGTAATATTCCATTGGTAGGGCTTCATGATTTAATTTCCATATGGATTAGTGGAGATATCGCTTTAGTTAAATGTGCTTCCAAGGATCAAATATTGATACCCTTTATTACTAATCTAGATCCTGTTTTTAAATCTTCTACCATTTTTACTACCGAAAAACTTGATGGATTTGACGCTGTAATCGCAACAGGGGGAAACAATGCTGCCAGATATTTTGACTATTATTTTTCAAAATACCCTCACATCATTAGAAAAAACAGAAATGGCGTTGCGGTCTTAACAGGAAATGAATCAAAAGATGAATACGAAGCCTTAGGGAAAGATATATTACAATATTATGGCATGGGTTGCCGAAATGTTTCAAAGCTTTATGTGCCAAAAGGCTTTGATTTAAATTTAATTTTTGGAGGGGTCTATCCTCTTGCAAGTGTTTTAAATGTTAATAAATACGCAAATAATTATGATTATAACAAGGCTGTATTTTTGATGAGTGAGTTTGATTTTATTGAAAATGGATTTTTTATGATTAAAAAAGATAAAGGAATTTCCTCCCCCATCGCCTGCGTATTTTATGAACATTATGAAAACATTGAAACTTTAGAAAAAAAACTAGATACCCTTGAAGATCAAATTCAATGTCTAGTTTCAACGATACCGCTTAAAAATGCCATTCCCTTTGGGCAGACACAACAACCCCAGTTGTGGGATTATGCAGATGAAATCGACACAATGACATTTCTAATCAACATATAAAATGTATCTCACATTTATTATTAAAAATATTTGTTGAAAAATATGATAAAAATTAATCATATAACGATGAATAATTGAACTGATCTTTTGATATTTGCACTTTGAAAATTCTTATGAAAAAACACAATTTTAGCGCTGGACCTTCTATCCTTCCAAAAGAAGTTATTGAGGGCGCTGCCAAAGCAGTAATTGAATTGGATAATATCGGTCTTTCTCTGATTGAAATATCTCACAGAAGCAAAGAGTTTATTGCGATCATGGAAGAATCTTGCCAAAGGGCACTTCAAGTCTTAAATTTAGAAAACAAAGGCTATAAGGCCATGTTCCTCCATGGAGGAGCAAGTCTTCAGTTTCTTATGGCTGCCTATAATTTATTGGAAAACAAAGCAGGGTATGTCAATACTGGTACTTGGTCAACAAAAGCCATTAAGGAAGCTAAACTTTTTGGAGAAGTAACTGAATTAGCTTCTTCTAAAGAGGATAACTTCAATTATATCCCTAAGGATTATGACATTCCTTCAGGGCTTGATTATGTTCACCTGACGACCAACAATACTATTTTCGGAACTCAATTTAAAGAAATTCCTACAACCGATGCGTTTTTGGTAGCGGACATGAGCTCAGATATTTTTTCACGTGAATTTGACTATTCAAAATTCGATTTATTTTACGCGGGTGCTCAAAAAAACATGGGCCCTTCTGGAATAACATTAGTTGTTGTTAAGGAAAGCATCTTAGGTAAAGTAACCCGAACCATTCCTTCAATGATGGACTACGCAGTTCACGCCAAGGCAGACAGCATGTTTAATACGCCTCCTGTTTTTCCTATTTACACTGCGCTACTTAATCTCAGATGGATTGAATCAAATGGTGGTTTAAAAGGTGTTGGAGCAAACAATGCTAAAAAAGCAGCATTGATTTATAATGAAATTGATAGAAATCCTTTATTTAACGGTTTTGCCGCTGTTGAAGATCGATCTGAGATGAATGCTACTTTTAATTTAGTTGATGAAAGTCATGCAACTGTTTTTGATAAGCTATGGAGGGAAGCAGGAATCAATGGTCTGAAAGGACACAGATCTGTTGGAGGTTATCGTGCTTCAATATACAATGCACTTCCTACGGAAAGTATTGAAGTACTTATATCATGCATGAAAGAATTTGAAAAAAATATTTAAAAATATACAATGAAAATACTAGCCAATGACGGAGTTTCACAAGCAGGAATTGATATTTTAAATGTTGCTGGTTTTGAAGTAACCACAACCAATGTTGCTCAAGAACAAGTAGCCAATTATATCAATGAAAATAGTATTACAGTATTGCTCGTAAGAAGTGCAACCACTGCAAGAAAAGAATTAATTGATGCATGTCCAGGATTAAAAGTTATTGGACGTGGTGGCGTAGGAATGGATAATATTGATGTTGAATATGCCCGCGAAAAAGGATTGAGTGTTATCAATACTCCCGCTGCTTCTTCAGCTTCTGTGGCTGAATTAGTATTTGCCCACCTTTATGGCGGCGTAAGGTTTTTACACGATTCTAATCGCAACATGCCCTTGGAGGGAGAGTCTAACTTTAAGGGACTCAAAAAAGCCTATGCAAAAGGAGTTGAGCTTAGAGGGAAAACAATTGGAATCATAGGATTTGGTCGAATTGGTCAAGAGGTTGCAAAGATCGCTTTGGGCGTTGGAATGCAAGTTTTGGCTGCGGACAAATTTATTGATAAAGTTAGCGTACCTGTTACCTTGTTTAATGGAGCGTCAGTATCCGTTGAAATAAGTACCCTTCCAATGAATGAAGTATTAAAGAAATCTGACTTCTTAAGTCTTCATGTGCCTGCACAAAAGAATTATGTGTTGGGTAAAAAGGAATTTTCAATGATGAAAGATGGAGCCGTTGTCGTTAATGCAGCCAGAGGAGGCGTTCTTGATGAAGTTGCTTTGGTAGATGCATTAGACAGTAATAAACTTGCTTTCGCAGCTTTGGATACATTCGAAAATGAACCCAAACCAGAAGTCAAACTTTTAATGCATTCTAAAATCTCTCTAACTCCCCACATCGGAGCTGCTACACTAGAGGCTCAGGATAGAATTGGAGAAGAGTTGGCAAATCAAATCATTTCACTTTTAGGATAAAATGAATGCTCAATCGACTAAAGGAAAAATGGGATATTAAATCCAATTTTCAAATTATCGTTATTTTAATTGTCTTCGCCCTTACTGGGAGTGCAAGCATTAAATTTGCTGAGCCTGTTCTTTATTTTCTAAACATAAACATTACTACATTTGAAGATTTTTTATTAGGGAAAGTATTTTATTATATACTTAGGATAATTATTGTTTTCCCTATATATCAAATTCTGTTAATCCTCATTGGAACACTTCTTTTTCAGTTTAAATTTTTCTGGCAATTTGAGAAAAAAATGCTGAGTAAAATTGGATTAAAATTTCTTTTTAAGGAAAAATAATCTCTCTCCATTAAATCTAGATAAAATTAGTTTAAATAGTCTTTTTTCCTTAAAACATGACTTACATAACCAGAATTCTCCTTCTTTAAAATTATCTTTTTAGATTATCAAATCGATCGAATAAATATTATAGTGAATATAGTGTTCGTCATTCAATCATATTTTTATTAATTTAGTAGTAGAACCTAAATCTGAATGCAAACCTATCACTGCTACTTTTTTTTTGGAATACTCTTTGCTTTTATAAGCTGTAAAAAAATAATTATTTAGAGAACTGAATCAAGCAGAAAAAACATGAAACGATTTCTATCACCGTGAATCAAATAAGCGTTTCAAAGAATCTGTTATTAAGTGGAAATGAAGATTTAAATATCAAAAAATGAGATAAATATCCCTGAAGCTGAAGCGTAAATTCAATTTATTGAAACTCGTCTCAAAGAAACCTTAGCATCGCAAGCTGAATCTATTAACAAATTAA
>Ga0209711_10003285_pt1 | contig 13729 bp, 10 predicted proteins | sample ArcticOcean_MG_C_7_FD_187441 | JGI IMG/M metagenome (GOLD analysis project Ga0209711, IMG submission 187441) | Marine microbial communities from western Arctic Ocean - ArcticOcean_MG_CB11_88 (SPAdes) (version 2) | ecosystem: Environmental > Aquatic > Marine > Oceanic | place: Arctic Ocean... | reverse complement strand
CTGTTCGCTAAAGTTGAAAAAGCTCTAAACGATAGGCCAAGGAAAAGGCATGGATATCAATCACCTCAAGAAAAACATCAACAATTAACCAACGAAGAGAAAGTTGCATTAGTTAGTTGAATCCAAGATAAAATAAATGTCAACAAATTGCCCAAAGGTGCAAACTTGTTTGTGAATGGATCAATCTTTCAATATACTGGTATCCGAGTACCGCCCGATGATCGTGGCGTATCTCCGTTCGCTCGGCGCCGATGCACACTTGGCGGAGGATCTGGCCCAGGAGACTTTCCTGGCAGCATATCAATCACTCGATAGCTTTGATGAGGGAGGAAACTTGGGAGGTTGGCTGCGGGGGATTGCCCGGAACAAGACGCTGATGCATTGGCGGGCAGCAGCAGTGCGGCCACCACTGAGCACCGATGCCCGGTGCGTCGGGGGAATTGATGAGGTCTTTGAAGCAATGGACCGGCAAAAGGAAGAGAGCGATTGGTGGGAGGATCGCCGAGAAATTCTAAGGCAATGTATCGCACAGTTGAGCTCTAGTCTGAGGCGCGCCATCGAGCGGGTCTACTCCGAAGGAGAAACACTCGATGAGGCAGCCGCCACACTGTCCTCAACTCGGCTGGCAATCGGTCAACGACTAAGTCGAGCTCGTAACCAAATCCGCCAATGCGTGACCCTGAAACTAAACTCCGTGAAGAATCATGATTGAAAATTTGGAAAACGGACCGGAACAACCCGGGGATACTTCCGACGATGAAGCCGTTCGCAAATACGGGCGGCAGCTCGCGATCGATGCCCTGATACGGGATGCCATGCAAAGCCAGGACGTCGTCCAGTCGCCTGCGGGAAATATCGTATCGATGAAACAGCCGCGAAAAAGAGGAAGGACGATGATGGCTGTTGGGGCGTGCGCCGCCGCAGCATGTATCGTGTCCATGTTAGGAATTACGATTTGGAAGAAGGACATCGACGCTGTCAAAGGAACCTCGGAGGACACCGTGGCATTGGATGAACGGTGGGTGATCAAAGCAGCGGCGGATGCTGACTACTCCATTGTCGAACCGAACAGGGTGAAGCTGCGAAGAGGAGAGCTCCATTTTGCCTCGCTACAACCCGCAAGCCTTGTCGTGGAAACACCCCATGCGGTGGCAACCGCCGAGGGCACCCGCTTTTATATCGGACACCATACCGAAACCATCAAACCAACTAACCAACTAACCAACCAACCAACCAACCAACGAACCACTAATATGAAAACAACAAAGACAATAAGCAGACTATTCGTGCTTGCAGGAATCGTGACCATGACAAACAACTCCGGCACTGTTCAAGCCGGCGAAAACGAGGCGGTCGTCGCCGGGGCCAAAGGTGCGCCGGAAAAAATCACCGTGGAGGCGAACAGCGATTTCGCATTCGACCTCTATAAGCAGCTCGCCAAGGAAAACGACGGCAAGAACCTGTTCTTCTCACCCTATTCCGTCTCCGGTGCGCTGGCGATGGCAGCCGAAGGCGCGCGGGGGGAAACGGCGATAGAAATGGGTAAGGTCCTGCGATTCCCGGACGCGACCAGACGCACCGGCGACGATGCCCAACGTATCCCTTGGGAAACTTCCCTGATCCATACCGGGATGTCGGAGTTGAACCGCAAGTTCAACGGCTCTGACGACGATCCCGCCAAGACCGCCGAAATCCGTGCAAAGATCGTCGAGCTTCGCAAGGAACTGGAAACCATGAAAACAACCACGGCCCAATTGAAATCCGATCAGAAGTGGGATGAATATCGGGACGCAATCAACAAAGAGCGGGCGGTTGCCGCGAAGCTCAATGCGGAATCGTCCAAGATCGATCAGTATGAAATCCGCGTGGCTAACGCCTTGTGGGGCGAGAAGACCTATCCCTTCGATCCGAAATACGTCAAGACGATCGGCACACATTACGACGCCGGCGGCGTATTCCCGGTCGATTTCAAAACCAACTTCAAGGCCGAGCGTCTGAAAATCAACGGTTGGGTCGAAGAACAGACCAACGACCGCATCAAAGACCTGCTTCCGGAAGGATCGCTCAACGATCTCACACGGTTGGTGTTGACCAACGCGATCTACTTCAAGGGCGACTGGTCGGTCCCCTTTAAGGAAGAAAACACGAAGGACAGTGATTTCACGCTCTCCGGCGGTGATAAGCAGAAGACGCCAATCATGCACGCACCAAATCTCGGCGTTGGCAACTACGGCGCATTCAACGCCGATGGCTCACACTTCAACACGCCGGCGCGGATCCGCCGCGGTGAAGACCCGAAGGGACACTATCCAAAAGCCGACGGCTTCGCGATCGTGGAACTGCCCTACAAGGGCGACGACCTGTCGATGGTCGTGATCGCCCCGAACGACCCCGCGGGCCTTTCTGCGATCGAAGAGAAACTGACGCCGGACAATCTCACCCAGTGGGTCGGCCAGCTCAAGAAACGTAAGACGCACGTCTACCTGCCGAAATTCAAAATGGAGACCGAATACAAGTTAGGCGATGCAGAAGAACCCGGCACGCTCCAGAAGATGGGCATGGTGCGGGCGTTCAAAGACCCCCGCGACCCGAAAACCGGGGCGCAGTTCCAGGGCATGACCACATCGACCGACCCGATGAAGCAGCTTTATATCTCGGGTGTGTTTCACAAGGCGTTCGTCGAGGTCAACGAGAAGGGAACCGAAGCCGCCGCCGCCACCGCAGTGGTGATGTACGTGCCGAGGTCGGCTCCCCGCGACGTCCCGTTCATCCCGGAGTTCAAAGCCGACCGGCCGTTCGTATTCCTGATCCGCGAGAAATCGACCGGTAGCGTGCTGTTCCTGGGACGGATGATGAAGCCGCAATAAATATTCTAATAAAAATTCTAATAAAACTTAACCCCCTGTGTCTTACCCTACGGGTGACACAACGAGTTAAATACCCAACAGTAACCAATTACAAAATAAGATGAAACCAACCACACAAACCAAAGCAAAGACCATGAATCGAAAATTCCTGAAAACCACAGCCCTTCTTATCGCCTCACTTGTCGCTGGACATTCAATGTTACTGGCCGCCGAAGATGACCCAGCCCCCTCAAATCCACCCAAGGCTTATGTCGGTCAGATGCCAGACAACGACAAGCTCAAGGTGCTGGTGGAGCACAAGGTGATCGCCACATTCCAGGACGTGAAGTTCCGCACGTGCAGGGGCGCGACGGGGAATTGCCCGGATCGTTGTGGGAGCTCCGGGGAATACGCGAACTTCAAGATCACCGACTACCTGCACTACAAGAAGCTAGGGAAGTACGGCGGCGATAAGTATACGACCTACTCGGTTCATGTCACTGATTTCCACCGCAAGCCCACGGGCGATCCGGTGCTCGGTGCATATATCAAGACGCTTAAGGCCGGCGACCAGGTCGTCATCGAGTGGAAGCATCTTTACGGCGCGGTGCGACCAGGCATGCATAGCTCGGTGCGGCCGCTGCTTCTGTTGAAGAAAATCGACAAGGCCGAGGCAAAGCGACTGATCGATGCCAAGGCAGCTGCCCAGCGCACTGAGGAGGAACGGCGCAAGCGTGGCCTGCACCTGACCCAGGAGGCATTTCTCAAACGGCTGCACGACTTGGACCCCAAGCAGTTCTCCGACACCAAGGCGGAGGGATTTGCCAAGCTGACCCAATTGCGTCTGGATGACCTAACCTTGACCGACGATGATTTTCTCTGCCTGGTGAAATGGATGCCGGCCCTGGAAAACCTGCATCTGCGGTCGTGCGATTTCCCGAAACCATCGCTTGAACACCTGACCGGGCTGAAGAAGTTGACGAAGCTGTCCCTGCCATTCTGCAGTCTGGGCAACGAGTCCATGGGAACCCTGTCAAAACTCAAAGCCCTTAAATCTCTGAACCTGATGGGCAACTCAAAGGGATTTACGGATGAGGGACTCGAAGCCTTGGCCGGACTAGAGCATCTGGAGTTCCTGAATTTGGAAGGGAACAGCCTGATCAAAGGACCCGGTCTTCGGCACCTGGTACAGCTGAAACATCTGAGGGAACTGGACTTAGGGCGAATTTTGCGAGACAGCGGAATCGAGAACTCAGGTTTTGACCACCTGGCCAAGATGGCCTCCTTGAAGAAACTTAGCCTGCGCCATTGCGAGAAGTTTTCTCCCGAGAGCCTGGACAAGCTTACGGGGCTGAAGAACTTGGAAGCCATCGATTTCTCCTATGCCTTCACCTATCGGGATGACAAAAAGGGGATCCGGCCGGCTCTGGCGCGCCTCCAGAAAGCCCTGCCGCGCTGCAAAATGGTTGTATCTAAAAGATTTGAAAACGAGAAATGACAGGCGCAGGCGGGCAAGAATGCAAATCCGTTTCCATCTCCTCAGAAATCACTTTAGAAAAGGGCTCCAGGAAGAGATTTGTAGCATTTCTAGTTTTTCCCATAACTTCCGAAGATCATCATCATCAAGCATTCGCTGTTTTAATATTTTCTCCGCACGTGTCACGCTGCTTCTAACACCCATATGAAGATCTCTTGATATCCAGTCCAATCCCATGCTGGTATGTCGCCTGAGCAAGCCACTCAGCATCGCCTTCCTCATATCCATTTTACTGCTAGGAATTTGCTTTTTGGGTGAGGTGATCGAAGGGGCTTTCATGGGGTGATAAGGGGGTTGATCATACTCCGTTTATTCACCTCAAAAGAACTAAAATAACATGAAAACTAAAATAAAATTACTCATTATCGCAGTGGCAATCGTCGCTCTTAACTCATGCACCCTTACTCTCGACGCTAACGGCAAGCCTATCTTTGGTGCAGACAATGATGCAATCAACAGAGCTATCAAAGTAGGCTTAGATAAGGCTAACGAATCACTTAAAAACGGGTCTAAGTAATGGCAATCATAGCTATATCGGCAGGTCATAACCACAGGACAGGAGCATCCGCCATCGACGGCACGGATGAACACGCTTGGAATACTGAGCTTGTGGGAATGGTTGTGAAGCTCCTTGATTGTGAGGGTCACGATGTCCACATATTACACCGCAAGAAGCATTTAAGCTACACGGCGGCGATGAAAGACCTTGGGGCGCAGATGAAGTCTATCGGTGCTGACCTATCGCTCGAACTCCACTTTAACGCTGCATCTCCTAACGCTACAGGATACGAGTATCTACACTGGTTAGGAAGTCGCAAGGGCGCTAAACTTGCTAAGTGTTTAGGTCAGGCGCAGAAGATATTCACCCCAGGGATAAGCGCTAGAGGCGGCAACGATGGAGCGCGTTCATTGTGGTTTCATCACTGGAATAAGCTCAAAGCATACTCACGCAGAGGCGCGCAATACGTCTATTACAACTGCTAGGAATTTGCTTTTTGGGTGAGGTGATCGAAGGGGCTTTCATGGGGTGATAAGGGGGTTGATCTCACTTCATCGCTTATTTGTCTCATTGTTGTCGATGCGGAATTTGAGCGATCAATCTGTTTTTCTTTGATTTTTAAGTATTGGTGATTTTGGTTTGATCGCTCTGGGATTCTGTGTCGCATGTTTCTTGCTTTAGGTTCGTAAGTCACTGCTTGTAAGTTGCTTGTTGGTTTAGTGGATGCGTGTCTGGTTTGTTTTGTGTGTTTAGCCATTGACTTTTTGGGTTTACCCCTTGACCTTGTCTGCGTCGCCTCGTTGTGTGTTTGTGTTGGGTGTCTCAACTTGTCGCATTTGTAATCTAAAATTAATGCGCGCCCCTTCAATCAATACTATGAAAACAAATCTGAATAAATTATCCTCTCTCTCGCTCTGATCTTGCGTCGCCGCAAGTAATCCGGCTTCTGAAACAAACTACTTTCAAAATCTCATTCCCCAATCATACGGGGGATGGGGTTTTTCTCCCCCCTTTCTCCCCCCTTTCTCCCCCCTGCACGATGCTCTCGACCACCTCACCCAAAAAGCAAATTCCTAGCTGTAAATATGAAAAGCGCCATTATTAGTATTATTCTACTTACCACCGGGCTCCTCTGGGGGCAGGACGGGGGACAACTCTATGCGACCTACTGCGCGGCCTGTCATGGTGAGCAGGGGCAGGGCAACCCTGCTGCGGGAATGCCACCCCTGGCCGGGAGTGAATGGGTGTTAGGAACGCCGGAGAGGGCGATCAATATTGTGCTGCACGGCGTCAATGGCCCGATCGAAGTAGCGGGGAAAGCGTATAATCTGGTCATGCCGGGTCAAGGTGCCGTCCTGGATGATGCGAAGATTAGCGGGATTCTAAACTACGTCCGAACCAACTGGGGCAATACGGAGAAAGAAAAAATGACTGCAGACATGGTCAAGGCCGTGCGGGATAAAACCCCGGCCGGACAGACGATGTGGGAGCCTATCGAATTACTAAAACAGTTTCCGCTTCCCGTGGAGAAATCTCCACTCACTTTGACTGAGGTGTTAGTGGGGTATGGAGACGATACTCCCACTCATTATACTGGAGAGGAAATTCCCAGGCTGGTTGACATTGGATTTAAAGCCCCCACCAAGAAAGGATTGCACACGCTCATCTACACGGGAGAGTTCGAGGTCACGGAGCCGGTGGACTATCGTTTTTACACGTCAGGAAACTTCGATCTGAACTTTAAATTAGGCGGTAAAATGGTTTTCAATTTTCCCAGGGGGAGGCCCGGGGCGAATCCAGCTGAGAGGGTGGTTAAGCTGGCTCCCGGCAAGCATGCGTTTGAACTGACATTGAAAACGGAGTCAAGACGCCCTCGTCTGAATTTGGATTGGAAGCACGAGAAGATGAAAGAGATGAAGTCGCTGGTTCTCGGTAGTCAGAAAAAGTCCTGGGATACGATCGAACTAAAACCCACGAGTGAGGTTCTGATCTATCGCAATTACTTCAATGATAATGACTCACCTAACGGAATAGCGGTCGGATCCCCCAAGAAGTTCCACTTTTGCTTTGATGCGGTGCATCTTGCGCCCTCGATGCTTTGGAAAGGATATTTTATCGACGCTGGCCGTCACTGGACGCAACGAGGAATCGGAAATATTAATCCTCTGGCCTATCCTTATGTGAAGCTAGGGCATGTCGATCAATGGAAGACGGCGGACAAGCCGATCCAGGAAAAATCTTACGGCGGGTATAGCTTTGATGAGGATCGTCTGGGCGTGACCTTTCACTATCATGTCGGCAAATCCGAGTTTTCCGATCACTACCGTGCGCGGGAAGATGGTCTGCACAGGACATTGAAGCGTCTCAGCGGAGTGGAAGAGATCACTGTAGAGGTGAAGTCTGATGATTTTCCCGGTTATCGCCTCTCAAAGCCGAACGGCGACTCTTTTTCTAACAACTCCCTGACGCTTCAAAAAGGAGCGTGCGTTACCCTGATTTACAACCTCATAGCACAAGATTAATATGTTTATTCGTTCCTTTATCTATTTAGCTCTTTGCACGCTTTCCACCGTAACAGCGTCCGAACCCTCCGACGTTTACCAAATCGAGTACATTCCTCTTCCTGAAGGAGAAGTGATCGAAGTGTCTGCGATTGCTGAACTGGATGATCAGAGAGTGGCGATCTCCACCAGACGCGGCGAAATTTGGATTGGGGAAGGTCTATATGAAGACACGATCGGTAAAGTGACCTGGACTCGTTTTGCCTATGGTCTGCATGAGGGCTTTGGATTGTTCCAGCGGGAAGATGGGGATTTGATTGTAACGCAACGAGGTGAGGTGACCCAACTAAAAGATACCAATGGGGATGGAAAAGCGGATCGCTTCTTAAACCTCTGCAATGCCTGGGGTAACTCCAAGGACTACCATGAGTTTGCCTTCTCCACGAAGCCTGATCGAGAGGGAAACATCTGGATGGCCCTCTGCCTGACAGGATCAGTAAACTCAGCTGTTCCGTTTCGGGGCTGGGCAGTGCGAGTCACCCCGGAGGGTGAGTTGATACCTACGACATCAGGGATCCGGTCTCCCGGTGGCATCGGCTTTGATCAGGCGGGCACCGCCTTTTGTACCGATAATCAGGGGTTTTGGAATGGCTCATCTTCGCTCAAACCACTCTTGCCGGATACCTTTGTGGGGCATCCTGATACGATACAATGGTATGACCACCCGCTGGCAAAACAGCAACAGCTCACCAAACCGGACGCCTCTCTTTTTCCGATGGCAAAAGGCACATTCCTGGATCTCTATGAGAAGCGAAAGGAGTGCCCACAGCTCGTGCCACCCGCTGTGGTTTTCCCTCATGCCAAACTGGGACAGTCTCCCACTGGAATCACTACCGATCTGTCAGGGGGGAAGTTCGGACCCTTTAGTCGCCAACTCCTGGTGGGAGAGGTAAGCCACTCCCAGGTGCAACGTGTGATGTTGGAAAAAGTGAACGGGGTCTATCAGGGAGCGGTGATCAACCTGCTCTCGGGCTTAAACTTTGGCGTCGTGCCGGTAGAGATGAATCAGGAAAAAGGCTACCTCTTTCTCGGTGGGACGAATCGAGGCTGGGGCAGTAGAGGGAAAGAGCCCTATGGGTTGGCCCGGGTCAAATGGACGGGGCAGGTTCCTTTTGAGATTCAGGATATGAAGGCGGCACCCGAAGGATTTCGCTTTCGTTTTACCCAGCCGATCGATCAGGAATCGCTCGAAAATATCGCCGGCATCAAACTCAGTGCCTATACCTATCATTTAGGGGCGGATTACGGTTCCCCTGAAATCAAGCTCTCCGCTCCGAAGGTGCGAGAGGTGCATATCGGCGAAGACAAAAAGACCGCCTATCTAAAAATAGACGGCTTAGTCCCCGGGCATGTGCACGAGTTTACCTTTGATGAACTGAAGTCTGCTGAAGGTTCTCCGTTAAGGCAGTCTTCTATTTACTACACTCTGAACGAGATTCCTGAAAAGGATCCGCTATTTCATACCGGATCTCACAAAGGTGATGTGATCACCGCACCACTGCATCGCCAACCAGAGGTCGTTCCCGCTCAATATGACGGCACTCCGGAACCTGCTCCAGAGGGTGCGGTTTCTCTATTTAACGGGGCCGACTTAAACCTGTGGCAGCGATGGAAAACGCAGGATAAAGAAAATCCGTCTACTGCCCCGACTTGGACCATCAAACCAGATAAAAGCATGACGGTGAATCCCAGGACAGGAGGACTCCAGCTGAAAGAAAAACTGCTAAAGGGTAGCGGGCACCTCCACATCGAATGGAAAAGTCCAGCCAAGGTCGTCGGTAAAGGCCAGGGACGAGGAAACTCTGGTGTGATGATAGAAGGGTTTCCTGAAATCCAAATTTTGGACTGCTTTGAAAACGAGACCTATCCAACGGGTATGACAGGAGCTTTGTATACGCAACGTCCGCCCCTGGTAAATGCCTGCCGAAAGCCCGGGGAGTGGCAAAAATATGACATCTACATCACCCGAGCTGTGTTGAATGATCAGGGCAAGCCGGTCGCACCAGCCTCCATCAAGGTGTTCCATAACAATGTTCTCATCCAGGAGCATCTGGAGTGTGCGCCCCGATTACAGGAGGGCGGGTTAATGCTCCAGGACCATCTCAATGAGGTCTCCTTTCGCAATATTTGGTTTAGCAAACCCAACATTGTGCTGTCGCCGCTTTCCTTGGGACTTTCCAATGCTAGCAAGTCCCGCTCTGCTGCGACTCAGGCGGTCGATCGGACGGTCGATGCAAATGTCGGCACGAAATGGTGCGCCCATCATGGTGGCATACCAGTAGTGTGGCAAATGGTTTACGAGCAAGCAAGCAGCACGCCCTTGCAAGGCTATTCCTTCACCTCTGCTGGAGACGCTCCGACACGTGATCCAATTGAATGGAGACTTGAAGGATCCAATGACGAGGGCAGCAATTGGCTGCTCCTCGATGAAAAGAATCTAGGCACACCATTTGAACAGCGCAGCATGACTAAGCGGTTTTCTCTGGATACTAAGGAGTCCTTTAAGGCATACCGTTTTGTGTTTAAGCCGCATGACTCATCGCATTTTCAGGTTGCTGAAATCGATCTGGAATTTGCGAAAGACTCAGCTTCGCTAGGGCAGTTGAGTTCATTAAGCCCGAGCGCGGCGGAATCGCCACTCAAGCTAGAATACGATCGTCCGAGTCGAAGTTGGGATGAATATTTGCCAGTGGGCAATGGCTTCATGGGTGCAATGGTCAGCGGACGCCCCGATATGGAGCATCTGCAACTGAATGAGATGACGCTGTGGTCCGGTGGTCCCAATCCGGTCGATAATACCGCTTGCGTGGGTTCACCCGAAATTTTTCAAAAAGGGCATCAACTCTTCCGCGAAGGCCAGATGGATGAGGCCAAAGAGGTCCTCAAGAAGGTCATGGGGCTACGTGGCAATCGCAGTTACGAGGCTTTGGGTGATCTGAAGCTGGCGTTCACGCATAGCCTAAGGAATGCGAAGAACTACCGCCGCGAATTGGACTTAAATGATGCGATGGTGAGAATATCGTACGAAGACCAAGGCGCCACGTTCACCCGTGAAGTCTTTGCCAGCTACCCTGACCGGGCGATTGTGGTTCGTTTGACTGCCAACAAAAAGAACAAGATATCTTTCGAGGCCAAGCTCGACCGCGAACGCGGCGCTTCGACTCAATCCATTGGTTCTGACACACTGGTGATGCGTGGCCAAACGGCAGCCGACGGCCTCACCTTTGAATCTCGAGTGCGTATCGTCAATACGGGTGGCACGGTAAAAGCCGATGCCAATCTCATTCGAGTGAGTGACGCGGACGAGGTATTAATTTTCATTGTTGCGGGAACTAACTACAAAGATCCCTACAGCCTGGGGGAGGACCCGGCGATAGCCTGCGAAAAGAGTTTATCCCATGTCAGTGCCAAGACTTGGGATGAGCTAAAGCAGCGCCACCTCAAGGATTACCAGGGACTCTTTAACCGAGTCACCCTTGATTTGGGCGGCGAAGAAAAGGCCGCCAAACCCATTAGTGAGCGACTTGCAGCCATGCAGGAGTGGGCCAAGACGTATAAAGCAAGCGGTTATCAAGACGGAGCGGTCTCGCCGGATCCGCAACTGATCAGCCTCTTGTTCCAGTATGGTCGGTATATTTTGATCAGCTGTTCTCGGGAAGGGGCGGTCCCCGCTAATCTCCAGGGGATTTGGAGTGAAGACATCACCAATCCAGCCTGGTCGTCCAGTTACACACTCGATATCAATCTCGAACAGAACTACTGGCCTTCGGATGTCGCCAACCTGAGTGAATGTGCCGAGCCGCTTTACCAGTTTATAGAGGCCTTCGTGCCCGCTGGCACAAAGATCGCCCGTGACGTATATGGCGCCCGTGGCTGGGTAATGGGCCTGCGCACCGACGCCTTTGCGGGTGCGGTGATCGGAGGGTCAAAGAGTATTATGACATGGACCTTTGGTTCGGGCTGGTTGTGCCGCCATCTGATGGAGCGCTACAACTACAGCGGCGACGCTGAGTTCTTGCGAAACCGTGCCTATCCGCTGATGAAGGGCGCGGCTCAATTCTATCTCGATACAATGGTCGAAGCTCCGCAGGGAACCTCCGTTGCCGGGAAACTGGTGATGTTCCCTTCGAACTCGCCCGAGAATACGTTCACCGACCGGGACGGCAAGAAAGGCCACGTCACCTATGGTTCGGCGATGGATACCCAGATCATGATGGAGCTGTTCCAGAACTGCCTGGAATCACAGCAAATCCTGAAGATGGATTCGGCTGAAGAGCTGGCCTTCCGGCAGGAATTAGAGCAGGCGATGGCAAAATTGCAGCCCTATCAGGTTAGCAAGACGGATGGGCGACTGTTGGAGTGGCCGGAAGAGTTCAAGGAACAGCATAGTGGACACCGCCACTTATCGCATCTCTATGCGCTCTATCCTGGTGACACGATCAATGCCTCCACGCCAAAACTCCTTGAGGCCGCCCGTAAATCACTAGAGGTACGCACCAGTGGAGGTGGCGGAGGTACCGGTTGGAGCGAAGGCTGGGTGGCTCCGCTTTGGGCGCGACTGGGCGATGGAGACCGGGCTGCGTTCGCTTATGACCGTATGCTGGGCACCCTGATGAACAACAACATGTTTAACCAATGTCCCAGTAGCTTGGGGGCCCAGCGGTACCCGGAGTATTGGTGGGAAGATTTGGACTATGTCATGCAGGTCGAAGGGAACCTGGCTGTTTCCGGTGGCTTGCCTGAGCTACTGGTGCAAAGTCATCTGCGCAATCCGGATGGCTCATTTATCATCGATCTGCTGCCGGCACTGCCGGATGGCTGGCCGACTGGTTCGGTCACTGGCCTGCGGGTCCGTGGCGGCTTTGAAATGGATATCGAATGGGCAGCCGGAAAATTAAAACAAGTCAGCGTTAGCTGTATTTCGGGCGGCACAGGCACCCTGCGCTACGGTGATAAAGTCGTCAAATTGGATATGCAGCCAGGACAGCAACTAAATTTTAGCGCTAACTTAGAGGAACAATAGAATGAGCCGATTACTGAAAACGATAACGACCACCCTGTTTGTCGCGGGAGTAAGCATGCTGCCCGTGATGGCAGGACAGGCCAAACCCAATATAGTTATTATTATTAATGACGATATGGGGTATGCCGATATCGGCTGTTTCGGGGCCCCAAAAATCAACCCCCCCCCGTATTGACCAAATGGCTAAAGAGGGGCGCCGGTTCACGGACTTTTATATGGCTGCATCTGTCTGTTCCCCGTCACGGGCAGCTCTGATGACTGGATCTTACCCTCAACGAGTAGGAGTTGAGTCGGTAATTTTTCCGGACAGTGGTCATGGTCTTGATCCGAGCCATTTCACCCTTGCAGAGCTTCTCAAGTCTGCTGGCTACGCTACGCTAGCTGCCGGGAAGTGGCATTTGGGGGATCAAGCAAAGTATCTGCCCACCAATCAGGGCTTTGACTCCTTTTATGGAATTCCCTATAGCAACGATATGGGGCCGGCAAAGAATATGAAATACGCCGATGACTGCACATTTCGTGAAGGGCTTTCTCTGGAAAAGCTAGCGGAGGCATTTTCACAGTCGAAGGGAAAAAAGCGAGTTTTAGGTGGTAAAGTTCCACTGATGCGCGACGAGGAGTGTATCGAATTTCCGCTTGACCAGACCACGATCACCCGACGGCTTACCGACGAAGGCATCAGCTTTATTGAAAAGAGTGTTAACGAGGATAAACCTTTTTTCCTCTACCTAGCTAACCCGATGCCGCACACTCCGCTTTATGTCTCACCTGAATTCGAAGGTAAAAGTGCGGGTGGAAAATATGGTGATGTTATTGAAGAGATCGATTTCAATACGGGACGCATTCTCGATGCCCTGAAAAAAAACGGTGTAGCCGAAAATACCCTCGTTATATTCACCTCCGATAACGGGCCATGGTTAGTACAGAAGGGTCGTTGTGGTTCGGCAAAACCGTTCCGCGACGGAAAGGGATCAAGCTATGAAGGCGGGTCGCGGGTGCCCTGTGTGATGCGTTGGCCCGATATGATCCCGCGAGGAACCGAATCGACAGAATTAGCAACAGCCATGGACACTGCTAGGAATTTGCTTTTTGGGTGAGGTGATCGAAGGGGCTTTCATGGGGTGATAAGGGGGTTGATAGCCGCGGGTAAATACTGCACAGGGAAATGTGTGGCTAGCGCAGAGGCGACCCATTTACCAGTGCCTAGCTCACTAATCACGCTACCAAATGTCCACGCTAGAACTAACAAAAGCACTGGCTGAA
>Ga0209711_10003282_pt1 | contig 13733 bp, 10 predicted proteins | sample ArcticOcean_MG_C_7_FD_187441 | JGI IMG/M metagenome (GOLD analysis project Ga0209711, IMG submission 187441) | Marine microbial communities from western Arctic Ocean - ArcticOcean_MG_CB11_88 (SPAdes) (version 2) | ecosystem: Environmental > Aquatic > Marine > Oceanic | place: Arctic Ocean... | reverse complement strand
AGAGAGCGAAAACGCTCAAGGTATCGATGTCACTCGGTATGAGCGAGATCTCGCAGGTCTAGGAGATGAGATACAAGAATACTTTTTCGGAATTAATTATTTTTTCCATGGACATAAATTGAAATGGCAAAATGCCCTCCAATACACAGTAATGGAAAACTTGGGTGTAAAAGTATACGAAGGCTGGGGATATACCTCTGGGCTTCGTATCAGTTGGTAGGAAAAAAACTTTGAATTAAATATTAAAATTGTGGAATAAATTATGGCAAATGTATCAACTTGGGAATTTATAGTAGGTTTTCTTTACATTTTAGGGGGCTTGGGCATTTTTCTTTTTGGAATGCGGGTAATGAGCGAAGGTATTCAAAAGGTGGCTGGTGAAGGAATGAGGAAGATAATGGCGACCATGACCCAAAACCGGTTTTTCGGATTGGGTACGGGCTTGTTAATCACCTGCCTAGTTCAATCCTCTTCTGCTACTACCGTTATGGTCGTAAGTTTCGTCAACGCACAGCTGCTCACCTTGATTGAATCCATTGGAGTGATTATGGGGGCTAACCTGGGAACCACCCTCACGGGATGGATTATCGCCACAATCGGAAAATTTAGCCTTTCCAAGATTGCTCTTCCCATTATAGGGCTTGGCCTTCCGCTGGTATTCATGAGCCAACCAAAATTCAAACACACGGGAGAATTTCTAGTAGGATTCGGCTTGCTCTTCTTTGGCCTCAGCGAACTTAAAAATGCCGTACCCGATGTTAAGAGCTTACTTAAAAGCTCAGATCCTGGAGATCAGTTGCTGGTTCAAGACATACAAGGATTTATCGAACAACTCAACAGTTATGGATTCGGTTCCGTAATTATTTTCCTCATCATCGGGGTCTTCCTTACCATTTTGGTTCAGTCCTCATCAGCAGCCATGGGAATTACCATCATTGTGGCGATTAACGGTTGGATCAATTTTGAGATCGCTGCAGCGATTGTTCTCGGAGAAAATATAGGTACCACCGTTACCGCATGGCTTGCCTCGCTCGGAGCGAGCATCAATGCAAAGCGGGCTGCCCGGGCCCACTTTATTTTCAATATAGCTGGAGTATGCTGGATGTTGCTTCTATTTTATCCTTTCATTGGAATGCTTGATCAGATCATGCCGGGAGCCATTTACATGGAAGATGTGACTCAGATGGAAGCGATTACTTATCTCTCGGAGAATGACTTTAAAGGCGAACCATCTGAAGATGACCTCGCCAAAGCCAGGAAAGCCATAGTGGATAAGAATATTCCCCTGCATTTGTCTCTTTTTCATACACTCTTCAACTTGGCCAATATCGCTTTGTTGATTGGCTTTACCCCTCATTTGGGAAGATTGGTCGAACGACTGGTAAAGCCCAAGACTCATGATGGCAATGCCCCTAAACCAGGTAGTTTAGCGGCACTGCACTATGAAGGCTCGGGCGTTCTCCCCAAAACAGGAGAGCTCAACCTCGCTCTCGTTGAGGCAGAAATTAATCGCCTTGCAGCTATTACCCGCTACATGTTTGAAGGGTTTGTTGAAGTCTTTGAAAGCCCAGATTCGGACAAAAGTAATCTCATAAAAGAACTTAAAGAACTCGAAGAAAAATGTGATAAACTTACATTTGAAATTACTCAGACCTTAATTTACTGCACTACTGAAAGCCTTGCAGGTGAAAGAGCACTCCGAGTAACTTCTCTTCTTCGAGTGGCCGGAGAACTTGAAGATATCGGAGATTGCTGCCATCGCCTTGTTCAATTGGCTCACCGTAAATACCGAAAGAATCGTGTCCTTCCTCAGGAAACCCTTCGTGAGATTAAAGTGTTCTCCGAACAAATTCTAGATTTCATGGAATTATATCAGACTCATCTTAAAGATGGGAGTATTCCGGATATAAAAAAAGCCGAACTTATTGAAAACCGGATTGATGCCTCTAGAAAATCATTACGGAAAAATGCAGTCAAAAGAATGCAGGACAATGAAAACCTAAAGGCTGAGATGATCTACATCGATATTCTAAATGAGATGGAAAGTATCGGAAATGATGCACTCAATGTTGTTCAAGCCTTAAATCATGTGGTCTAATACCTACTATCTAAAAATTAGGTAATTAGAATCATCCAGCTTGCTTTCGTTATTACTTTCGTTGAGTTATGAGTCAGATGAATTTTTTAAAGGTAGAGCAGTTAAAGAAATCTTTTTCCTCTCCAGCGGGAGATTCATTGTGCGTTGTGGATGTGGAGGAATTTTCTCTTAATGAAGCTGAATTTTGTGGCATGCGTGGAGAAAGTGGATCAGGTAAGACTACCTTTCTTCACCTTATTGCTGGTATCCTTTCACCTGACCAAGGGATGATTCAATTAAAGGGTAGGAATGTCGGCCAAATGTCAGGTTCTGAAAGGGATAAACTTCGGGCCACATTTATTGGCTATGTCTTCCAATCCTTTAATTTACTTCAAGGATTTACCTGTCTTGAAAATTTACAAATTGCGATGTCTTTTGCGGGTGATCTAAATAAAAGTGATCCTCGGGAATTACTTGGCAGGGTAGGGCTTACCGAGAGGATGGATTATTACCCCCACCAGTTATCAATTGGACAGCAACAAAGGGTAGCCTTAGCTCGGGCACTTATCAATAAACCAAAATTAGTACTGGCTGATGAACCAACTGGTAATCTAGATCCTATCAATGCGGGTAATGCAATGGAACTTTTGTGCGAATTATGTCGGGAGTCAAAAATTACTCTATTTGTGGTGAGTCATGATGAAAAAGTAATTAAGAATTTTGATCGGCAGGTAGATTGGGAACAAATCAATAGACCCGATCTTGTAGAAGGTGGAGAAACAAAAAAGGGATCATGAATAGTTTCCGTGCACTTTTTTTTCTTTGTACTCGCGGGGTTAAGCAATTTGCATTTTCTTCTTTGGTCGCCTCTCTTGCCATTGCGATGTCTGGAGGACTTTTTTTGGGAACTTGGAAGATAAAAGAAGGAGCTCAAAATGCATTTACTCTTTCATCAGGTGGGTTTGATGCAGTTCTAGGTGCTCGAGGTTCTAAGCTTCAGCTTATACTGAACGCAATTTTTCACCTAGAAGCTTCTCCCGGAAATCTAAAATGGGAGCAATATGAAATAATTAAGAATACTCCTGGAGTAAAAGAAGCTTATCCGTTAGCCGTCGGGGATAATTTTATGGGTTATCGTTTAGTTGGAACGGAGTCTTCTTTATTTAAGGAGCACGAATGGAAGAAGGGGATAAAATATCGGGTTCAAAAAAGTGGAAGGATTTTTTCCGACAATGCAAAGGAAGCATTAGTTGGAAATTTTGTAGCGAATAAATTAGGCCTCAAAGTGGGGGATCGTTTTCAACCTTATCACGGGTTAACCTTTCGGGAAGAAAGTAAGCATGATGAAATTTATGTCGTAGTGGGAATTTTAGATCCGACAGGCACGCCAGCAGATAAAGTAATTTGGATTCCAATAAAAGGGATTCAATTGATGGAAGGGCATGCCAGTGAGTATGCATCTTCAGTAAGTGCGGTCTTAGTTAAATTAAGGGGTGCCGCTGGTTTCGCTCTTGAAATGAAGTACAATAAACAAGGAAACCAAGCTACTTTTGCTTGGCCCATAGCCGCCACGCTTGCTGAATTTTTTGACCGCTTAGTATGGTTTGAAAAAGTACTCGAATGGATTGCCTACCTAGTTGGAAGTGTGGCCAGTTTAATTATTTTGGCGGTATTGCGAAATTCAATGAATGAAAGGAAGAGAGAGTTTGCGATTCTTCGTTGTCTTGGGGCGAGTAGGCGTTTTGTAACTAATGTAGTCTTGGGGCAATCATTGATTATTTCTTTAATCGGTGCACTTGGCTCTTTCCTTATTTATCTGATTATGAGTGGAATTGCCTCTTATTTTATTCGAGAGCAAACCGGAGTTTTGTTAAGCCCTTTTGAATTCGATCTTACCTTTTTTTATGTATTCTTTGCGATTATTATCTTGGGGATTGTAAGCGGTTTACCTCCCGCTTGGTCAGCATATCGAGTCGATATTAGTCAGAACCTTCGATCCAGTACCTAGGACTAGTGAGGAAATAATTCCATTATATATGAATTCAAATATCGAAATCATAAGAACTTGCGGGAACTCATAACTAAGTTAACTATAAAAGAAGATGTCCTTTAAGTTTTATTCAGTTTTCATATTTCTTTTACTATTTTCATGTGCACAAGAGGAGAAACCTGAGACAATTGAAAATATTCCACCTGTAGGAGAACCCATAGTAGGAGAACCTATTTTATCGGTTAAAATTGATAAAAATGAATCAAAGACTTTAAATCTAGAAAATGAATTAAAAATAACTTCTGAATCTGCCACCTCAGACTCAGGGGAGGTGAAGGCGGAATCAATAGAAGAAGGGTTTATCGTAAATGGAGTCCCCAAGCCAAGTGAAGAGGTTGATTTAAATGTAACCATCACCAGCAACTTGCCTCCTTTAGATGAAGATAGTGAATTTGAACGTTTAGCTTTTCGAGATATGTCTAATTTCCCCTACGATATAAATTGGGACCGTGACGGAAAAGAATTTGATTTTACTTCCTATGCAAAAAGAGTTCCTAAGCGTCTGAGGGCAAAAACCGGTAATTCAGTTGCTGTCGAAGGATTTATGCTTCCGACGGTTGTGGATGAAAATAATAAGGTGACAGAGTTTCTTCTTTTACCTGACCAAATGAGTTGTTGTTTCGGAAAAAGCCCCGAAGCAAATGGTTGGGTAGTGGTAAGTGCTACTAATGGAGTGGAAGTGCTGATGGACCAAATTATTCGAGCAACAGGTATACTAATAGTTGAGGAACGATGGGATGAAGAATTTTTTGTAGGTCTTTATCACTTGGACTGCAAAGAAATCACAGGACCATCCCTGTAAGGAAGAAAACAAAAATAAACGAATTACTTCTTTTTTGCCGGGGCTTTCTTTTTACTCTTTTTAGCTTTTCCGACAGTCACCTTGATCATTGAGTCAGGGTCTTGTACCGATCCATTATCCGAGCTTGAACCGAGTTTAATTTTATCAACAAACTCAATCCCTTCGACCACTTGGCCCCAAACAGTATATTGTCCGTCAAGAAATGAAGAATTATCAAAACAAATAAAGAACTGACTATTCGCACTATTAGGACTTGAAGATCTTGCCATGGAGCAAGTTCCTTTTACATGTTCACGATCATTAAATTCCTCTTTTAAGTCAGGTAGGTCAGAACCTCCTGTGCCCACTTTGTTTTCTTTAAAGTTTTTTGAATTTCCATATTGGACATCACCCGTTTGGGCCATAAAGCCTTCAATGACTCGATGAAAGACAACTCCGTCATATTTACCTTCACTTGCTAATGTTTTAATTCTTTCAACATGCTTAGGTGCATCCTTTTTAAATAATTCAATTACGACTTTTCCGTCCTTGAGTTCAATGATCAAGGTATTTTCAGGGGCAAGTTTTGTTGGTTTTGCTTCAGACATAACAAAGGGAAGCAGGAACACGAGTAGCGCGAAGTACTTCTTCATAGTTTATTGGATTTTGGGTTTATAGTGATTGAGTAAAAGGTAACTAGATCATCTCAAAACACTCTTTTGGTAAAGAGTAAAATGATATATTCACTAACTATCTCAAAGTTCTTAAAACGCCAATGAAGACCAAAAAAATCAGAAATTAAATTAATTGGGTAATAGGTTGGCCTTTATCTGATAGGGTAAATGGTCGGCGCGTTGGTGAATAAATAATTTCATCTAGGGGTAAACCAAGTGCAAATGCAATGGTTGCATTAAAGTCTGGAATCTCGACTTTTTGTTCAACTACTTCTCTTCCTTCCTCATCAGTCTTGCCCCATACTTGACCTCCTTTGATTCCACCTCCAGCTAACATACATGAAAAGGCTTTAGGGTAATGATCGCGTCCATCGTTGATATTGATATTGGGGGTGCGGCCAAATTCTGTTGCAAGTACAACCAGTGTCTCGTCCAGCATTCCCCTTTGTTTTAAATCGGCTAGCAATGCAGAAAGAGCTTGGTCTAAAATGGCACATTGTTCAGGGGCTCGAGAGAAGTTATTTTGATGGGTATCCCATCCCCCAAGTTGGACCTCGACAAATCTGACCTGGCGCTCAACAAGTCGCCGGGCAAGTAATACACCCTGTCCAAATCTATCTTCCCCATAGGACTCTCTTGTTTTTTCTGATTCCTTACTCAAATCAAAGGCTGATAAGTCACCGCTCTTCATTAAACGGATGGCGTCGTCATACATATCGGCATAAGAACTTACCTTTGCCGAACCATATTTTTTAACGAAGGATTCATCTAGCTTTTGGGAAAAATTCAGTCTTTTATTAAAAACTTCATTGGTAAGACCTGGATGCATTTTACTATTTCTGAGACCCGCTTCTGGATCTCCAATCGCAAGAGGTTGATGAGATGAAGGAAGAAAACCAGAAAGAGGATGTTGACTACCTCCGTTTACAACCACAGCACCGGGTAGGGTAGGGTTGAAGCGACCATCAAGCTTAGTCATCCACGAACCCATGGTGGGGTGTTTAATAGTGGCTCGTTGCGCATAGCTAGTGTGCATAAAATAATTACCCTGTTGGTGTGCTCCCTTTGTAGAACTCATACCACGAATTACGGCAATTTTTTCTGCGTGGTTTGCGAGTAAGGGTAAATTTTCAGAAAGTTTGAGGTGATCGACTTTTGTATCAAGAGCCTGCGTTGGTCCTCCGGTTTCAGTACCAGGCTTTGGGTCAAAGGTGTCAATATGAGTCATTCCACCTGACATATAGAGGTAGATGACATTTTTTGCTTTGGGGGCGTGATTGAGAGGTCGGTTTAAACCAAGGCCCGCTCCTTGTAGGGGTAGAGAACCACCCCATGGTAAAATACTTACTCCGAGTAGGCCCTTTGCAGCTAAGCTTATAAACTGTCTACGTTCTAATTCTTCCGATTTGCTGATTATAGAGTCCATGATTTTGCTGAGTTGGGGGTATTATTGAATGAAGGAGAATTGCCTTGTGTTGATCAACGACCAGGCGATACCTCGAAAATCACGATCATTGTAATAGGCAAGTTTTTGTTTTTTGTCCTGAATCGATTTAAGATACTTTTTCTTTTTTTCAGAACTAACTTTATTGGGGAGTGGCACCTGATAAGGAACTTTCGGTTCACTTGTCACCATGGACAGGGATTGGGATAGTTCTTCGGCAGATGGGTTTCGATTTAGGATCGAAAGAAAGAGGACATGTATTTTTGCTTCAGTGGTATTTGCCTTGAGAAGATTTTGAGAGAGAGGGGACCTTGGATCAAATAAGGCTTTGTAAAAGACTCCGTTGAGAAGAGTTAATGCCTGCGGTACGGATGATTCGTTGGAAGAGTTCTCGATTACCTCGCGATCTGATTGCCCGAATTCTCGCAGGAAATGACCGGGAGGTGCAGGAGTTTCAATTTCTGAAGCACGCATTAAATTTCCGGAATATCCCTTCCATCTGGTGTCGGTAGAAGTTTTACTTTTGCCACCACGATAAAGAGATTGGACATCAAATTCGGAACCCATTATCAATCCTGCAAAAAGGGACCTCTGTTCGTTGCGTTTTATTCCATATTCCCTTCTTAACATTGATACCGACTGCCTGTCATCTGCTTCCTGTGCTTCCTGAATTTTAAGCTGAATCTCGTTCATCGTATTGTTGATCTGGACATTTTCTTTGGCACCTTTTTTTGCGAGTTGAACGAATTTTTTCTCACTCAAGCCTTCAACCTTCTTTTGATAATTTGCAAAGTTCGTGAGTCGAAGTTCAACTTTTGAGGAATCCGCTTTTCTCTCATCAACCTCAGGAATGGACAAGGCTACAATTGAATCCCAAAGTTGCTCGGCACTCATGCGCTTAAGGATAGGTGCTTCAAAATAATATTTTTCGACACTGGTAAGTTCACGACCTGTAGCCTCTCTTTCAAAGGCTTCCACATTATGCAGAATCTTTTGAAACTCTTTGAGATCATATTTTACTCGAATCATGAGCGATTCCAGATGAGTTAATAATTCAGGAATGGAAGATTCTGAATTGTCACGTAAATCGTCCACAGGTTCTATGATTCCACGGCCAAATACTTTCTTCCACATTCTATTGGAAATTACTTTAGTGAAGCGTGGATTATTGGTTGAGATGATCCATTGGCCATACGCATTAACAGGGTTTTCTATTTCTTTCTTTAGAGCGCCTGGTGCAAAAATAGGTTCTGAATGTACAACGGCTTTTGGTTTTGCATCCTCGTATTTATAGTCATGGGGTAAATTGAGTTTTCGGCCAGTATGAGTGGCTCCATATCGAAGGGGCTGTACCATTTCCTGAATCGCCTTTCTGAGCACCTGTGCTTTTTGAGAATTACCTAACTTTTTCTTTTCTGTTTTAGATAAACCTTTGGTTTGTTGAGAAAAATACTGCCCGATTTTCTTTTGTAAGTCCTGTCCCATACGGGTAGAAATCCCGTAGGTATAGGATGCCATCTTGTAGTATTCCATTTGGGTCCACTTATCAAAAGGGTGGTTATGGCATTGCGCACAAACCATCTGTGTTCCAAGAAAGATTTGAGCGGTGTTGGACATATTATCAAGCGGCATGCCTGTGTCCCGTAGGTAATAGCCAACGGCCCCGTTTTCCCACGGGTATCCTTCTGCCGTTACCAAAGAATATGTCATTTGGTCAAAGGGTACATTTTTTTCAACCTGTTCTTTAACCCAATGATTATAAAGTTGACCCGCTTGTATCTGATTACCGCCACGCATTCGTGATTTTAATCTTAGCAGATCAGCCCACCAGTTAAATGTATGACTAGTATATCCAGAGGATTCTGTCAGTTCTTCAATAAGGAGAGATTTTTTTTGGACAGATATATTGGAAAGGTAGGAATTTGTTTCGCCATAAGTCGGAATTCTTCCAACCAAAGAAAGATATAATCTTCTAACCAACGCTGATTCGTCTACCTTAGCGGGAATTTTGACTTTTCTTTTTTGGTATGTGCTGTTGAGGATTTTATCGATAGCCTCTGCTTCAGCTTGGATAATTGAAGGAGAAAATTTATCCTCAGGAAGGGTTGCATACAATGTGAACTGTAAGGTAATCAAAAAAACCAGAGGGGCAAAAAATATAGTTTTCATAACAATATTTAAACTACAAGTTTAGGAAAAAAGTTTCACCCATAAAATAATAAAAAACTAGATTTTTTTTTGGAGGGTATCCCTTATTTTATTGGTGTTATGAAAAAATGTTTTAAGAATTTTTATTCTTACTGTCCGCAAACAGAAAATATCACTTAAAAATTATTGTGTTTATAAAACACTTTAGAATGAACGGGAGAATGAAAGTATAAAGTTTCGACCACTTCCATTTAAGCCGGAACCATGCACCCGGTAGTCAACATCACCCAGGTTTTCCACCGCAAGGAAAACGGATGAATTCTCTCCCCATTTTCGTCCACCACTTATTCCGACTAATGCGTAACCAGGAGTTCCATTCGAGGGAATTCGGGAGGAATCTGTTTCATCTTTTAATGACAGATCATCCGCCTTCCCCACTGCCAAAATTGAAATGTCTCCCCACCAATCTGAAGTTGGAGGTGCGTATCGAGTGATAAAATGAAATTGTGGTGGCATGAGGCGTGAGGTTGAGCGATCAACGGGGTCGTAGTTTCTACCGTCAATACTAATGGAACCGGTTGCGTTGTTATCTAGTAATTGTTCCACCTCTGAATCTATTAACGAAATCCGAAATTGTGAGCTCCATGAAGGAGACCAGTCGTGCCCAACTTGAATTTCCAATCCATGAATAAAGCCGTTTGCATTGGCTTTTAAAACATCTGATTTTCCAGATTCAATTGGCGAGCGTACAATCATATCATTAATCCAGGTATGATAATAGGAAGCTTCCCAATTCCATGAACCGGATCTTCCCTTAACCCCCATTTCTGCTTGTAAGAAATTTTCTGAATCAAGCGAGGTATTTGGCCGTTCTACTGCACTGGTCTCATCCGTGGAAGTAAGGTCATATAAACTAGGCGGACGAAATCCCTCAGACAGACCAAGAAATACAAAGTTACCCTGCATGACCTCTCTGTTTGCCCGTATGCTCCCAATCAGTTCCTTATAATTTTTTTTCTCGGATGGTTGCAGAGTCGAAGAATCGCTGTTCTTGAGATAATAGCGTTCAAGGTCAGCCTGTATCGAAGAAAAGCGTATTCCAGGTTCAACACTCCAATCCCCAGGCAGGAAGTTGTCACTTAGGTAAAAAGCAAATCGGTCATAGTGGGCATCTGCGGCAAGAGGGCCTTGGACTAATTCCGCACTCTTTATTTGTGAGCTATTAAACTTGTAACCACCGGAATACAGGGATTCTCTTTGCCATTCTGCACCGTATGCCAGCCGTCCTCCCCATGGATCATCGGTTTCAAACCGGGAGGAAAAACCGAGATCTTCGAGTCCGAAATATTGGAAATCTCCACCAGTAGCCAAACCGCTGACTGACCCTTTCATTCGGTGGCGCTCCTGTTCATGTTTATGTAGGCTCAGTGTAAGCAAACCTGCATCGGCCAATCCCCCAGCATCTTCCCAGGAAAATTTTCCATAAAAAAGATTTCTTTCCTGATCCAACCGACGCCAGATTTCTGAACCTGGAGTGAGCCCTTCCCAAGTTAAACCATTAATCGTTTTATGGGTCCGGGGAACATCATCCATAAACACGTTTTGGAATCCAATAGTAAATCGGGTATCTTCATTTAATTTACGGGACAATCGAAACTGGGAACCTCTGGAATCGTAGCCGGTGTTTTCTTGCTTACCGATATCTGCTCCTCCTTCAAGATCTCCGAATGAGCGTTCAACATGGGACAGTTCGGCAAACCAATCAGGTGTAGAGAAGTTGCCTTTGACTCCCGCGGTCCATGAATGTTCGGCTGATGAAAGCCGGCCGATTAATTGACCGTTATGTGACATTTCACCATCCGTAAATCGGGGTTCTTCCGATATTATGTTGACGACTCCCCCAATGGCATCCGCCCCATGTATTATACCATTGGGCCCGCGAACAATTTCAAGGCGGTCCGCTCCGAGCATTTCCACCGTACTCCAGTATTGATTTGGGCCTGAACGCATCGCCGAATGGTTAATTCTAATTCCATCCACTAACAATACATTGTGGTAACCGGTAAAACCGCGTATGTAAGGCGAAGACTGCCCGAGTGCGGTTTTTTGAACCATGACTGAGTTAAGGCCAGATAAAGACTCGGGAAGAGAGCGAGCAGAATATAGCAACTCGGTCCCCTCTAATCTGTTAATTGCCCATGGAGATGAACGCAATGAAGTAGCAAATCCCCCCTTGGCAGTAATAACAAACGGATCTAGCTCATCGGTTTGCACCGAGGTTTCTTCGGCCTGCACAACCTTTTGAAAATATAGAAAGGCAAAATAAAAGATGAAGAAGAAGCATAACCCTCTTGCTATTGCCGGCGGTCGAAAGAAAAAAGCGAGTGATTTAAAATTAGACATTATGCTCCTTTGAACACTTACCTATTTTAAATTAAACCGGAAGCCAAAATCAAAGAAATTATAAAATTTTGTTTTAATCTAAAATCTGTTCATTTGAACAAAATAGATTGAGGGCAAAATTCAGATCAAAAATTCACCCCTCTGACCTTTGAAGTGAAAGTCAAAGGGGTGGAAAAGGTAATAATTTATAATTACCAGGCGTACTGCCAACCAAGAGTCCATGTGGAATCAAGTTCCAGTTGGACACCATTTACTTTTTGATCGAGGGGTGTTTCCCATTCTGCAGCCAAGCGATGGCCTTTCAGTCCACCATCTTGAAAATAGTAATTAAGGCCTAAACCTAAAGTGGTTATATCACGCCCTTGAGAAGTAGCTTGATTACTAGGGCTCATGTTTTTTTGCATTGTGGTTAATCCCTTGTGAGCACCGTCGACTTCACCTTGGTTGGAATAATCAAGCTTTGCTGATGCACTAAGGGAATCAGTAATCTTACGAGCTCCCCATAATCCCGCCTCAAATTTGTTACCGAGGGTGTATTCTTGATCATTTTCTCCAATTCGAAGAATCCCTCCAAGTTGTGCCCCGTAAGAATAGTTCTCAGCTTGGGCCAAATAGGTTACTGCAGGATTAAAATCCCAAGTTCCCGAACCTAATTGCATGCCGTAGCCGAGTGTGTTGTTACCCGACTTTTCATCAATGGAACCGGTTGGAAGGCTTAGCCCAATATTGAGATGGATACGACGCCCAGAGTCCCAGCGGGCTAGATCGTAAAGGCCCGCGATTTTCAAATCTCCAATTCCGTTCGACTCCATCTTGCCCATACTTGAAGCCTGCATGGTCATTTCGTTGTCTAAATAGTGGAGCATACACATTAATGTCCACTTGTCAGAAATCGCATGCATCGCACCAAACATGTGCATATCCATGGTCATAGACTTCGGAAGCATCATCTTATTATAGCCATAAGTAGTGTTCGCATCAGATGCACTAATATCATTGGATCCATCGAGTAGCTCCTCCATCTCCATGGTCATGAAGCGATAGGATACCATCCATTCGCCCATGGTGTGCATATGATCTCCCATTACGGAGATGGGAGCGTGGCCATCGGGTCGGGCAGCAGTCCAGGGCTCATTATGAGCAAAGGAAAAGGGGGCATTTAAGAGAATGGTAAGAAAGAAGAGAGAAGTTTTTTTCATAATTATATAAAGTTTAAACAGTTAGAATATAGCGTAAAAAAATCGAATCCGGATGCGTAAGTTTAAATACGTAAATTAGTAGCTTCTTCCGCGATTGTGCGGAAAGACGGGTTCGAAGAAAGAATGACTTACGCTCTGATTCGCGGAGGAGGGAGTTCCGCTGGATCGTAGGTTGATGAGACATACCCGATAGGAGGGTATAATTCCCCAACCATTTTCAGTCCATGGTGAGTAATAATTTCAGATATTTCTGACGCTAATTTTAACTTGTGCGAAAAAAGCTCTGTGGCTGTTAAACCTTTTTTACCTGAATCTGTTTGTTCACTCACAAATTGACAGACGCTACAGGGGAGATCCCCGTTGAATGTCCATTCTACGGATAAACTGATTGATTGGGTTTCCTCATAAAATTCATCGATCATATTCAACCACGCTCCCACTTGAACGATGGCCAATGGCATACCGCTTATTGTGAGTGCTGAAAGAAAAGAAAGGAAATATAGAATTCTTTTAAACATGAATTTGGACTCACCCTTAAAACTTTAAAACCAAGGAATGTTCAAGGATTTTTGATCAGTTACATCAATTTTTTTGAAGATTGAACTCGATAACAGTTAAAAGAAGATTCGTTCAATCGTCCAATATATGCCGAAAAGGGCAATAGTGAGTGAACCGGGTATGACAATCCATTGTCTATAATTTGACTGATTTTTAATTTGAGCGGTTAACAAATAAGCAGCAATGAGCAAAGCAAGCTGTCCAAACTCAACGCCTAGGTTAAACCCAAACAATCCAATTAACAGGGAGGTGGGTTCAAGATTGAATCCACTTAATGCACCGGCAAAACCAAGACCATGAATCAGCCCAAAAATAAAAACGATTACTAAGCGATAGGGTTTGTAGCCTGGAAAGAAAATATTTTCCAGAGCGATGATCGCAATGCTGGCGGCAATAATT
>Ga0209711_10003278_pt1 | contig 13741 bp, 13 predicted proteins | sample ArcticOcean_MG_C_7_FD_187441 | JGI IMG/M metagenome (GOLD analysis project Ga0209711, IMG submission 187441) | Marine microbial communities from western Arctic Ocean - ArcticOcean_MG_CB11_88 (SPAdes) (version 2) | ecosystem: Environmental > Aquatic > Marine > Oceanic | place: Arctic Ocean... | reverse complement strand
CAAGATATGGGTAAAAATATTATTCATTGTGGAAAAGCAGGACTAGGTCAAGCAACTAAGATTTGTAATAATATGTTAGCTGGTATTAACGCTCTTGCTGCGGCTGAAGCAATGGTCATGGGAGAACGATTGGGTGTTGCACCTGAGACGTTATATAATGTCATTTCCACTTCTACTGGTAGATCTTATATATTTGAAAATTCTAATCCAGTTCCTGGAGTAAGCGCTTCTTCTCCTGCGAACAATAATTTTAAGCCAGGGTTTATGGCTAAGTTAATGTTAAAAGATTTACGTTTATCTCAAGCTGCAGCTCAATCAGCAAGCACTTCGACGCCACTTGGAGCTGTCGCTACTGCGTCTTTCCAACAATTGATAGAGAATGGATATGGAGATTATGATACATCAAGCATTATTAAAGTTATAGATCCTAAAATGAAATAATAGTCTTCTAAATTTTCTATATAAAAAGATATTATTTAACTTTATTTACATAATTTACAAATAATCATTAACAGTTGGAATTATAATTTGTCAGTACTTTTCAAAGAATTAGATTATCAAAAAACCCCATTAGGATATATTTCCTTGAGAAGAAGAAAACAGTTAAAATTAAATAAAGATATATTTGAAGTCATTCTTAATGATGAACATTTGATGTCAAATCTATTTATTGCATCAGAAGTTGCATTAGCAACTATACCTCTCAAAGAATTAAAATCTGACTTTCCAGATATATTAGTTGGAGGCCTTGGCCTAGGTTACACAGCTAGAGAAGTTTTATCGAATAAGAATGTAAAATCTTTAAGTATCATTGAATATTTAGAACCAGTTATTTTATGGCATGAAAGAGGAATTTTACCAATTGGCAAACTTTTATATGAAGATACTAGATGCAACATTATTTCTGCAGATTTTTTTAAGTCAGTTTTTAATGAAAAAGGCTTCGATCCTAAAATAGATAATCGTAAATTTGATGGTATTTTTTTAGATATTGACCATGCTCCAGATTTCCACTTAAATTCAAGTCATGCTAAATTTTATAGTATAAAAGGTATGAAAAAAATTTCAGATAATCTAAAAGAAAACGGCTTATTTACTTTATGGTCAAATAATCTCCCAGATCCCAATTTTATTGATCTTCTAAAAAATGCTTTTATTTCTGCCCGTGCAGAAAAAATAGTATTTTATAATTCAATTTTAGAAGAAGATTGTACTCAGACTATTTATATTGCTAAAAAATAATTAAACCTCATTTGAGTATAAAATATGTATGAAATTAAAGAAGTTGATGCAAGTGGAGAAATAGCCGACATATATAATGATCTCAGAAACTCATTAAATATTAAAGTTGTTAATACAATATGGCGTTATCTAGCAACTATAGATGGAGGATTAAACTGGGTTTGGTATTCTTCAAAAGAGTTATACATGTCTGGCAAACTTGAAGATATTAAAGAAAAGATTACTGATAACATTGAGTTTCCAGAACTCCCATTAATTCCTGATCATGTTCTGAGTTCAATTGGTATAAGCGAAAAAGATAAATCAGAAATTATTCAAATTATAAAAAAATACAATATTGGCAATGCAAAAAATATGATCGGTTTATCGTGTTTTTTGAAAACTTATGATAAAAATATTTTTTTAAAGCCAAATGTTATTATTGGAAACAAAAGTTCAATAAATAGTTTTTCAGAGAGATCGGAAATAACTAACAAAAAAACTTGGCAATTAATTAACTCTTTATCAGAAATGTTTATAAATACTAATCATTATATTCCATTTCCCCCAGGTTTATACATTGAGTTAGCAAGGTGGCCTAATTTTTTATCATTAGTTTGGGCTATGTTATCAGGATTGAAAAAAAATAATCATCTTCCAAAATACACCGCGATCTTAAATCAGAAGGCTGAAAAGATTATAGAACCTTTATTAGAAAATATGATTATTAAGTCTATTCCCAAAAATAAAAATGATGTAACGGTTCCAATACATAATCTTGTTACTGTTGTTATGCCTAAAATGATTATGGTAGGTAACATGCTTTTTAACTCTTTATCTAACAGAAAATAATCAAATTTTAATAGATTACTTTTGTAAATTAGTAATAGGTATAATTAAAATTTTTTACATACTTGATAGAAACCCTCCATCAACGTAAATTATCTGTCCATTTATATAACTAGAAGCTTTTGAAGCCAACAAAACAGCTGTGCCAGATAATTCGCCTGGCTCTCCCCATCTACCTGCGGGTGTTCTTTCACAGACCCATTTATTAAATTTTTTGTCTTCAACTAAAGCTGTATTCATTTCTGTTTTAAACAGGCCTGGTCCTATTCCATTAACTTGAATATTGTATTGAGCCCATTCTATTGCCATAGCCTTAGTAAGCATTTTTAAACCTCCTTTGGCTGATACATATGGTGCAATAGATGGCCTCGTTACTTCGCTAGTTATTGAACAAATATTTATTATTTTTCCAGCTTTTTTTTTAATCATATCTGGAACAATTGCTTGCGATAAAATAAAAGGAGATGTTAAATTCGTTTTTAGGACATTATCCCAATCACTTATTTTTATGTCTGTTAATAATTCTCTACTTTGTATCCCTGCATTGTTTACTAAAATATCTATTGTACCAATTTCTTTTTTTATATTACTTATATTTTTATGAATATCGTCAATATTTGTTATATCAAAAGGGCGTTTATAGATCATAGATTCATTATGGTTAATTTTTTTAGAAGCTTTATCTAATGTTTCTTGATTTCTACCATTAATAATTATTGTTGCGCCTGAGTTAAATAGAGCTTTTGCAATACTTAATCCCAACCCTCTACTTGAACCGGTAATCAAAGCTATTTTTCCACTAAGATCAAACATTTATTATACCTCCTTATTCATTACTTTTTTCTTAATTCAATCATAAAAAAAAAATAAAAGAAAATATTTATAGATAAAAATGAAAAATCTAAATTGTTAAAATAATTAAACACTCTCAGAAATCATTATTTGAAATATTTCAAAGCTGATTTTTCTCTATCCAATATAGAATTAGGATCAATCCACTTTTCAAATTTCAATCATTTCAACAAGGACCGGCATCTAAATTCAAGGAAAACATATAAGGCTCAACGTGATGCTGCTCTTATTGAGTGGCAGAAACTCTGTACTGCATAATACCAGCATATTATTGCTATACTGAGACGAGTTTGCATTCGTCTGACAGCACCTTATTTTAAGTTTTATATACACTTCTGTTCAAATCAGTAGAAGGAGATAAGTTAAGTCATATCAAGATTTGTAAGAATGTCGCCAAGGGCATCTATGTGATGGTGCATAGATTGTCTTGCCCCGCTTGCATCTTTTTGTTTTAGGCAATCGACGAGCTTGCGGCGGTAATCTTGAGAGACAAGTTGATTATCTAGCTTTTTTGCATGTTTCCTGAAATTTTCGAATAATGGACCTCGTGTTTGTTCCCAAAGAAGCTCAGCTATTGCAGAATATACAGGGTTTTGTGTGGAGCTTGCAAGCCGCGTATGAAATATGCGGGGCCAGTCATTTTCTGTATCTTCAACTTTTGTATCTTTAAGAATCTCGCACAAAGCCTGTTCTAGTTTCTCTATATTTTCTGGTGTTGCAGTGGTTGCTGAGATTGCAGCGATTTCTCCCTCTACCGTTTTGCGTGCTGCTAATATATCGATTGGACCAACACCTATATCCAGACTTTGAGTTCCCCCAATATTTGTTGGCTGGGGAGTTTTTGATACCACGAATGTTCCAACGCCAACTCGGATTTGAATATATCCGGCGATTTCGAGCGCGAGGAAAGCTTCGCGAACGACGTTTCTACTGACTTGAAGTTTTTTGGCGAGCTCACGTTCCGGTGGCAACCTTTGACCCACAATCAGTTCGTTGGTGGTGATGAGTTCGGCAAGATGCTCTGCCACCTTTTGGTAAATTCGTTTTTGTTCAAAAGTTTTAAAGGGCGCGGACTGAGTTTCAACCATGATTTCAAATTTTCTTTTAATAAGTTGTTTTACATCTAATCGATTAACACTTGACAATCAACCATTTTACCGGCTTCATAACTCATCTAATGAATGGTCCTACCATTGGACCAGTGATTAAATTATTAACATATTTAAGGGAGGAAATATATAATGATTAAAAATTTTTCAAAATTATTACGACCTATAGCAATTGCTGCTGTTACTAGCTTTGCGCTAGTATCAGTATCACATGCTGATAAGTTCACTTTTCATGGTGCAAGCCAGTTTGATGAAAAGCATGCTTATACAAGACTTATGCGTAAATTTGAACAATTGACAAAACTCAACTACAGTGGTCCGCATGAAATTGAGTTTGTTATGCATTTGAATAGTGAACTTGGCCTCGAAAAAGATTATGTTGCTTATATGAATCAAGGCTTATCAGTTGATTATGCAGTTGTTGCACCTTCTCATATGTCAACTTTCTCTAAATTAGCTTCGGTACTTGATCCACCGATGCTTTATCGTGACGCAGGTCACTTGAGCAAAGTGTTGTCTAGTGATGTTATGCAGCCGGTTGTTGATGATATTTATAAACGAGCTGACATTAAATTACTAGGATATGGCGGAGGTGGTGTCCGTCATTTGATTGTTAATAAGGCTGTATCAAATATGGCTGAGATTAAAAATGTACCAATTCGTGTTATGGGTGCGCCTATTCAAACCAAATTATTTAATGCTTTTGGAATGACACCTAACGTTATTGCTTACTCTGAAGTTTATAATGCTATTCAAACAGGTGTTATTGATGCAGCAGAAAATGAAGCGGCTGGCATCAGACAGATGAAGTTCTATGAAGTTGGTCCTAATATTTCATTAACAGCTCATTCGATTACTGTTCGACCTTTGGCATTTAGTGGTAAAACACTTCGTAAACTTCCAAAAGATTTACAGGCTGCCATTATTCAAGCTGGTAAGGACGCAGGTACTTATGGAAGAGTTACTGAGCTTACAGAAGGATCGGGTATTATGGCTGAAATGGAGGCGCAAGGTAAGTTGAAAACAATTAACTTTACTGAACGTGATCAGCTGATTGCAGCAGCAACTCCTGTGCTGAAAGCATATTTCAAGGAGTTGGGTCAAAGTGGACTGTATGACGCAATTCAGGCAGTAAAATAATATATTAGTATTCACTGTTCTTTAAAATTAAAAGATTTCGATAACATTAGTGTTATCGAAATTCTTTTTTTTAATTTTTAAATATTAGGCGAGTAAAAATGAAAAAGATAATCGATATTTATTATTCATTTTTAAAAATTATACTTACATTTTTAATGGGACTTATTATAATTCCTGTAACAATGCAAATTTTTGCTCGTTATGTTGATTTTATTCCACGCTATATCTGGACTGAAGAATTATCTCGGTTCTGTTTCATCTGGATTATTCTTGTTGGTGCTATGATAGCTATGAGGAAAGACGAGCACTTTACAGTAGATTTACTACCATCCCCAAAAACTAACAAAGGGAAAGCTATTTCTTTGATGTTTGTAGATTCAATGACATTTTTAATGGCTATGATTTTCGTTATTTGGGGTTGGCCTTTAGTTAAATTCGGACTATTGCAGACTTCTGAAATGGCTGAAATGCCGATGGTATTTATCTATTTAGCTTGGCCTTTGACAGGTGTTACGTGGATTATTTTTCTATCAGAACGTGTTTTTGATCATATTAAATTATATAGGAGTGTCTCTTCATGACGCCTGTTGAAGTTGCTGGGATTATGTTCCCTTTATTTATTATTCTTGTTATTTTACGTATTCCAGTTGCTATTGCATTAGGTTTAGCTTGTGTTCCTATATTTTTAATTGAGGACAGACTGACACCTTTTTTATTAATGAATGAAATGTTCAAGTCATACAATTCTTTTCTGTTGCTTGCTGTGCCGTTCTTTCTTTTGGCTGCAAACATTATGAATGCTGCCGGTATAACTGATCGTTTGATACGTTTATCTAGAGCAATGGTTGGTCATTTACCGGGTGGATTAGGTCATGTAAACGTAGTTGTTAGTATGTTATTTGCTGGAATATCTGGATCATCTACAGCTGATGCAGCAGGTATTGGATCTTTACTTATCCCTCAGATGAAAAAACAGGGATATTCAAGTAGTTTTGCTGTCGCTATTACTGCTTGCTCGTCAGTAATGGGCGTTGTAATTCCTCCTAGTATTCTTATGGTTGTGTGGGGTGGATTGATGTCGGTATCAATAGGTGGCTTATTTTTGGCTGGTGTTGTCCCTGGTATTTTAATTGCTGGATCACAGATGATAGCTGTGTATATATTTGCCAAAATATATAATTACCCAACTTATACACGGTCATCATTGAAAGAGTTTTTTGTTGCAATTTTTCATGCTTTACCTCCTCTTATGACACCATTGATTATAGTAGGTGGAATTGTTGGTGGTTTTTTTACTCCAACCGAAGCTTCTGTAATAGCTGTTTTGTATTCGATTATGCTTGGTGGCTTGTTTTATAAAACAATAGGATTTGATAATTTACCTTCAATTCTTTATAATTCTGCTAAATTTGCGGCAATGTCTTTGTTTTGTATAGGTACTGCATCTGCATTCGGATGGTTGCTGGCTTATTTTAAGATCCCATTAGCGGTAGTCTCCTTTTTAGAACCCTATGGTGTAGGTCCTGTAAGTACAGGTTTGATTGTTGCAGGTTCTTTTTTGTTAATAGGTATGTTTATTGATGCCATTCCCGCGATAATTATACTGGGCACTGTATTATGGCCTTTAGCTGAAGTTTCTAATATGCATCCTATTCATTTTGCTATTATAGGAGTAATTTCTCTTGCATTTGGTTTAGTAACACCACCCTATGGTCTCTGCCTTCTGATTGCATGTAGGGTAGGTGATATTGAAGTTAAAAAGGCCTTACGTGATGTAGGTATTGTTTTATGTCCAATGTTTTTAGTTCTTTTAATAGTTATTTTCTTTCCTGAAATTATATTAGCGTTGCCAAAGCTGTTGATGGCAAAGTTTATATAATGAAAGATAATGAATAAAATTTAAAAATTATAATTATTTAGTAACTAAGGAGTTTTTTATAATGAATTTTAAGGTATTAAAATCAAAAATTGGTTTCGCTGCAGAGGTTTTTGGAATAGATGCAAGGCAAAATCTATCTCATGAGCACAAAATAGAGTTAACTAGGTTAATTAATGAATATGCTGTGATTATATTTAAAAATCAAAATATTAATGATGACGAACAAATAAAATTTTCAGAAAACTTTGGAACAATAGAGCCAGCTGGAACAAATACAGAACTTACAAAAATGAAAGATAGACGCTTATCATTAAAAATGAATGATGTGTCAAATCTAGATAAAAATAATAAACCTTTGGCGAAATCTAATCAGAATAGAATTTTTGGTTTAGGTAATAGGCTATGGCATACTGATGCTTCTTTTAAAAAAAAACCTGTGACTTTTTCAATCTTATCTGGAAGAAAAGTTTCTGCTAAGGGAGGAGAAACAGAGTTTTGTGATATGCGTTGTGGTTATAAGGCGCTTTCTAAGGAGATGAAAGATAAAGTAGAAAATTTAATTGGTGAACACTCACTTCAATATTCTAGAGGTAAATTAGGATTTGTTATGAAAGATATTCTTACTCAAAAGGAATTAGAAAAGTTTAAACCAGTACTACAACCATTAGTTAGAAAAAACTCTGTAACAAATAGGCAATCACTTTATCTTTCAGCTCACTTAGGTTTAATAAAAGATTGGGAGCTTGCTGATTCAATACTATTTATTAATGACTTAATGGAAATATGTACTTGTTCAGATTACATTTATGCACATAAATGGGAAGAAAATGATCTTATTATATGGGATAACACTCAAGTTATGCATAGAGGTAGGTATTTTAATGATCAAAAAGAAGTTAGAGATGTTCGAAGAACTACTATAGCAGGAACTGAAATGTTAATAGATCAATAATATATTAGATAATATTTTCAATGTAATTGTTTGAGAATGGTTATTATACTTGAATAGTTTTAATTAAATAGGATGAAAAATTGATAATAAAATCTATAAAAACAAAAATAGTTTCAGTTCCATTTTCTGATCCGCCAAAGACAGGTTTTTTAACATTAGAAAAACTTGATCTATTGATAGTTCAAATTGAAACTAAAGACGGAATTATTGGTACAGGACACCTGCATCCTCTGGCGGGTGGTCTAAAAACGTTAGAGATGTGTGTAAACGAAATGTTAAAACCTTTATTAATTGGAGAGACAATTAAAGATATTGAAGCTTTGTGGACAAAAATGTGGAATGCTACATTCATACAGGGGCGAATGGGGATAACAGTTATGGCCATGTCAGCCTTAGATATTGCTTTATGGGACTGCTACGGAAGAACAAAAAAAATGCCTTTATGGAAAGTTTGGAGCGGGAAAAGTCAAGCACTCCCAGTTTATGGTTCTGGATGTTATAGAGGTTTAGGACATGATGGAATGATTGAAAAAGCTGAAAAGTATGTAAAACTTGGCTTTAAATCTATAAAGATGCAAGTAGCGCATTGCTTTACTAACGATGAGGATATAGCAAATGTTAGAGATATGCGTAAAGCATTAGGTGATAATATAGGAATAATGATAGACGTTAATCAGGGTTGGGGTGTGGAAGAGACTATAAAAGTCAGTAAAGCAATTGAAAAATATAATCCTGAATGGCTTGAAGAACCAGTTATGGCTGATGATTTTGAAGGCTATCAAGAAATATGTAAATCAATATCTATACCAGTAGTAACTGGTGAAAATAATTTTACACATAACGATTTACTTCCTTTTATGAAAAATAAAAAGATTTCAATTCTTCAGCCTGATATTATGAGGGGTGGATATACCAATTTAATATTCACATCTAATTTAGCGAACGAATATGGAATTAAAATTGCGCCGCATATGTTTCCTGAACTTTCTATTCATATTGTTGCTTCAATAAAAAACCCTTCATGGCTAGAATATATGGGTTGGTATGATCATCTTTGGCAGGAGCCATTACTTCCCGTCAATGGAACTTTAAAACCGTCAGATCGTCCAGGACATGGTATGGATTTTAAATCAGAGATTTGTTCATTTTAATTTGATCTTTATAAAACATTATTACCCTTAGATGATAAATCGATTTTTTATTTTTTTATTTAAATACAAACAATTTTTGGATTTTCCAAAAACTTTATATCTTATTTTTCCAATAAAAGAATAAACTAAATCTAGAATAGAATTAGGAATAAATAGAACCCATTTATAAAAAGACAGGGTTTTAAGATTTTGAATGATAAACTTTACAGCCTTACCTTTTACGTATGAATTACCATTGCTCAATACTACAAATGAATCCAATTTTTTGATATAAATAAGATCTATTGATTTTTTAGCTAATTTGCCTTGTAAAGGTGCAAATACAAATTGATTTTGAAGATCTTTTTTAATTAAAAATTGTATTGAATGATTACACAAAACACAATTATCATCATAAAATATTATATTTTTATAAGATTTAGAATACATAATTATTCCTTAATTAAATACGTCATTATTTTTTTCAATTTATTTGCTTATTAATTTTATTTTATTGAGTAGCTTTATTTCGTGAAATATAGCTACTACTGGTGATATTTAATAAGGAGGCAATTTTATCAGCAGTTGTTGAAACTAAATTAGTATTTAATTGAGTGTCGATATTAGATCTATTAAGCATATTTACTATGTCTTCAGTTGGCAAATTGCCAATGTCTCCTGTTTCTTGCGGCATTGCAATCCCTCCACCAATACCACAAATTGAACCTTCAATTGAAATAGCACCGGCATCTAAGGCTGAAAACATGTTAGTTGCCGCCATCCCTATACTATCATGTACATGAAAGCCACATTCAATATCTGACCATTTATCTCTAATAATATTAAAAACTTGATTAATAGTTGATGGATTTTCCATTCCAGTACTAGCGGCTAAATAAATACGTCGTATACCCTTATTATATAATCTCTCAACAACGGACAATATCTTATTATTAGGAATAACTCCTTCATAAGGACAAAAGAAGGCTACCCCCATAGCCATAACAAAGTTAATATTTGCTTTTTCACATAACTGCAGTGATTTTCCAGCAGAATCAATAGCATCGTCAAGTGTCATATTTTGGTTTTTTAACATATAAGTTTCACTAACAGTCAAAAGACCAAGAATTTCATCAACCATTCCGGTCTCAATAGCTCTAATAGTCCCTTTCAAGTTTGGGGCAAGTGCTCTATATGTGGTTCCAGTTCTTCTATTTATTCTTTCAAAAACTTTTTCAGCATCACTAAGCATTGGAACAATTTTAGGGTGCGCAAAGCTAGATACTTCAATAACTGGAAAATGCGCCTCTGAAAGCAAATTAATCATTTCAACTTTATCTTGTGTTGGAATCCATTTATTTAAAGATTGAAGACCATCTCTTGGTCCAACTTCTATAACTTTTACTTTGTTGGGAAACTTCAATGATTTAAATTCCTTATTGAGCTTTTTCTATTACATAGCCTTCTTTTTTTAGTTCTTCTTCGCTAAACCCTAACATTTTCACTAACACTTCAAAATTATGCTCCCCTAATTGTGGGCCTGCATGTCTTATTTTACCTGGGGTACGAGAAAATTTTCCAACTACATTTTGCATTTTTAAAGATCCTCCTAATTCATCATCATCTACGTCAATAATATTTTGACGTGATTTAAAATGTTCATCTTCAAAAATTTCTTTAATATTATTACAAACGGCAACAGGTGCTCCAAATTTATCAAACATATTAATTAAAGTTACTTGATCAAATTTTAAAATTGCTTTTTGAAGAGCATCATCTAACTCTTTAGCATTATCTATACGCAATCTATTATCAAGAAATCTCTCATCAAATATTAGGTTTTTGACGTCTAAAGCCTCACACATTCTCTCAAAGGTAGACTGCGCACTACCAGAAATTGAAACCCATTTATTATCACTGGTAAGATATGTGTTTCTTGGAGCTGTAAAAGGTAATCTACTTCCATTTCTTTCTTGAATAATACCTAATTGATCATAATCGACAACTTGAGGGCCAAGCAAAGTAAAAAGAGGTTCATAGATACCAAACTCTACAACTTGTCCTATACCACTTTTTTGATCTCTTTCATGTAAAGCAGTTAAAGCTAAAAAAGCTCCCATTAGTCCTGAAGTTCCATCAGCAAGGCCAAACCCTGGTAACAATGGAGATTGGTCAGCATAACCGTTAATATTAGCAAAGCCCGAGTATCCTTCAGCTAAAGTTCCAAAACCAGGCTTATGACTATTTGGACCTGTCTGTCCAAAACCAGTTATTCTAATCATTATTAATCCTGGATTAATTTTACTTAAAGTATCGTAACTAAGGCCCCATTTTTCCAGGGTTCCTTTTCGATAATTTTCAATAATTATATCTGCATCTTTTACTAATCTTTTAACAATTTCTACTCCAAACTTTGTTCTCAAATCTCCTGTCACTGAACGTTTGTTTCGATTAATTAACTTATACATTAAACCAACGCCATTCTTATTATTACCCCAATATCTAATTTCATCTCCTAAATCAGGTTTTTCTACTTTAATAATATCTGCTCCATAATCACCTAAAAACATCGATGAAACTGGTCCAGCAAGAAAATTTGAAATATCAATTACTTTGACGCCTTTAAGTGCACCATTCATTAAATTTTTTTGGGGAACATTTTTCATTTTAAAAATCTATAAAAAATTAAACATATCAAATGCTAAAACAAATAAAAAATTAGATCAATTATTTAACTAAATTAAAATTATCATTTATTTATCTGCTATGCCAATCTTCGTTTAACGGTCTGGCACTATTTAACTCACCATATCCAGCACCTGTTGTGCCAAGTGGCTTAGAGCCAAAGTACCTTGGGTCTTTTGGTTCACTTTTAGGTTGAAAGCGTATATCACAAGTTAATCTTATTTTATTATCTTTGGCATGATTCTCAAGAGTACCATGAACAGTATACATCCCAAAAATTACTGCATCACCAGGTTTAAATTCTGCTGTAAGAATTTTTGAATTTCTCTCTTCAGCATATTGGATTGGGTGTGTCTCTATTGTTGCTTTTTTATCTTTATGAATATCAACATCAAAGCCAACATATTTATCTTGTACATCTTTAAATTTATGAGACCCTTCAATTACGAATAGAGGACCCTTGTCTAGATTTACCTCAGTAAAAACGAGCCAACAGGTCAACACTTGTTCAGTTGCACGTGTAAAAAAGCCTGCATCACAATGCATATGAGTAAATTTTCCTCCTGCTACTGCCCTTAAAAAAATAAAATCAAACCCTATCGATGGTGATCCAAAAATTTTAGAAAAAACATTCTCTAAACTTTTACCATTTGTAACTTGTCTCAAGGATTTTATTGAGCTGACAGACTCCCAAAAATCTCCTCTATTATTATACATTTCATCTCTATTAGAAATTCCTGATGATATACCATCTTTATAGGGTTCTTTTAATTCATTCACTTCGTTTAGACGTTTAAAAACGTCATTTTTAGCAATTTCAATTTCGTCTGAATTGATTATATTTCTAAGGAATAAATATCCATTTTTTTCAAGTGAATTTTTTAGTTCTGTATCTGTTGATTTATTAATATCAGTTTCAATTAATTTTCCTAAAAGAGAAGGTGATATTTTTATTTTATCAATTAATGCGTCCATTATAAAAACTTTCTATCACCTTTAATCTAACTATTTCGTGATATCTTAATCTTAAATATAAAATCTATACTTACAAACAAAATTATATTTCAAAAAATACAATTCTATAATTTTAACTTTCTTCGTCTACATTAGTAATACATAGATATACAGGCGTTCTAGTTTTTAAATAGGATACACCTATGGGGTATGGGAAATGATACTAGTATTGTAAATCAAAGCTCGAGAATTATTTTTTAGAATTATCAATTGCAAACAAATCCATTATGAGTATTATCCAAAAAAAATACTAAAGGAATTATCATTTTTAAGTCATCTAAACAAATTAAAAACGCCTTAATCAGTGAACACTTATTACGTTTCTATGTTAAAGTTCGTACACAAACTCGACACTTAGCAGCCCCGCTTAGTGAAGCAGATCAGTGTATCCAATCAATGCCTGATGCAAGTCCAACTAAGTGGCATTTAGCACATACAACTTGGTTTTTTGAGACATTTATTCTCAAAAGATTTGTTATAGATTACCAAGAGTTTCATCCTAACTACAATTTCCTATTTAACTCGTATTATGAGCAGATAGGCGAGCGTCATGTCAGGTCTGAAAGAGGTATGATAACCCGACCATCATCTAATGAGATTTATGAATACAGAGATCACGTAGATAAAGCAATGAAAGACTACTTTGAAATGAAGCCAACATCAGATGTAATGCAGTTAATAGAGCTTGGTATTAATCATGAACAACAACATCAAGAACTTTTAATAACAGACATTAAACATGCTCTTTCAAGAAATCCATTATACCCTGCTTATAAAGAAAGTCGTCTTAATAGCGCAATAAGTGTACGTGATACAAAGTGGGCAGACCATCCAGGAGGACTTGTTGAGATTGGATATTCTGGCAAAGATTTTATTTTTGATTCTGAAGGTCCAAGACATAAAATTTGGC
>Ga0209711_10003275_pt1 | contig 13749 bp, 18 predicted proteins | sample ArcticOcean_MG_C_7_FD_187441 | JGI IMG/M metagenome (GOLD analysis project Ga0209711, IMG submission 187441) | Marine microbial communities from western Arctic Ocean - ArcticOcean_MG_CB11_88 (SPAdes) (version 2) | ecosystem: Environmental > Aquatic > Marine > Oceanic | place: Arctic Ocean... | reverse complement strand
CCCTTGGTTACGCATATTTAAAGAACTCTCATGTAAGGATAGAAGTAATAAGAGAGAGTTTTTCTACAAAATTAAAAGCTATATTAGAAGTAATTGGTGTTTTAATATTTATTCTTCCTTATACCGGCTTAATAGTTTGGTTTGGAATAGATTTTGTTTCTCGTTCATATGGAATGAATGAAGTTTCTGCAGCTCTTACCGGTTTATCACATAGGTGGATTATGAAATCATTTGTTCCAATGGGAATGGCTTTTTTATGGCTTGCAGGAATTAGTGTGCTTTTGAGAAATCTATCCTACCTAATAGGACATAAAAATAATAATAAAGAATTAATGGACACTTCTCAATCAATGTCTCCAGAATTATCAAATGCAACTGAAGAATTAATTAAAGAAGCAAAAGTAGAGGAGAATAAATAATGACTATGGATTTTGTTACATTATTACCTATATTCATGTTTTTAACTTTAGCACTTTTATTATTTAGTGGTTTTCCTGTAGCTTTTGTTCTAGGTGGCGTTGGATTAGGATTTGGTTTCTTAGGTATAGCTTTTGACGTATTTAGTTTTATAGAATTTTTTAATATTGTTAGTAGGATATGGGGGGGAGTTTGTGAAAATTTAATTCTAGTAGCTGTCCCAATGTTTATATTTATGGGGACCATGTTAGAAAGAAGCGGCGTAGCAAATGATCTTTTATACTGCCTTCAAGTATTATTAAGAAAGGTTCCTGGGGGCTTAGCTTTGTCTGTTACTATAATGGGTACTATTATGGCAGCCACAACAGGGATTATTGGAGCATCAGTAGTTATGATGACGCTACTTGCACTTCCAGTGATGTTAGATAGAGATTATGATCCGTCTTTAGCAACTGGCACAATAGCCGCATCTGGCACATTAGGCATTCTAATTCCTCCATCAATAATGCTTGTGATTATGGCAGACCTTTTATCGATTTCTGTTGGAACTTTATTTTTAGCAGCAGTTATTCCAGGATTTTTATTAGCATTTATTTATACTGTTTATATTTATTTAAGAACTAAGTTTAACCCAAAATTAGCACCTCCACTTCCGGATGATTTAGGACCAAAAACGAAAACAGAATTATGGAAAATGATTTTTAAATCTTTTATTCCACCAATATTTCTTATCATGTGCGTGCTTGGTTCAATATTTGCTGGCATTGCAACTCCTACAGAGGCAGCAGCGGTTGGTGCATTAGGGTCAATTTTATTAGCCTTATTTAATAAACGTTTAACTAAGACAGTAATCAAAAGTGTAACAGAAAGATCAGCTTTAACTTGTGCTATGATCTTTGGAATATTCATAGGTGCCACAGCATTTTCATATGTCTTTAGATCTCTAGGTGGTGACGACCTAATTCATCATTTTGTTGAAAGTATGGGCCTAGGATCATGGGGAATATTATTCTTTATGATGGGTATGGTATTTTTACTAGGTTTCTTCTTTGATTGGGTGGAAATTACTCTAATTGTTTTACCACTATTTGCACCTATATTAGCAACTTTAGATTTTGGTACCCACCTGGATCCTACAATGGTGATCCCTTGGGTTGCCGTATTAATAGCTGTTAATTTACAAACCTCGTTTTTAACGCCTCCATTTGGATTTGCATTATTTTATTTAAAAGGAGTAGCACCTCCATCAATAAAAATTCAAACAATTTATAAAGGCATAATACCATTTGTATTATTACAATTAGTAGGGTTAATACTTATTATTATATTCCCTGAGCTTGTATTGTGGTTACCAACAAAATTATTGGATTAGATATGTTTAAAAGCTTTATTTTAGGTGTTTGTATATTTTTAATAACAACAGCTAGTATCTTAGCAAAAGATATAAGCCCTATTGAAGCTGCGGCAGGAATTAAAAATAATTTATTAATTATAGATGTTAGAAGCATTCCAGAATGGAAAGAAACTGGAGTAATTCCTAATGCAAAATTAATCCAAATGTATTCTTCTGCTAGGACTCTTAGAAAAGAATATATTTCTGAAATATTAAACTTTATAGGTGATAATAAAAGTATAGAAGTAGCTATTATATGTCATTCTGGTGGAAGGTCATCAGGTACTGTGAAAATGCTAGAAGAAAGAGGATATATAAATATAAGCAATGTTCCAGAAGGCATGGTAGGCACAGATAATGTTACTGGATGGATAAACCGTGGTTTACCTACTATAAAATGTTCAAAAGAATGTGAATAAAATTATATTTTAGATTGAATAAGATTATAATATATGTACATTGTTTTTTAATATCATTTTAAAGGAGGTACCTTAAATGTTTAATTTTATTATTAAATCAATATCAATAGTTTTTATATTATCTTTTGTTCATTCCGCTCAAGCCGCAGATGCTGGAGCAGGTAAAAAAACATTCAATAAATGTAAGGCTTGCCATGGCGTAGATGAAGGTGGGAAAAACAAGCTCGGACCTAATTTGTGGAATATAGTTGGTGCTCCGGTAGCAGCAAAAGAAGGATATAGATATTCAAAAGCTTTATTAGCTTATGCTGCAGAAGCAGGTACTTGGAATGAAGAAAATTTAGATGCATGGTTGAAAAAACCTAAAGATCTTGTTAGAAAGACAAAAATGATTTTTCCAGGACTTAAAAAAGCTGAAGATAGAGCAAATTTAATAGCTTTTTTAAAAGAAAACGGAAAATAATTAATATGGATTTAAAATATGGATTTAAAAGGTGAATATTTAATACCTGCTAAAAAGTTGGTAGTATGGGAACACCTTAATAACCCAGAAACTTTAAAAAATTCTATAAAAGGCTGTGAAACTTTAGATAAAGTTTCTGAAACTGAATTTACAGCAAAAGTTAAAGCTAAAGTAGGCCCTGTATCTGCATTATTTAGTGGTACAGTAACTTTAACAGACCTAGAGCCGCCAAACAGTTATGTAATTACTGGACAAGGCAAAGGTGGTGCAGCAGGTTTTGCTAAAGGAAGTGTTAAAATAATTTTATCAGATTCCGATGAGCTTAATAAGACCTTATTAAAATATGAGGGAAATGCTCAAGTTGGAGGAAAATTAGCTCAGCTAGGATCACGTCTTATAGGCGGAGTCGTTAGAAGTACAGCAGATGATTTCTTTAAAAGTTTCAATAATTACATAAATAACATCGAAAACCCCACAAAAATTTCCATAGAAGATAAAGTTTCTACTAATGAAATTACTAAAAAATTTAGTGTTCCCTATTGGATTTGGATTTTTTTATTAATAGGTATAATAGGTTTAATATTAGTATTTTTTACTTAGTAAAATATTCATAATCATATACAATATTTATTGATCTTAAGATAAAAAAAAATTGGGAGGTAGATTATGCATGAGGTTTCTATTCAAATTACTGTAAATGATAAAATTATTGAAAAAAATATTATGCCTAATGTTCTTTTAATAGATTTTTTAAGAGAGGAACTAAAACTTACAGGAAGCCATGTAGGATGCGATACAAGTCAATGCGGCGCATGCATGGTGTTCTATGATGAAACAGCAATTAAAGCGTGCTCAATATTAGTAGCTCAATTAAATGGAAAAAAAATAAGTACTATTGAGAATTTAGAGAAAGATGGAGTCTTGCACCCCATGCAAGAGGCATTTAGAAACAATCATGGCTTACAATGTGGTTTCTGTACACCAGGTATGATAATTTCGGCTATATCTCTAGTTAAAAAAAATAATAATCCTGATGAATCTACTATTCGAAAACATTTAGAAGGAAACTTATGTAGATGCACTGGATACCAAAATATAGTTAAGTCTATAGAAGAAGGAGCAAATAAAATGCGAGAATTGGGAGATATTTAATGTATCAATTTAATTATCATTCTCCAAAAAATATTGAGGAAGCACTAAATATTTATAATACATGTGAAGAACCTAAATTTTTAGCAGGAGGAATGACATTAATTGCATCAATGAAACAAAGGTTAATAGCACCAAGTGATTTAATAGATTTAAGAACAATTAGTAACTTATCAGAAATAAGTCTCAACAATAATATAATTAGAATAGGTTCTCTTTGTTCACATGATAAAATTTCAAATAATGATATTATAAAAAGCAATATTGTTAATATGTCAAAATTAGCCTCTGGCATAGGAGATCCGGCTGTTAGAAATATGGGTACTATTGGTGGATCTATAGCGAACTCAGATCCAGCAGCCGATTGGCCTGCTGCTGTTTTAGCTTTAAATTCAAATATTGTAACTAATAATAGAGAAATAAATAATAAAGAAGTTTTTACTAATATGTTTGAAACTTGCTTAGAAGAAAATGAAATTATTACAGAAATAAATTTTGAAATACCTGAATTTTTTAATTATATAAAATTTCCGAATCCAGCAAGTAGGTATGCGATTGTAGGCGTAGCTATTGCAAAATATGAAAATAAAGTTTCAGTGGCTATTTCTGGAGCCTCACATACTCCATTTATTGCTAAAGAGTTAAGTGAAGCTCTAACCATGAACTTTTCTGATAATATACCTCTTAATACAATTTCTTCGGATGAGCTTAATGAAGATATTCATGCATCATCAGAATACAGGGCTAACCTTATTGATGTTTTAACCAAGAAAGTTTTAAAAACATATTAATATAAGGGTGTTTTTTACTTATAATTAACTATCTTTTATTTTGGAAGGGAAATTAATGAAACAATTTGATGAAATATTACATAAAGCATCTATATGGAGAAAAGAAAATAAATCGGTAGCACTTGCAACCGTAGTTACAACCTGGGGTTCTAGTCCTCGCCCTGTAGGTAGTCAAATGGCTATTAATGAAGATTTAGATATACTTGGTTCTGTATCAGGTGGTTGCATAGAAGGCTCTGTAATTTCAGAGGCACAGGAAATAATGAAAACAGGAATTCCTAAATTATTAAGATTTGGAGTAAGTAATTCTGATGCTTGGGAAGTAGGCTTAACGTGCGGAGGAAAGGTAGAAGTTTTTTTAGAGAAAATAGGAGATTCTGATTGAAAGATAAAACTTTAAATTTAGTTCTTTCAGAAAAAAATAATAGGAATGTAATAATAGTTGCAACCGAATTAGAAAGCGGCCAACAAATTATTCTAAGTAATAACGATAAAAATAATCAAATTTATATTGCTGCAAAGACAATTATTAAACAGGGAAAGTCTAATATAGTCAATATAGATAATAAAAGATGGTTCATAAATATATCTCTTCCTCCACTTAGATTAGTAACTGTAGGTGCAGTTCATATTGCACAACCATTAGCAGAAATTGCTACTATAGCAGGCTATGAAGTAACTATTATTGATCCTAGGGCAGCATTTGCAAATAATACAAGGTTTCCTAATATTAATATAGTTAATGAGTGGCCTGAAGAGGCACTTATAGATTTTAAAATTGATAATAGAACAGCAGTAGTTACTTTAACGCATGATCCTAAATTAGATGATTCAGCGCTCTATGCTGCCTTAAATAGCAAGGCATTCTATATAGGCTCTTTAGGCTCAAAAAAGACTCATTATGCCCGTATAGAACGTTTAAAAATTGCTGGTTTCAGTGAAGATGCAATAAAAAAAATTCATGGTCCAGTGGGATTATCAATCGGTGCTAAGTCACCACAAGAAATAGCTATCTCTATAATGTCAGAATTAATACTATGCCGACATGAATTTGAAAATAATGGAAATATATAACTATGTATTTTGGACAAGTTAAAGTAACAGAGTGTGTGAATGGTATATTAGCTCATACCGTTACCTTAGATGGCAAGAAGTTCTTAAAAGGAAGAATTATATCAAAGGAAGATCAGAAATACTTTATACAAAATAATTTAGAGTATTTAATATGTGCTAAATTAACTAAAAATGATATTCATGAAGATAATGCAGCAAATATATTAGCAAAAATGTTCAATAATAATACTTTAGCATTAGAAAAAGCTTTTACTGGCAGAGCAAATATTTTAGCTAATGAATCTGGTTTACTAGTTATAAATGAAGATAAAATACGTAGATTTAATAAAATTTCTAATAGTATTACAATAGCTACATTACAAAATAATTGTATAGTCAGTAAAGGCGAAATGATTGCTACAATAAAGATTATTCCATTTTCAATTATGGTAAAATCAATCAAAACTATTGAAAAAATAAATTTTAAAAAATCTTTATATGTACAAACTTATAAAGAAAAAAAATGCGCTTTATTACTAACGCATTTTAATAAAGAAAATATTAAATTAAATGATATATCTCATAAAAGAATAAAAGAAAGATTAGTCCCTTTAAATTGTAGTATTGAGATAATTGAAACATGTGAGCATAATTCAGATGAAATAACTAAAAATATAAAAAAATTTGAAAAAAAAGATATAGATTTAATATTAATCCTGGGGTCCTCCGCTATTGTTGATATTAAGGATAAAATTCCTGAAGCTATAATTAATAGTGGTGGAAAAATTATAAGGTTTGGAATGCCAGTTGACCCTGGTAATTTATTGCTATTAGGAGAAATTAGAAATACACCTGTTGTAGGGCTACCTGGTTGTGCGAGATCTCCTACTTTAAATGGTTTTGATTGGGTTTTAGAAAGATTATTGTCTGGGAATGCTATTTCTAATAATGATATATCTGATATGGGAGTTGGGGGTTTATTAAAAACTATAAATAAGCGAAAAATGAGTTTAACAAAAGATACAAAATATAAAATAACAAATATTATTCTTGCTGCTGGGCAATCTAAGAGAATGCTTAATGATAATAAATTACTTATCAAAATTAATAAGAAAACTATGCTAGAAAAAATGGTCACAACATCATTAAATTCATCAGCAGATAATACCGTATTAGTATTAGGTTATCAGAGTGATATTATGCAACAAATTGTTAATAATAAAAAAATTATAACCATAGTTAATAAAGACTTTGCAAAAGGTTTATCTTCATCTTTACAATGTGGTATTTCCGCACTGCCAGATGACTGCGATGCAGCAGTAATTATTCTTGCAGATATGCCCAGTATTGAAAGTACAGTTATTGATAATATTATTAACAGCTTTAATCCTAAAAAAAACAACTCTATAATAATTCCAACTTTTAATAATAAAAAAGGTAATCCTATTCTCTTAGATAGAAAATTTTTTCCTGATATTCTTAGGGTTAAGGGAGATAAAGGAGCAAAAGATATAATAATGAATAATAAAAATAGTATTCTAGAAGTTCCACAAAAAAATTCTGCTGTTTTAAATGATATTGATACTAAAGAAGACTTATCATTATATTTAAAAAAATAATTATAAAAGTGAAAAGGTTATCATGACAATTAAAACTATTATTTTTGATTTTGGAGGAGTTGTTACTAATAGTCCTATAGAAGGGTTTAAAGAATTAGAGAATACTCATGGGTATTCAAAAGGTCTAATCACAAGCATTAATATGAATAATCCAAACAATAATGCATGGGCTCAAAGTGAGCGAGGTGAAATAGATATTGATACCTTCCTAACTCAATTTGAAAAAGAAGCTCTAGAAATTGGACAAAAAATTAATGCGAATGAAATATTGACTAAATTATATGGGTCTATGAGACCTATAATGATAGATAAAATTATTTCATTAGCAAAAACTAAAAAATATAATTTAATTTGTCTTACTAATGTTTTAAAAGGCATAAAAAAGTTTATGCCTAAGGAACGAGAAGAAGCTGTTAATAATATTATGTCATATTTTGATACAGTATATGAAAGCTATAAAATTGGTATGCGTAAGCCAGAAAGTAGAATCTATGAATACCTTATAGAAAACCTCGCTATTATTCCAAAGGAAGCAGTATTTTTAGATGACCTGGGAATGAATTTAAAAACAGCCAAAAAACTTGGAATTAATACAATTAAAGTAGTTGATCCTGTAGTGGCAATAAAAGAATTAGACCTATTACTAAAAGAATAAGGAACCAATATGACTATGCCAATTATAAAATCTTTATCAATAAAAGCCGCAAATATACCTTTAAAAAGACCAGTAGTAGCAAAGGTCGGAAGGTTTGATAACTGGGCTGTCATAGTAACAGAAATTACATGTAATGATGGAACTGTAGGCAAAGGTTATATAGGTCCATATTTAGCCGATTATATGCCAGCTATAGCATTAACGATAAAACAGTTATTTAAACAATTTGAGGGTAGAGAAATAGCTCCTTATCAGTTTTATAATGAAGTTATGAATTCTACTAGTTTAATGGGACGATCCGGCATAGCATTATATGCTCTTGCAGCATTAGATATTTCTTTTTGGGATGCTAGTGCAAAAATTGCTAATGAACCGTTATGTGTACATTTAGGAGGATCTATTGCACCTGTTAAGGCTTATAATTCTTGTGGTTTATGGCTAGATAATACAAATGAAATTTATGAAGAATCACAAAAACTTATAGAAAAAGGAAATTTTGACATCCTTAAAATTAGATTGGGTAGAGATAAATTAAGTGATGACCTTAAAGCAATTGAAAATGCAAAAAAAGCTCTAGGTAATGAAAACCTTTTACTATGTGATTTTAATCAAGGTTATAACTTAGCTGATGCAATTCATTTTTTAAATGAGTTAGATGATAAAGGTTTATATTGGTTTGAAGAACCAATAGATTATTATAATTATGATGGATATAAAGAATTAAGAAACAGAATGAAAACCCCTATTATTCTTGGAGAAAATTTTCATGGCCCAGATGATGCTTTTCGTGCAATGGAGCAAAAAATATGTGACTTTATTATGCCAGATTTAATGAGAATAGGTGGAGTGAGTGGTTGGATGCAAACAGCTTCTATTGCTGCTGCATATAAGATTAAAATGTCATCACATTTATTTCCAGAAGTTACATCTCATTTAATGAGGATTACTCCTACAGCGGATTTATGTGAATGGACAGATTGGTCTGAACCTATGTTAAAAGAACCATATGAATTAAAGGATGGGAATGTAATTATTCCCGATGTACCTGGCACAGGAATAGATTTCAAGGAAGATGTCTTAGAAAAGTATAAAATTAATTTATAGAATTATTTTTTATTAATAATTTATTGTATTTGTTAATAAATTTTTTATACTTTGGTTCTATTACAATCTGACAATAAGGCTGCCCTCTATTATTATTAAAATAGTTTTTGTGATAATCTTCTGCTTTATAAAAAGGCTTCTCAGAATATAATTTTGTGATAATGGGGGAATTATAATTATTAATTAATCCTTCAATATAATCTGCCGCTTCAACTTTTTGCTCATCATTAGTAAAGTATATAACTGATAAGTATTGTGAACCTATATCATTACCTTGCCCATCAACTTGAGTAGGATCATGGGTGTCAAAAAAGACTTTTAATAAATCTAAATACTTAACTATTTTAGGGTCATAAATAATTTCTATCGCCTCTACATGGCCTGTGCTTCCAGAACAAATCATTTCATAGGTAGGGTATTCAATTTCACCCCCAATATAGCCTGGGGCAACCTCTTGGACCCCTTCTATAGACAAGAAGAAAGCTTCAGTACACCAAAAACAGCCTCCAGCAAATATAGCTCTTTCCATAAAACAAAATCCAATTATATTAAATTATTATAGCATGCCTTCTAATCTTTTCTTTATTAAGTCTTCTGCATCACTCATAATTCTATCAATTAACTCTTTTACAGTTGGTATATCATGAATTAAGCCTGCAACCATCCCACAAGACCAGGCACCAGCATCCATTTCTCCATCGATCATTACTTTAGGATAAACACCTGATACCTCTTTAATAATATCTTCAAATTTTAAATGCGCTCCTAATTCTTCTTCTTTTCGAAGAATTTTTTCAACACCCTTATTATTTAAAACTCTTTCTGTATTTCGCAGTGGCCTCATAACCAATCTTGTATCTAGTTCACTAGCTGCAAGTATTGCCTGCTTAACATTTTCATGTATAGGGGCATCTTTGGTAGCCATAAATCTTGTCCCCATATTCATTCCTTCTGCACCCATTGCCAATGACGCTACTAATGATCTAGCATCTGACATACCTCCTGATGCGACAAAGGGTATTTTTAATTCTTCAGCAGCCCTAGGTAATAAAATCATATTAGGTATATCATCTTCTCCAGGATGCCCCCCACACTCAAAACCATCTACTGAAACAGCATCACATCCTATAGCTTCTGCTTTTAAAGCGTGTCTAACAGTTGTACATTTATGTATTACCTTTATTCCATTTTCTTTTAATATAGGAAGCCATTTAGATGGATTGTTGCCAGCTGTTTCAACAACCTTAACCCCTCCTTTAATAATAGCATCTATATAACCTGGATAATCAGGCGCTTCTACTACTGGAAGAAAAGTTAAATTAACACCAATCGGCATATTAGTCATTTCTCTACAACGAGATATTTCTTTGGCCAATAATTCAGGAGTTTTTTGTGTTAAAGCAGTAATTATGCCTAAACCGCCTGCATTTGAAACTGCAGCAGCTAATTCTGCAAACCCTACATAATGCATTCCACCTTGAATAATAGGATGCTCAATTTCAAACATTTCAGTAATACGAGTTTTCATGTACCATTCCTTTTAGCCATTACAAATAGAACTATTACTATACATTAAAAGTAAATTTTTACTAATAAAAGTGTGGCTATATATATTTAAAAGTAATTAAACTATTCTTGAAATCTATATAGTTTTTATTACTCTTAATTATTCGACAAAGGCTTTTTCAACTAGATATGTTCCAGCAATCTGAGTATTTCCTTCTTTCATTCCAATGCCTTTAAAATAATTCATTAAATCTTTATTTAACCCTTCTGAACCACATATCATAAACCTATCTAAGTTAATGTCTAAGTCTTGTTTTGTTGTGTGTTTAAATAAAGAACTATCTTTAATCCAATTAGTTATTCTGCCCTCCCTTTCCCAAGGAGATTTGGTCAATGTATTAAAATATACAAAATTACCTTCAGTAATCATATCCCATTCCTTATTAAAACTTTCTAATACATCTTTATATGCCAGCTCTTCAGGGAATTGAACAGTATGAGTAAGTATAACTTTTTCAAACCTATCATAAGTTCTAGGGTCTTTTATAATAGCCATAAAAGGAGATAGACCCGTACCTGTAGAGATAAGATATAAGTTACGACCAGGTAATAAATAATCTATTACCAAAGTACCCGTAGATTTAGAATTAACTAAAATCTCATCCCCAATTTTAATATGTTGGAGCTTTGATGTTAATGGACCATTATCTAATTTTATACTTAACCATTCTAAATAGTCTTCATGATTTGCAGACGATATGGAATATGCTTTTAATTTTGGTTTATCATCAATTAGTATGCCCATTAAAGCAAATTCACCACTATTAAATCTTAAACTTGGGCTTCTAGTTGTTTTAAAACTAAACATTTTTTTAGACCAGTGATGAATCCACGTAACTCTTTCTTTAATAATAGCCATAAATTATATCTTTCAGTAAATAATAATCTAAATTTTATCTAATTTACCGATTCCAACAATTTAACTAATTTCTTTTTTGCTTTACCCATCATTCTAGTATTAGAAATGGCTTCTTTGTTACTTACATCATCACCGACTATAACAATAGCAATCATGCCCATAGCAACATGAGGTGTGCACCTATACACATATATTCCAGGCACATCAAAAGTCATAGAAAACTCTTTGCTGAATTTACTTTTTTTAGGAAGTTTGGCTCCATCTGGACCCTTAAGCATTTCTACGTTGTGCATTTTATCTTTAGGCATCCATGTAATAGTTTCACCTGCAGCTATTTTTGCAATATCTACACTATATACCATTATACTGCCATCATCTCTTTTATTAAGCATTTCTATAACATTAGTTTCTGCTGTAATAATATCTTTTGCAAAGGCCCCAATTGAAAAACCTAAACATAATATTATACTAAATAATATTTTTTTCATATCTAATAACTCCTATATAACTATAAATTTTTTTATTAAATATTGAGATAAAATCAATATTTAAATATTTGAGAATGATTGTCATTCTCATTTATTATTCTCAGTTATTTATATATACTTATTTTTTTTATTATCAAGATATTAATTATTGATTATTGATTTAAATATTAAAAACTTAATAAATTATTATGATCTCTAAAATATTACTTATTACAATATTATATTTAAATTCTCTTACCATCTTTGTATTTTCTTTTTTCTTTTACTTCACCATTCTCATAATAATGCAACCATTCTCCATCTAATTTGCCTTCTTTATAATTATATTCATATACTACTCTGCCATTCACATCATAGGATAAAAATTCACCCTCTTCTTTACCACCCTTATAATTACCTTTTATTTCTAATTTACCATTTTGATAATACCAGAATACTTCGCCCTCTTCTAAACCACTCTTATAATTACTTTTAGATTCTAAAGAGCCATTCACGTAATACTCTAGCCATTGACCTTCTCTTTTGCCCTTACTTATTGTTCCTTTTACTCTACCTACTACCTCTCCAGTAAAAGGTTTTTCTTTTGATTTTTCATAAAATAGACCATCTTCTTTTGATAAAATTAAATCATTAGAATTAATTATTTTATCACAACCAATAACAATAAATAATAGTAATATTACAAGAAAGTATTTCATAGAATTATCCCAACTAATTATAGTAAATAAAAATTATTTATAGCAAGCATCAAAAAATGACACCTCTAGTCTTAATATTTTAATAAATAAATTAGCAACTTTATGTTGTTCAGATATAGTTAATTTTTGAGATGTAATATCTAATTCTCTTTTTATCCAAGCAAGAGTGCCCTTAAAAGAGCTATTATTATGTAAAGTTATCCATTCACTTAAATAAAATCTTTTTGGATAAGGTTTTTTCGCATTAGATGCCCAAGTATAATAAACCCATTCTGCTGCAAGTATAACTGCTAATATTTCTTCATAAGTTCCAGTATTAGCCACTTCATGCATCAGCTTTGAAAAATCAGAAATAGTTAAAAATAGTTTTGTGTTAGTTCTTTCTTCTTTACTAATATCTAAGGCATCAAAAGACCTCTGGAAATAGTTATTTTCATCACTAGTAATAGCATATAAAAAATTAGCCCACTTTATCTTAGAATTCATATTAGGTGATAAATAAACTGCTTTACCTATTAAAGTTACCAAAGTTTCTATAAAAATATAATCTTGTATTATATATATTTTAAAAATATGATCTTCTAATTTATCATCTTTAAGCTCATTTGTGAACTTATGGTTAGTTGCTTTATTCCATAGCTTACCACTACAATTTTTAAGATACTCACTAAATTTTTCTAATTTAGAATTAAAGTTTTTATCTGTATCAACCATTATTTTAATTTTCTGTAATCTTTTGTGAGTGGGGTTAATAATGGTAGCGAAGGTGGGATTTGAACCTACGACCTTCGGATTATGATTCCTCCGTACCGATTCGGCAAACCCTTATCTACTAACACTTTTAACCTCTGTTTATTCATAGTGTCTAAGTCTTGTGTCTAACTTTTCATTTTTATTTAAGAAGAAAACACCCTCTTGTAATCGCCTTCTACTGGCAAAAATCTAAATAATTTAACTTTTTGTTTATTAAAAGTGTCTAACTATTTTATCTACTTTTTAATAAACAATTATTAATTAGGTTATATTGTAGTATATCTACCAGTTAAGTCATCTAAAATCTATAAGGTTTGGGGGG
>Ga0209711_10003273_pt1 | contig 13751 bp, 9 predicted proteins | sample ArcticOcean_MG_C_7_FD_187441 | JGI IMG/M metagenome (GOLD analysis project Ga0209711, IMG submission 187441) | Marine microbial communities from western Arctic Ocean - ArcticOcean_MG_CB11_88 (SPAdes) (version 2) | ecosystem: Environmental > Aquatic > Marine > Oceanic | place: Arctic Ocean... | reverse complement strand
TCTTCAACATCATATATGGAAACCTCAATTACTGGATCTAGATCACATAGATCACCTTCACCATCTTGATCCCAATCTTCTTGAAGAGGATTGAAAGCTAATGGGCAATTATCATTTTTAGATCCATCCTTATTTAAATTTGTTATTCCGTCGCGATCGGTATCAACTTCGAAAATAGCACACCCGTTATCATTAACAATCTCACCAGCGGGAGTGTAAGGGCAAATATCTATTTCATTAAGAACTCCATCACTATCTGTATCGTTGTCAAAAACAATAATGTTATTAGCTTGATTTATAGACATAGGATTAATATCTATATCAAATACAGAAGAAGAAGTTGCTGTAATAAAATATTGATTTCCCAGGACAACTCCTGGTGGAATAGTTATATAAAACCTCACGTTCGTTTCTCCTCCCGAGAGGTTATTATTATCAGTTTTGGAATTACTAGTTATTGTTATTTGAGAATTTACACCATCCCCATCTTTAATTATGAAGCCATTCGATGTAACTCCAGTTAATGAAGAGTTACCATTGTCTGTAGTACTAACCCCATAAACACCCTCACTAAAAGCTACATCAATATATTCCATAGTTGTTGTAACTGAGATTATTTCTGGTCCAGTTTGATCTTTTATAAAGGTGATACTTTCAGTTCCAATATATATATTTCCTAAAAGATCTAGCCCCGAAACAGTTGCAGAAAAAGAAGTATTTGTTGTTGAAGAAACTGTCCATAAATAAGTCCAAGTAGAGGATGTCGTTGCTGTCATAACAGTGTTGGTTGTCATACTTGTTATGCTAATTACAGGAGAAGATTTCATATCTTCATTAAAACTCGCAGTTATTGTTACCTGGTCATTAATTGAAACAACATTATTATCGCCAGAATATGATAATACTACTGCAGGTCCCAAATTATCTATTGTAAAAGTTAAGCTATCAGATCCTGAATATACATTACCTAAAAGATCACTTCCAGAAACTACTGCACTAACCTCTCCACTTATTGTAGTTGAAACAGTCCAAGGATAGATCCAAACAGAATTACTTGCTGTAGATGTCATTAAACTATTAGTTACAATCCCTGTTATACTTATTGTGGGTGTTGCCTGCATAGCTTCACTGAAGGTTGCAGTCAAAGTAACGGTATTTGTATTAGTAAGTATGTTTTGATTACCTGACTTTGTTAGTGCAACCGTTGGTTTATAATTATCAATTGTAAAAGTTATACTTTCGGTTCCAGCATATTGATTACCAAATAAATCACTTCCAGAGACTACTGCACTAACTTCTCCACTGAAATTTGATGAAACATCCCATAAGTAAGTCCATATTGATGGACTTGAAGTAGAAGTCATTAAGCTGTTAGTAACTAAGCCTGAGATATTAATAGTTGGAGTTGACTGCATAGATTCATTGAAAATTGCGGTTATAGTTACAACGTCAGAACCAGTTAGTAAAGTACCACTACTTGTATGACTTAGGGTTAGTGAAGGTGCTGAATATTCTGAAGTGTTTATTGATAAATATGTTGATGAATCAACCGCTGAATTAGCCGTGGAACTGATCTCATTATCAGAACTAGGCCCTATTTTTAAAACCTCATCTCCATCAAAAGAGCCGGTATAAGATATTGTAAGTGTGAAGGTCTTATTGTTATTTGACAGAATTAGACTAGAAGGTGTTGTTGAAATTGCACTTACGGATCCATTAACATCACTTAAAAGACCAAGTGTAACATCCGTTACTTGGAACGACTCGCCTGAAACTGTTGAACTATAGACTGGTTCAGATAAACTTATCGTTACAGTTCCAGCAGTTACGCTCATTGTAGCGTCAACTAGTGCCAATTCATTATTACCTCTTAAAATTGGGTATCCTTCATTTAAATTACCAGTTATTAGCCAATTATCTTCAAAATCCCATCCGCTAAATGTAGATTCAGTTTTTAGTTCTGAAGAGTTTCTAGCTGTTGCCTCAGAACTGTTGTTTAGTTGAGATGAAGTTTGTGTATCCCAGTAATTACCCGCACCGTTTGATGAAGAAGATCCTGACGAACCACCCAGAGCAAAACTAGATGTAGCGCTTATAGTAGATGTGTTTGAAGTTACACCACCAATACTAAAAGTGTTAAACCTTCCATAATTACTAGAAGTATTCTCTTCTAAACCAACAAAACCTCCGACAACACCCCCGTAGTTTAATTGAACCGATGCAGTTGAGTAGCTATTTGATATTTTTGAATCAACACCCATATAACCGACAAACCCACCAGCCGAACCAATTCCATAGACATCACCTTCAGAATAACTTTTACTTATAGTACCATTATTATTTATCTTACCAATTAACCCGCCAAAAGAAGTTTCACTAGCAGTTCCAGTTGTAATGGTAGCATTTAGATAACTTATCGCTTTTACATTTAAGTCAGATGAGCTTAATGTAATTTTAGAATAATTTGAGGAATAACCGACTAACCCACCTGTATTAATTCTGCCGATTACATTTCCATCAAAGGTATGACAACCTGATACTTGTGGATAATTTGAAGCATTATCCCCAACTAAACTTCCAATCAAACTTCCTACATTAGTATCACCTAAAATCGTAGGATTCACTATGTAAAGATTGCTTATTTGTGAGGTACTATTATTTGGATTACTAACCTTTCCAAATAATCCAATATTAGCAGAATATCTTAAAATAAATAAATTTGATATACTGTAAAAATCACCATCATAATTTCCAGTAAAATTAGTAGTTTCATTTCCTATCGGTGACCATCCTTCAAGTGAAGAAGTACTAGTTCCTGTGTCATTCCAATATCTAGTATTATAAGTATTAATATTAGCCACTTGCTTATAATAATTACTCCACTTAGATTCGTTTTCAGTAATCCAAATTAAGTTTTCATAGGTGCTTACCAGGTATGGGTCGTTTGCAGTTCCACTACCCGAGGGAGCAATACCATTTTTAATGGTAATGGTAATACTCTCACTTCCCGTGTATGTTATTCCAGAAGATGAACTTGCCGAAACTGTAGCAGTTGTTTCAAAAATAGTTGTAGTTGTTTGTGTCCAAGTATAGATCCAAGTTGAAGAATTAGTTGTTGAGATCATGGTTGCATCTGTTACAATGCCAGTAAGCGAAATTGTAGGTGTCGGAGACATTGACTCAGAAAACACAGCTGTTATAGTTATTGATTCCGTATTTGAAACAGTATTATTTGAGCTAGAAGATGTAAGTGAAACTGAAGAGGAAGTCAGGTTTATGTTTAAGAACCCTACGTTTAGAGAAATACCATTTGAGTGTTTAGCAATAAAAGTATTTCCAAGATTATAACTTAACGTAACTCCGTTAGAAGAACTAGCACCTAAACTTAAAGGAGGTGACAGGGTAATGTATTGACTAATTAAAAAATTAGAAAATAGAATAAAAAATATTGAAATTATTTTATTCATTCTTTGCAGATGATTATTAAACAACGTAATTGTTAATTCTATTTTTTTAAAACTTAATTATTCAAATTTAACAATTTATAATGAATAAACATTCCAGTTATAGGTTTACATCATAATGCTTGAAGTTTTTGATTAAACATTTGCAAAAAATGCAATTAGTTAAAAACTAATTAAGCTAATTCAAAAATTTTATCCATTAAAACCCATTTCTGGGTGCGGGAGGTAAACGAAACATTTTTCTGGTAATTGGCCATGAGTTCCTCCCATTTTATAACGAAAGGATTTTGACTATCCATTTTATTTTTCTTCTCAAAAGAAAAGTTATCAGCCACTTCCATAATCATAAACAGGCGATCACTAATATGATAAATTTGCATATCCAAAACCCCACTATTCTTAATGCTTTGAATGATTTCAGGCCAAACCCTTTTGTGGTGTTCTATGTATTTATGAATCAATAAAGGATCATTTTTAAGATCTAAAGCCAGACAATATCTTTTCACTTTAAGCTTGTTTATAGATTTTGTTACCGTAATAAGCAATAAATAAGAAACAAAGTAAAGGCAAAAGGAAAGAAAAATTCACTTCTGAAACTCCAAGTATTTTGATGTCATTAACGCCATTTCCGCCCAAGTCTATTAGCATTCCTTGAAGTTTTGGCATCAACGCTCCACCAACAATTGCCATGACCAATCCTGCTGCTCCAATTTTAGATTCTTCTTCATCAAGACCCTCCAGAGCAATACCATAGATTGTAGGAAACATTAAAGACATGAAAAATGAAATTCCGACTAAGGAATATAGACCAAAGTAACCTTCAATAAAAATTGTAAGTAGCGATGCAATCGCAGCGAAGACAGCAAACAACATCAAAAGCCTTCCTGCATTTACAAATCTTAAAAAATAAGTCCCTATCGCTCGACCGACTAGGAAAAGGATAAAACAGAGGAATTGATAATTGGCTGCAGTTTCACTAGATAAACCGATGGCTTCTGCATATTGATAGATGTAGGTCCAACACATAATTTGTGCCCCAACATAGAACACCTGTGAAAGCAATCCCTGACTGTAGTTTTTGTTTTTTTGTAATTTACTAAAAGTTTCTCCCAAAGGTGCATTAGTCACATCACCTTTTGCTTGAGGCATTTTTGCAGCCAAAATCAAGACAAAAACTGCCAAAACAACCAAACCTAATATAACATAAGGGTTTCTGATGACCAATAAATCTGAAGTTCGGATAAGTGTTTTTTGTACTGCTTCTAGCGTACTGAAATTTTCAATATCATCGGATTGCAACCTTTTTAAAACAAATTGTTGCGCCACAAGTAATCCGAGAATCAACCCTAAAGGATTAAAGGCTTGCGCCAAATTTAACCTTTGGGTCGCTGTTTCTTTATCTCCCATTGCTAAAATGTAGGGGTTTGCGGTGGTTTCAAGAAAAGCCAAGCCAAAAGTTAAAATATATAAACCCAGACAGAAGAACCAAAATTGTTCTGTAATAGCGGCAGGGTAAAAAAGCAGTGCACCCCCAGCATAAAGAGCAAGGCCTATGAGTATCCCAACTTTGTAGGAATATTTTCTAACAAAAAGAGCCGCGGGAAGCGCCATACAGAAATAACCCCCATAAAATGCCATTTGAACCCAAGCGGCTTGTGAATTTGAAAGTTCGAGAACTTTTTTAAAAGCCTGAACCATTGGGTCGGTTACAGCATTCGCAAAACCCCAAAGGGCAAATAGCGATGTTATCAGTATAAATGGAATGAATACTTCTTTGGAAACAACAGTTTTTTTCATGTATTAGTTTTAAGTTATTGAACGATCTAAATGGGTATAGCCACCATCAACATAAATAAGTTGACCTGTCGTATGACTCGATTTATCAGACAATAAAAAAGTTACGGTATTGGCAATTTCTTTAGGGGTTGTCATTCTTTTTTCAAGAGGAATCTTGTTTACAATACTTTTAAATTTTTCCTCAGGGTTTGGAAAAGTGTCAATCCACCTTTTATATAAAGGAGTAAAACTTTCAGCAACAATGACGGCATTTACGCGAACGGAATAGGGGAGTAGTTCAGCAGCCCATTCTAAGGTCAATGCATTTCTTCCACCACAAGCAGCAGCATATCCAGAAGTTCCTCCCTGACCAGTTATTGAAACCTTAGAACCAATATTTACGATCACTCCTTTATTTTTTTTAAGATAGGGGAGTGCTTGTTGTGCCATCAAATAGTAGTGAACTACATTTTTTTTCAGGGAATCAATGAATTTATTTGCATCTCCATTCTCAAGGCCTACGCCATCATTTACGCCAGCATTATTCACCAATCCATAAACCGTTCCAAACTCAGCAACTGCAACAGCTATAGCTGCCTTACATTGTTCTGGATCGGTGAGTTCGGCTATTGCATAAGAAGCATTTCCGCCTTTGTCTTTTATGACTTTTACTGCTGCTAAGACATCCTCCTTGCCTCTTCCCACGATAAAGGGAATAGCACCTTCCTCAGCGAGTACATTACTTATTGCATTTCCAATGCCTTTTGCTCCACCAGTCACAACGATTACTTTATTTTTTAAATTAAAATTCATGTGGGGTATTATAATCTATGGAATTAAATTTCTTGACTCATTGAGATAATCGATTTGTTGGACTTGTTTTTTCTGTTTGATCTCACCACAAGACGTAAAAACTCCAAACAATAAACTAAGCTAAAGTTTAAAAAAAACTGTTTTTTCATTTTCAGGTAGGTTTAATTATAAGAGATGGGGATTAGGATTTCATTTCGTCTAAAAACTATTTTATAAGGGCTATTATAAACTAATATCTTGGAGTCTCCAAGAATTTCAATATTCTGCTCATTGAGAGTTTTTATTAGTTTATCCGTATTTTCTTTCTCCTTGTCTTCATCAGTATAACCCGAATATTCGATGGCAGCATAATATCTGCTATCGGATTCATACACAACTAAACTTGTGTCGTTGGGTTTGGGTGTGTTTTCTTTGTTAAAGCTTTTGGGTAAAACAAATGCCATAGAATTCTCCGATTCACTTTTTTCCATATGAACGGGGGTAGTCATGGAGATTTTAGTCTCCCCATCATTGTTACCCGAAATATATTTAAAAAGTTTTCCAAATCCAGATCCGCCATTGTCCGAGGAGTATTTCGCCATCATCACAGGAGGATAGAATCTTATCTCACAACCAGCGATGTTTTTTAACACCTCATAGGATTGAGTTTCAGTCTGCGCCATAGTATAAAATGATAGTAAAATAAAAAATAAAGTACGCATGAAAATTATTTTAAATATTTTTAAAGGTTTTCACCATAAGACCAACCTTTACGAGTTGGCTCTTTTATAAAAGCATTTAGTTCAGGACGATTGGTAATCATCATCTTTTTCGTATTGTATTCAATTTTAGTTGCGAATCTTTGCGCTAAAACACCCACCAATGCCATTTCTGTTAGCTCAGCGGAGTAATTAAAGTTAGAGCCAGGCAAATAGTTATTTTTTATTGCGTCAATCCATTCATCTACAGGTTTTTCTTCCCCAATTCTTGGAATTGTTTTTTCTGGTGAATTCGCTTGAAATTCAGCCCACTCTTCTGGAGAGACCAATAACTTGGGTTCATTAGGTCGTCCACCGGTCATTAAGGTGTTTTTTTCCCCGATCATTATCATTCCTGATTTTGGAAATTTTTCAATTTTCCATTCTGGTCTGATTTCAGGTTTTTCTCCACCTTCATACCATTTTAGGGTTACAGGTTCTTTTTTTTCTCTTGCACTAAACTGAAATGTTGTCACAGATTCATCTGCTACGAAGCCGTGTTCCGACATCGAGTTTTTAGCAATCGCCTCAACAGTGTGTGGTGATCCTAAATCGAGTGCCCAAAAAGGAGCGTCTAGCGTATGACAAGACCAATCTCCCAGTTGTCCATTTCCAAAATCATAGAAACCTCTCCAAGATCTAGGGGCGTATGTAGAATTAAATTCTCTATCTTTTGCAGGCCCTAACCAGAGATCCCAATCCAAATATTCTGGTATGGGATGAACTTTAGGAGGAAAACTTTCAGGTTTGGAGAAGTATTTTCCTGGACCAAAATTAAATGCACCATGCCAGGCATGAACCTCTTTTACTTGTCCTAAAATTCCTGCATCATACCATTCCTTAATTAAACGAATTCCGTTTGTTGTATGTCCTTGATTTCCCATTTGGGAAGTTATATTATAATATTTAGCAGCCTTTTTCATGGTTCTCAATTGCCAAATATTGTGCGCCAACGGTTTTTCAACATAAACATCAATACCTAGTTCCATTGCAATCATGGTCGCAGCAAAGTGAGTGTGATCGGGAGTCGTTATGATTACAGCATCAATTTCTTTTGCCATTTTATCAAACATAACCCTAAAGTCCTTGAATTTTCTTACTTTTGGATAAAGGAGGTAACCCTCTTTAGCTCGGTTGTCGTCTACGTCGCACATGGCAACAATGTTTTCATTGGGAACACTGCCCCAATTGGCTTTTCCGCGACCTCCAACACCAATAACAGCGATGTTTAATCGATTGTTAGGAGCATTACTGCGGAAGTTAGGGATGAAAAAAAGGCCGGTAGAGGCCATTGAGGTTGATTTTATAAACGATCTTCTTGAAAAATTATTCATTCTATGCATATTATTTTAAAGATTTTATTCTTATAATTGGAATAAATATAAATTAATTATATAACATGACGCGTTAACAAAATCTAAAATGAATTTTGTTATAAATTAACTTCTACTGTCTTTAATAAACTTAAATTCAACTTCAAGATAATAAAAACCCCTAGATGTGTTAGGAGATTAGGCTATATAACCATTTTAACAGCACATCTCCAAAAGGAAAACAGATTTATTTTGAAGTGGTGGGGTGTTCAATTAAGACTTTGAAGTTAGATTTTTTCAGGTTTTACCTCAAATGGCTTCAGTGCACCTTCTAAAATATCTTTAGAAACAGAACAAGTAATGAGGACTTTATATGATATGAAAAACGATATTGAAGAAAAAAACAATCTATATAGCGTAAGTCCTAAAGTTGTTAGGGAACTAACCAGCATATTAAATGAAGTGAAGTTAACCAAGGACTAAATCTGATTTTCTTAATCTGGATCTATTTTCCTTACTTTTTTAGGAATCGCGACAGGGATTCTAGCGAAACTCTTTTGCGTAAAATAGCTAATTTATTCTTAAAATATTTTTTCTGTTTATTGCTCCCCTTTACCTTAATTAAATCTCTGAATTGTTCAAAAACATCAATTCCAACACCTGATTTGTTTACATTAAAAGGATCAAGTTGAATCAAAAAACTACTAATAAAATGTTTCCACTCAAAAGCAGATATTTCATTTGAAGACAACTTATTTTTTACTTCATTCCAAAAATAATTAGGGCTCCCGCTAGCGTCAAATAATGTAATTGGATTAGATTGATTAGCAGTCATAAAATCAGTTGTTAACTTAAGTGCCAATGAAACTTCAATTTCATCTTCAAAAAAAATATAGATGATGTCGGTATAATTAAATATAAAAACGGAGCAATTCATCTCCGCTTTTATAGTTTCTGAAAGCTGCCATTGTTTAGAGCGTTCCAAAGGAAGCCTTTTAGATTTACGCGCTGGTCTAAAAACAATACAACAAATCATGCCTATTATTTATTTAGTTGTTAAAACCAATACAATTGCAAATGGAACTCTCCTAAAAGAATTACTCTATGTCAAAACGATCTAAGTTCATCACTTTTGTCCAAGCAGAAACAAAATCCCGAACAAATTTTTCGTTTGCATCTCTAAAACCATAAACTTCAGCTATGGCTCTGAGCTCGGAATTCGATCCGAAAATTAAATCTACTCGAGTCCCTGTCCATTTAAGATATCCTGTAGATCGATCGCGGCCTTCAAAAACATCCTCATGATGAGATGTGGCACTCCAAGTAGTATTGATGTCTAACAAGTTAATGAAAAAATCGTTTGAAAGCAATTCTTTGTTTTTTGTAAACACCCCGTAATTAGATTGATTAAAATTGGTATTCAACACCCTCATCCCACCTAGTAATACCGTTAACTCTGGAGCGGTAAGGCACATCAATTGAGCTTTATCTAATAACATTTCTTCAGGAGAAACAGTATAATTAGCTTTCAAATAGTTTCTAAATCCATCTGCATTAGGTTCTAAGACTGAAAACGAAACCACATCTGTTTGCTCCTCTAGGGCATCTGTTCGACCAGGAGCAAACGGAACTGTGATTTCCTGGCCAGCATTTTTCGCCGCTTTTTCTATACCAACACAGCCACCTAAAACAATCAGGTCTGCTAAAGAAACCTCTTTTCCATCTGTTTGACTGGTATTAAATTTGATTTTAATTTGATTCAAAATTTTAAGAACCGCTTGCAGCTGAGAGGGGTTGTTTACATCCCAATCCTTTTGAGGCGATAAGCTCAGGCGAGCCCCATTAGCACCACCACGTTTATCTGAATTTCTGTAAGTTGAAGCAGAAGCCCAAGCAGTTGAAACTAATTGTGATACGTTAAGCCTAGAATTGGCAAGTGTGACTTTTAGAGAATCTACATCTACCTGATTAATTAATTTAGTTGTAACCGCAGGTATCGGATCTTGCCAAATCAAATCTTCTTTTGGAACTTCTCCTCCGAAATAAAGTGACTTTGGCCCCATATCGCGGTGCGTAAGCTTAAACCAAGCACGTGCAAATACATCTGAAAATTCATTTGGATTTTCATAAAAACGTTTTGAAATAATCTTATATGATGGGTCTTCTCTTAATGCAATATCCGTTGTAAGCATGATCGGACTATGCGATTTAGAATTATCGTGGGCGTCAGGGACAGAATCAGCTCCACCTCCATTCTTAGGCATCCATTGATGAGCTCCTGCTGGACTTTTTGTAAGTTCCCATTCATATTCGAACAAGTTTTTAAAATAGTTATTACTCCATTGTGTGGGAGTAGTTGTCCATGTCCCTTCAAGACCACTGGTAATAGTGTCACCAGCATTTCCAGTTCCAAAAGTGTTTCTCCAACCAAGCCCTTGTTCTTCAATACCAGCGGCTGCAGGTTCAGGCCCTACAAATTCATCAGGATCAGCTGCACCGTGAGTTTTGCCAAAGGTGTGCCCACCTGCTATAAGAGCTACAGTCTCTTTGTCATTCATTGCCATCCTTCCAAAAGTTTCCCGAATATCAAATGCAGATGCTAGCGGGTCTGGAATTCCATTAGGTCCTTGAGGGTTTACATAGATAAGACCCATTTGTACTGCCGCAAGCGGATTTTCTAATACTCGATTACCTTCATATCGTTTATCTGAAAGCCATTCGGACTCAGAACCCCAATAGATGTCTTCTTCTGCTTCCCAAACATCTTCACGTCCACCAGCAAAACCAAAGGTTTGAAATCCCATGGACTCTAGCGCACAATTACCAGCAAGAATCATCAAATCAGCCCATGAAATTTTGTTTCCATATTTTTGTTTTATAGGCCATAATAAAAGTCGTGCCTTGTCTAAGTTTCCGTTGTCTGGCCAACTGTTCAAGGGTGAAAATCGTTGAGTTCCTGATCCAGCCCCTCCTCGACCATCAGCAATTCGGTAAGTTCCAGCACTATGCCATGCCATCCGAATAAAGAAAGGCCCATAATGACCGAAATCTGCCGGCCACCAATCTTGTGATGCAGTCATTAGGGCAACAATATCCTTTTTCAAAGAGGGTAAGTCCAAGGACTCAAAAGCTTTTCGATAATTAAAATCTGAGTCCATAGGATTAGAGGCACTTGTGTGTTGACGCAGAATATTTAAATTTAATTGATTTGGCCACCAATCTTTGTTCTGTGTTCCTTTACCAGCAGCTTGTTTTAGAGCTCCTCCATTAAAAGGACATTGCCCTCCAAAATTAGTGTTTTTTAAATTTTTCATAATGCCAAAAGTTTAATTAAATAAATACAATGTACTTATCAGATCAATTACTATTACAAAAAAAGCATTGATATTCCCTATAGTAGCATCATAAACAATTATAAATCAATAACAAGCTTTATTTACATGGGTTTTTCACATATCATCTCCTTAAACTATTTAAGGGAAATAACTGAAACATTAAAAGAAGGTATATAATGATATGTCGATAATACATGTTGAGATCGATCTTATTTTATCTTTTCAGAATAATATACTATTGGTGTTACAAATAATAGTAAAATCAATATGACGACTGAAGATGGAGAAATAATAATTTAGTGTGTAATTGATATCATAGCTAATTCTATTTAACTATGTAGCAAAGATATAGTAAAAGAATGTTCAATTTGAACAAGTGATTGCTATGGAATTAAAAGCTAGGAGCTGATTAAATATAATTGAATTTTAATCTGCTGGCTGCCACCATTCGTCGATTTGATGACTCATAGTTGCCACAATTTTAGGGTATTCTTTTGCCAAATTAACCTGCTCTGCAGAGTCATTTTTTAAATCAAACAACTGGGGTTGATTTGAGTAGTAACCATAATATTGGTCCTTAGATGTTTTAAAGTCTCTGATCAGCATTTTGGTATTGGGGAGGATTAGCTTCCATTTTTCATTGATAGCAACCTTATACAAAACAGTTTCACTGGGGTTTTCTGTATTTAGAATATCGTCGTTATAACATTCTATAAATAGCGCTTCCCTTTCATTCAATTTTTCTCTATCGAGGATATCGACCCCTGGGAGTTCATATTCAGTAATATCCAAAAGTTGCAACACAGTTGGGACTAAATCTATATTACTGACCAGGGTTGAATTATTCATCTCAGGTTTTATTACTCCCGGAAGCTTGAACATAATTGGAGTCCTCACTCCTCCCTCGCAGGGAGCTCTTTTTGACTGGGGGGCATAACCATTATTTTTTTTAGATTGAATCCATCCGTTATCGGAAGTATAAACGATAAGGGTGTTTTTATCAAGTGATTTTTCTTTTAAGAAGCTAGTAAGATCACCAACGGTCTGATCCAACCATTCACACATGGCCCAGTATTTGGCAACACTTTTATGGGGGGTAAGTGATGTATACTTGTTAAGTAATTCTTGAGGAGGGTTGTGAGGGGTGTGGGGTAAAAAAGGTGCATACCAAACAAAAAATGGGGCATTCTCTTTTTGAGTTTGATCTATAAAATTAAAGATTGGATCTAAGCCCTCTCGACCAATTTTTAAACCCTCATCTCCATGCCTTCCTTTTCTTTTATAATCTCCGTGAGTCATTCCTGCATCAAACTTACCTTCCTTCCATGATCCCATCCACCATTTTCCAGATTGAAAAGAACAGTAACCTTTTGTAGAGAGATAATCTGTCAAAAGTTTATTCTTATAAAATTTAGATTTGATGATGTCAAATTGATCACTACTTTTTTTACTGAAGAGAAAATTATTACCTTTTTTCGTTCTTAATTTTTCGTTATCACTTTCATCCCAAAAACTCGGCTCACGTTTTGAATCACCTGCATCGTTTCCGGTTTGAGCATGTTGAAAAGCATATTTTCCCGTGATGATTGTCGCTAATGAGGGGCCACAAATAGGACTACTGACGTATCCTTTAGTATATGTGGCCGATTCTTTTGCTAATTGATCGATATTAGGAGTTTGTATATGAGGATGTCCCATAAAACTGTAATCTCCCCAAGCCTGGTCGTCAGAAATAATAAAGATAATATTTGGCTTTTCCTTACTATCAACTTTTTTTTTGGTTGTCTCATTACATGAGGATAGAATTAAGACCCATATCAAAAGCAGTAGTTTTCTCATTATGTTGGTTATTAGAATTCTAAATTTAGATAAAATAAATTAAGCATAAAAAAATACTAGATGGACAATGGGATTGGATTATATAGCTTTTCACCAGCAAATCTTTAAAAGGAAAATAGATTTATTTTCAAGGGATGAGGTGTTCGATTGAGATTTTTAGATTGGATTTTTTTGGCTTTTAAACTTGACCGTACAATAATCTTATAAATTTACGAATAAAAAAAATTAACATATTGATTATAAATATGTTAAGTAATTTTATTTCGGATAAAGAGGGATTCGAACCCCCGGAGGTGTGACCCTCAACAGTTTTCAGGACTGCCGCATTCGACCACTCTGCAATTTCTCCCCACCGATTGTAAATGTATTATTATTTATTTTCAAACCATAGAAAAATTATAAATAATTCAATTTTGTACATTTGCATTTTGTCTCATATGGAGGACTTCGTTTATTACTTTACACTTATTGGAG
>Ga0209711_10003269_pt1 | contig 13756 bp, 9 predicted proteins | sample ArcticOcean_MG_C_7_FD_187441 | JGI IMG/M metagenome (GOLD analysis project Ga0209711, IMG submission 187441) | Marine microbial communities from western Arctic Ocean - ArcticOcean_MG_CB11_88 (SPAdes) (version 2) | ecosystem: Environmental > Aquatic > Marine > Oceanic | place: Arctic Ocean... | reverse complement strand
AAGGCCTTATCTATTTTTTTTGAAACTTCTTCAGGAGATGTTTTTAAAACTGCTTCAAATTCTGATTTTAATCTTTCGTAAGCTTTTTCAAATAACTGTCTTTCACTATATGACTGATCGGCAATAATATCAGAATTTTTATTTAGATCTTTTACAACTTCGGCAAGTTCGTAAATTTTTCCTGAATTAATTTTTTGATCATATTCTTGTGCGCGTCTACTCCACATTGTTCTTTTAATTTTTGCTTTGGATTTTAATATTGCCACACATTTATTGATTTGATTAGATGAAGAAATAGGTCTTAAATGAACTTGCTGATTAACGGGAACCGTTAAAGTCAATTTTTCTTTTTCTATAAAAATTTTATAAAATTGAATTTCTATTCCACCTATTGTCGCTTTCTCAACAGCAACAATTTTGCCCACACCATGTTTCGGGTAAACTACAAAATCTTTAATCTCATACAATCTTTTTTCGGTTGGTTGTTTCTTGATCTTTTTAATTTCGACTTTTTCTTCTGGAATATAAGTATTTTTATTTATTGTTTTTAATGGAGCTTTTTCAGTTTTACCTTTAACTACAGCTTTAGCTTTTTTTACTACTACTTTTTTAATTTTTCTAATTTTAGGCATTTTTTTTATTTTTTTATTTTTGGCCATTCTTATTTACCAGGTTTTTCTGAAAAATATTTAATGTGCTTATCTTTAACATCTTTAAATTTATCGTGGTCAATCATTGGTTCTTTTTTCTTGATAATATTAGGCCATATTGCAGAAAACTTTTTATTTAGCAACAACCATTTATCTTTATCTTCATCTTCATAGGTAGTATCCGCAACTATTGCATTGACCGGACACTCTGGTTCGCAAACTCCACAGTCGATACATTCATCAGGATTAATAACTAACATGTTTTCTCCTTCGTAAAAGCAGTCAACAGGACACACTTCAACACAGTCAGTTAGTTTACATTTTATACATTCGTCTTTAACAATATAAGTCATAAAAATTTTTTAATTTAACTATTTAATATTTAACTCAAGTAATTTGCTAAATGGGTTAGCTTTGTTTTTATTTATAATTATTTTTTCTTTGCTTTCTTTTCTATCTCCAGAAAAATAATATGTATCACTATCTTTTGATTTTTTATAGTTCATTAAATTCATTAACTTAAAAAAATTTTCTTTAGTACAGCCTAACAAGTTCATCATTTCAGGCGATATTTTAAATTTTTTGTCTATTGTTTTTTCAATAATGCTTATAAATAATTTTTCAAGTATGTCTATACGCACAAAATAATTTTTAAATCTTTCAAATCCACACAATAATAGAAATTTATCGTTAAAATTTTCATTGGTTACAAAATTTAATCCAAATTTAGGGACAGCTAAATTGGTTATAATATCATTATAATTTTTCCAAAGAGTTGTTCTTAATGTTACCGCTTTAGGCTTTAGCATTTTAGGAAGATAAACATGATATCGGCCAATCTTAATCCCCATGGCCCAAAGTTTTTTTCTTTCTTCTTTTGAGATGAGCTTTACAATTTCTTCAATTTTTTTTCTTTTTAACACCCCGTTATTTTCATAAAGTTGATAAGCTAAAGCTCTTAGGTATTGGTTTTTAATATTTATTTTTGTTAGATTGATTAAATCACCTAGCAGTTCTTTAACATGTGAGGATATCCAATTTTTTAAACACTGGTCTAATTTTTTTTTTTCATCCGCGGACAATGCATCATCTGCAATAATTTCTATCTCTGGAGATAAGTAGTTCTCACCCTTTTTAATTTTAGCTATAGGATTGTTTTCCCAAATAATTTTGTTTTCTGTATTAATAGATAAATTTTTGTTCTTTGTTATAATATTTACTCTTTTAACTAACTCTTCTTCTATTCCTTTGCGTGCTGCTTTTTTTATAGATTTAAGATCTACATCTAGATTTTTTGATGTAAAATCTATTATAAATTTTAAACCTCTTAGCTCACCGATATATTGTTTATCAATTGAAACTTTATGATCTTTTCCTACCTCTGTTTCTAAAATTATATCCTGTTTTAAACTTCTAGCTAAAATACTAATTTTTTTATCTATAAAACTTTTAGTAAGTTCTTCATGTAATCTGCTAGATAAATTGTTCTCAATACTTTTTGTTAACTGAACCCAATAATCTGCATTTTCAACCCAATCTTTTTTATTAGCAACGTAGGACCAAGTTCTAACGTTTGAAATTCTATTTGCCAAAACATCTATGTTCCCATGCTCCTTCTCCAAGCCATTTAATTGTGCTTTCATGTATTCGTTTGGAATTCTTTTTTTTTTAATGGATAAAAATTTAAATACAGAATCCACAACGTTAATGTGTTGACCATATGCCTTTTTTTCAAAATCTGGAATCTGGCAACACTCCCATAGCAATTTTAAATTTTTTCTATAAATATTATTTTCTTTATTTTTTTTAAGCAAAAATCTTAATACAATTTCATCTATAGATTCACCTATTCTAATAAGATTTTTATCAGTTGGTTTTTCTTCCAGTGATTTAATTAATTTTTCTTCGGTGTCAAAAATTAGATTTGAATTTCTCCAATAAAGCATTTTGGTATCTGGAAGAGTGTGATTTTCTATTTTTTCTATCTCATCAGAGTTTAATGTTTCACAATCTCCAGTAGTTCCAAAATGTCCACTATTTTTGTAACGTCCAGCCCTGCCTGCAATTTGGGACAATTCAACTAAATTTAATCTTCTTGTTTCTTTTCCATCAAATTTTTTTAAATTAGAAAAATAAATTTGGTCTATATCCATATTTAGGCCCATGCCAATAGCATCCGTTGCAACCAAATAGTCAACATCACCAGATTGGTACAATTCTACTTGTGAATTTCTAGTTTTGGGGCTTAACGATCCCATTATAACTGCAGCACCACCCTTTTGTCGTCTAACTAATTCTGCGATTGCGTAAACTTCTTCTATCGAAAATGCGATGATAGCTGTTTTTCTATCTAGACGTGAAATTTTTTTATATCCACTATAAGATAATTTAGAAAATCTTTCTTTTTTTATAAACTCTACCCCATCTACTAAATTATGAATAATATTTTTCATAATTTGGGAACCTAAAAACATAGTTACTTTTTCACCTCTCGAGTAAAGAAGTCTGTCTGTAAAAACATGTCCTCGTCCTTTATCTGCGCACATTTGTATTTCATCGATAGCCACAAAATCTACGGCTTTATCTTTTGGCATAGACTCAACTGTACAAATAAAAAAATCAGCAGAGTTTGGAATTATTTTTTCTTCACCCGTAATTAAAGCAACTTTATTCAAACCAATTTTCTTTACGCATTTTTCATATACTTCACGTGCCAGTAAACGAAGAGGCAAACCAAAAATGCCCGACTCAAACTCTAGCATTTTCTCTATAGCATCATGAGTTTTGCCAGTATTTGTTGGGCCTAAAAGAGCAATAATTTTTTTTGATGAGTTTTGCATTTGGTGTTCGATAATTTTTTTTACACTACATGTAGATGTTTAATGAGAACAAAATAAGAGTAAAACATGACCGAATCATTTTGTCAAATGTTCCAATTTTAAGATCTATAATATTTTCCAAACACCAGAAGAAGTTACCACAACATCACCACCAGGGCTAAATATTTCACAAGTTATAAAAATAAGAGAATTAGTTTTTTTTTGAATTTTGACTTTTCCATTAAGTGTTTGATTTAGAATACCGGCAGAGATAAATTTCATTTCAAGAGATATGGTCACACATCTTTTATTGCTTACCATGTGCGCCGCTGTACCCATTCCTGTATCTGCTATTGTAGATAGAAATCCACCATGCGCTATTTTTCCACTATTAAGATGAATTTCTTTAACGACAACCGAAAATTCAAAATTATCGATATCAAGTCTTTTTAAACTCAATCCACCTATATGATTCATGAAGCCTGTATTAGTTTCGTCCATAATTTTTTCTACCATATATTGGCACAATTTGTGAAAATATTACTGCAAATAATATTAAAATTATTCCTAATATTTTAGTCTCATTTAAAAATTGATCTAAAATTAACCACGCGAGAATTGCTGCAAACACACCTTCAAGAGAAAATATAATTGCTGCAGGAGCTGGGGTCAAATTTTGTAAAGTATAAGTTTGCAGCAAAAATGCCAAGCCACTAGATAAAACTCCTACATATAGTATTTCATAAAAGTCTTTAAACATATTACTGAGCGAAGGTTCTTCATAAACAACCATTGGTAAAATTGTAAATAAAAATGCAACTAAGCATTGTGACATTGCAATAGTGATAGGGAAATTAAAAAATTCAATTGTCTTACGAATATATATTATATGAAAAGCCCAACAAAAAGCACTCAAGATGCCAAGCATATCTCCATATCTAACAGAAACATTCTTTAACTCACTTAAAAGCAACCCACCTATTGTACAAAAAATAACAGCAGGCCAGACTGACCAATGAATTTTTTTTGAAAAAATAAAATAAGATATAAAAGGGACTATTAATACGTACATGACAGTAAAAACACCTGTATTTGCAACATCGGTATATATTAGTGAAATTTGTTGTAATGCTTGACCTACCCCCAATATGAACCCCAACAGAACTAAGTAAGAAAAAATTCTTTTACTATCAATATTTTTTTTTTTCATTTTTTTAAGTTCAAAAAATAGAAAGAAGGGAAGCAAAGTTAAAAAACCAATTAAAAATCTACCAACATTAAAGGTATGAGGACCAATAAAATCCATGCCCATGTCTTGAGCTATAAAAGCCGAACCCCACAAAATGGAGGTAAGAACTGCACAAATAAGAGAAAAAATATTTTTATTCACAAAAAGTAAATATTGTAAATTTAACTAAACAGCAAGTTTGAACGCGAAGTCTTTTCCTAAACTTTGACCTAGATGTACACAAAATCTTGCACCTTCAGCTCCATCAATAAACCTATGGTCATAAGACAAGGATACAGGCAATATTTTTCTTGTAATAATTTGCCCATCTTTTTTAATCACTTTGTCATACGACTTTCCAACTCCGAGTATAGATAATTCTGGTGAGTTAATTATTGGGGTGAAAAAAGTTCCTCCAATGCCCCCCAAACTAGAAATTGTCATTGACCCGCCAAAAAATTCTTTTTTATCAATTTTAAGCTCTCTACATAACTTACTGACAGTTTTTAGCTTTTGACTTATTTCTTTAATGTCTAATTGATTCACATCTCTAATTTTTGGAACCATCAATCCATGAGGAGTGTCTACAGCTACGCCAATGTGGAAATATTTTTTATAAGTAACTTTTCCACTTCCAGAGTCTATAGAAGCATTAAAGTTTGGATATGCTTTAAGTCCATTTACCATTGCTCTCATAATAAAAGCTAGTGGAGTAATAGAAATTTTTTGGCCTGTATGTAAATCTCTTAAAGAACTTCTAAACTGTTCCATTTCTGTAATATCTATTTCTTCATGTTGGGTAACGTGTGGAATTTCTGACCAAGACCTAACAAGATGAGGCCCGGACAATCTTTTTATTCTTGGAATATCTTTTACTTCGATCTCACCGAACTCACTGTGTTCATATTCATTTTTTTTACTTGTTTTGTTTTGAGTATTAATAATTGATGTATCGGTTAATTTATTTTTTATATAGTCTTTTACATCCTCCTTAGACACTCTACCTGACCTTTCAGAACCAGATATCTTGGAAATATCGGCACCTAATTCTCTTGTAAACTTTCTTATATTTGGGCTCGCTAGTTTTATTTTTTCCTCCCCAATCAAAGAAGTTAAATTTACATCTTTTTTTTTATCACCTATAGGAAATTCTATAATTTCACTTTTATTTTCAGATTTATTATTTTTATTTTCTGAAACTTGTAGAATTTTTTCTTTATTATTTTCTTTGCTATCCATTGATAAAATTGTAGTCCCTTCAGAGATTTTGTCCCCTACTTTAATATTAATTTTTTTTACTATTCCGCTAAAATTTGAAGGTACTTCTACAGATGATTTGTCACTTTCTAATGTGATTACAGAGTCATCTTTTTTAATTTCTTGACCTTCTTTTACTAAAACCTCAATTACCTCCACTTCTTTGAAGTCACCTATATTTGGAACAAGAATTTTTTGCTCAGCCATAGTTATAGTTTAGTTGGAAAAGCTTTATTTTTATCAATATTATACTTCTTGATTGCTTTTTCTGCATCTCCGGAACCTATCAGTTGTTCTTGTGCTAGAGCGCTTAGTGTGTAAGCAATTATGTGCTCTTTATCTACTTCAAAAAATTTTCTTAAATTTTTTCTCGTATCACTTCTTCCAAAACCATCTGTGCCTAATGAGTAAAAAGGTTTCGAAGTATATGGTCTGATCTGATCAGAAAATGATCTAACATAATCTGTAACAGCTATAACAGGGCCATCTCTTTTGTCTAAGCATTCTTCAATGTAACTTTTTTCTTTTTTTCTATCAGGGTTTAAAAGATTTTTTCTTTCAACTTCCATACCATCTTTTCTTAATTCGTTAAAACTTGTGATACTCCAGATGTCAGAATCGACACCATATTCTTCAGATAATATCTTCGCAGCAGCTATAGCTTCTCTCAAAATTGTACCAGAGCCCATTAATTGAATTTTAATTTTTCCTTTATTTTTGTATTCTCTAAATAAATACATGCCTTTTAAGATTCCTTCATCAGCTCCCTTTGGTTTTTCAGGATGAGAGTAGTTTTCGTTCATCGCTGTAATATAATAAAAAATATTTTCATTTTTTTCATGCATTCTTCTTAAGCCTTCTCTAAAAATTACTGCCATTTCGTAAGAAAAAGTTGGATCATAAGAAACACAATTTGGAATCATAGAAGCTAAAATATGGCTATGACCATCCTGGTGTTGTAAACCTTCACCGGCAAGCGTTGTTCTTCCAGCTGTAGCTCCTATTAAAAAACCCCTAGCTTGTGCGTCACCTGCGGCCCAAGCAAAATCTCCAACTCTTTGAAATCCAAACATTGAATAAAAAATATACACTGGAATCATTTCTAAATCATGATTAGTGTAGGCAGTTGCAGCCGCAATCCAAGAGGACATGGCCCCAGCTTCTGTAATTCCCTCTTCTAATACTTGACCACTTTTTGTTTCTTTGTAAGAGCTAAGTTGTTCAGAATCTTCTGGTTCATATTTTTGTCCTTCATGCGCATAAATTCCTATCTTTCTAAAAAATCCTTCCATACCAAACGTTCTTGCCTCATCAGGAATAATAGGAACTAATCTTGGTGCAACATTCTTATCTCTAAGAAGATTAGTTAACATTCTAACAAGAGCCATTGTGGTAGACATTTCTTTCTCTCCAGTAGACTTCATAAAACTTTCAAATATGTCTCTAGGCGGCGCTTTAATAGGTTTTGCCAAAGAGGATCTTTCAGGAATAAATCCCCCGAGCTGTTTTCGTCTTTCTTTTAAGTATTTTATTTCTTCTGAATTTTCAGCAGGTTTATAATATTCAATATTTTTTACCTGCGCATCAGTTAGAGGAACATTAAAACGATCTCTATAATATAACAAATCTTTTTCATCTAACTTTTTTTGTTGATGTGTTGTGTTCATACTTTCACCAGATTTACCCATTCCATAGCCTTTAACTGTTTTAGCAATAACCACAGTTGGAGAACCTTTATGTTGCATAGCAGCATGATAAGCAGCGTAAACTTTGTGTGGATCGTGGCCACCTCTATTTAGTTTCCAGATATCATTATCAGTCATAGAAGAAACTAGTTCTGTTAATTCAGGATACTTTCCAAAAAATTTATCTCGAACATAAGCACCACCTTTGGCTTTCATAGCCTGATACTCACCATCGACTACTTCATTCATTCTTTTCATGAGTAATCCAGTCTTGTCTGCTTTTAGAAGAGGATCCCAATAAGAGCCCCATATGACTTTGAGAACATTCCACCCGGCACCCCTAAAACTACCCTCTAGTTCTTGAATAATTTTACCATTTCCTCTTACAGGTCCGTCAAGTCGTTGAAGATTACAATTAACTACAAAAATTAAATTATCTAGTTTTTCTCTGGCCGCTAAACTAATAGCACCTAATGATTCTGGTTCGTCCGTTTCGCCATCACCTATAAAAACCCAAATTTTTCTACCTTCATCTTTTAACAAACCTCTATTAATTAAATATTTTAAAAACCTAGCTTGGTAGATTGCCATAATAGGACCTAAGCCCATTGACACAGTTGGAAACTGCCAAAATTTTGGCATAAGCCAAGGGTGAGGATAAGAAGAAAGACCATCGGCATCTACCTCTTGTCTAAATCTGTTTAATTGTTTTTCTGTAAGTCTACCTTCCAAAAATGCACGTGCATACATGCCAGGTGCGGAGTGACCTTGAAAATAAATCAAATCTCCACCAAAATTTTTGTTTTTAGCTCTCCAAAAATGATTCATTCCTACATCGTAAAGTGTGGCTGCAGATGCAAATGTTCCAATATGACCTCCAAGTTCGCTACTAATTTTATTAGCTCTAACAACCATGGCTGCTGCGTTCCATCTAATATAAGCTCGTATTTTCTTTTCTATATTTTGATTGCCGGGTGATTTAACTTCAAGCTCTGGAGGAATAGTGTTTATATAAGGTGTCGTTCTAGTATCAGGCAAAACTAATCCTGCGGTGTAGGCTACATCTATAACTTTATTTAATAAATAACTTGCTCTTGAAGGCCCGTCATTTTCTATTATTGCGTTTAGTGATTCAACCCACTCTTTTGTTTCAATTGGATCAAGATCATCTTTAGAAGAAAGTGGTACAAAAACTTTTTTAACTACTTTATCTAAATTAATATTTTCTATTTCTTTTTTTTCTACAATTTTTTCTTCTTTTAATATTTGTTTTTTTATATTTTTTTCTTTTTTATCAACATCGGATAGTCCACCATCAAGTGTAGCCAACAAACTTCCTTTTGCAACTTTGTCACCAACTTTCACATTTAGCTTAATTACTTTACCAGAAATTAGCGATGGTACTTCTACACTAGATTTATCACTTTCTAGCGTTACGACTGGATCGTTTGTATTAATTTGATCTCCAACCTTTACTAATATTTCTATAATTTCTACGCTTTCAAAGTCTCCAATATCTGGGACGGATATATTTTGTGCCATAAATTTATCGCAACTTACAAAATATACAATCTATTAGAAACAATAAAAATATTAAAAAAAGCCCATAAAACATAGCTTAATAGTTCAAACAACTTATTGTTGATTTTATTAACACAATTAAATCAACTTTAGAGATAATTTTTATACTTAATGTTTTTTAAAAATTTAAATATTTTAGTTGCGAAAGATTTGCTAAAGTATTTATTGTTTATTATTATGCGCCTGTAGCTCAACTGGATAGAGCGCTTGGCTACGGACCAGGAGGCTCTGGGTTCAAATCCTAGCAGGCGCACCAAAATTATGATAAAACTAAGACTATAAAAATGTCACTAAAGATTCAGTAATAATTTTTTTATTTTTACTATTTCGCTATGATTTTTTTTAATTAATCTAATTTTAAAGCTTAAAAAAAATAATTTAATTATTTTTAGTAAGCGTAAATAAGAATTACAAGACCTAAAAAAATTCTATAAACTACAAAAGAAATTAAACTAAATTTTTCTAGAAATTTCATTAATAATTTTATTGTTACATAAGAAAAAAAAAAAGATAAAAATACACCCAATAAATTTAACAAAGATATAGAAAAATTTTGCTCCGCAACTAGCTTTTGCAAGTTAAACAAACTGGCAGCCCCTAGAGTTGGTATTGACAGCAAGAAAGAAATTTTAACAGAATCCATTCTACTAAAATTAAAGAATCTCGCGCCAGTTATTATTATGCCTGATCTACTTACACCTGGTATCAAAGATAGGATTTGAAAACAACCAATGTAAAGAGCATTCATATAATTAAAATCTTTTGAAAGTTTTTTTTTTATTTTAAATTGATCAGAATAAAAAAGAATTATACCAAAAAAAATAGTGGCCCATCCTATTATTTTGTAATTTCTTAAATGATCTATTAAATTAAATTTAATTAAAAAAAACCCAAAAATCATTACAGGTATAGAGCTCAATATAATTTTGAAAAATAATTGTTTATTGTTAATAAAATTTAAAAGTTCTTTTCTGAAATGCAATATTATTGCCAACAAAGAACCTAGGTGGAGACTTATATCCAATGTTAAATTTTCATTACTGAAATTAAAGTATTTTGAAATTAATATTAAGTGTGCAGAGGAACTGATTGGAAGAAACTCAGTAACTCCTTGCACTATAGATAAAATTATCACCTCTACCATTTATTTTATTTTATAAATCTTTTCATATTTTATTGATATGCATATTTGATATGCAAAAAATTCATAAACAAAACAACGTTTAGTTTATAATTACGTCAACATTATTTACCTTTTATCTCTTTAAAGGCCTTTAATTTGAGTTAAGTTAACTAAAGTTATGAAAAAAAAAATGCTTCAATTTGTTGATTTAGAAAAAACAACCCCAGATAAAAGAATTACCATCGAAAGAAAAAAAGATTTTCACGAAATTTACAAAGAATTTATTAATGAGAAAGCAGAAGAACAATCAAGCAGGTGTTCGCAATGCGGAGTGCCATTTTGTCAAATACATTGCCCGCTTCATAATAATATACCAGATTGGCTGAAGTTAACAGCAGAAGGCAGGCTGCAGGAAGCCTATGAGCTTTCACAAAGCACAAATAACATGCCCGAAGTTTGTGGCAGAATATGTCCGCAGGATAGACTTTGTGAAGGTAATTGTGTGATAGAGCAATCTGGTCACGGCACAGTAACAATTGGGTCCATTGAAAAATATATTACAGACACTGCCTGGGAAAAGAATTGGGTTAAACCGATAGAGGTTAAGAAAGAAATAAATCAGTCGGTAGGGATTATAGGTGCTGGCCCTGCAGGGTTAGCTTGCGCGGAAGAATTAAGAAAAAAAGGATATCAAATTACTGTTTATGATAGATACGATAGACCAGGCGGCTTATTGATATATGGAATTCCAAACTTTAAATTAGAAAAATTTGTAGTTGAGAGAAGAACAAAACTCCTAAAAAAAGGAGGTATTAAATTTAATCAAAACTTTGAAGTTGGTAAAGACAAAAGCTTAAATGAATTAAAAAAAAACCATGATGCTATTTTAATTGCAACAGGTGTTTACAAGCCTAGAGAAATAGAAATCCCGGGAAGTAACCTAGAAAATATTTTTCCTGCTATGGATTTTTTAACAGCATCAAATAGAAAAGGGCTAGGGGATAAAGTTGAACTTTTTGACAACGGAACACTGAATGCCCAAAATAAAGATGTTGTCGTTATTGGTGGTGGAGACACAGCTATGGATTGTGTAAGAACAGCGACACGACAAAAAGCAAAATCAGTTAAATGCCTCTATAGGAGAGACAAAGAAAACATGCCTGGATCTGCTAGAGAAGTTGCAAATGCCATAGAAGAAGGTGTTGAATTTATTTGGCTGACAGGTCCAAAAAAATTTATTGGAAACAAACATGTTGAGGAAGTTCAGGTTAATAAAATGATACTTGGATCAACAGATTCATCAGGCAGAAGAAAACCAGAGATTCAAGAAAACTCAGAGTATAATATCAAAGCTGATATTGTGATAAAATCCTTAGGCTTTGACCCTGAAAATCTTCCAGAATTATTTTCAGCAAAGGAATTATTAGTTTCTAGATGGGGAACGATAAAAATAGATTTAAATACTATGCAAACTAATATTTCTGGAATTTTTGCAGCCGGTGATATCGTTAGAGGTGCCTCACTTGTAGTTTGGGCAATTAAAGACGGAAGAGATGCTGCCTTACAAATTCAAAAATACTTGGAAGAAAGAAGCATTCAAAAAGACAATATAAAAGCTGCATAATTATGAGTGATTATCTAAAATATTTAAAAAATAAAAAGTTATTACAAAATAACTATGCTTATGACCCAAAAACAGAACATGATGCCTGTGGAGTTGGTTTGATAGCCACAACAGATGGGAAAAAATCAAGAAAAATAGTTGAGTATGGAATTGAAGCATTAAAAGCCGTTTGGCATAGAGGAGCGGTAGATGCTGACGGTAAATCAGGAGACGGTGCTGGCATGCAACTTGAAATCTCACCAGACTTTTTTAAAGAAAAAATATTATCAACTGGTCACAAGCATGATTCTAGTAAAAGAATATGTGTTGGAATGGTTTTTCTGCCTAAAACTAATTATTCAGATCAAGAAAAGTGTAGAGAAATTATAGAGTCAGTTTTGCTACAAGAAAATTTTTCTATCTATGGATGGAGACAAGTGCCAGTTAATCCAAAAGTTTTAGGAAAAACTGCAAACCAAAATAGACCAGAGATTGCGCAAGTATTATTTAAAAAAAACGTAGAACTAGAAACTAATGATCTAGAAAGAGAATTATTTGTTACTAGAAAAAAAATAGAAAAAAATGCAAGAGAGAACCAATTAAAAGAATTTTATATTTGTTCATTTAGTTCACGATCTATTGTTTACAAAGGTATGTTCCTGGCAGAAGCACTTGCAGATTTTTACCCTGATTTAAAAGATCAAAAATTTACTTCAAGATTTGCTATCTTTCACCAAAGATATTCTACAAATACTTTTCCAAGCTGGGATCTTGCACAACCATTTAGAACTTTAGCTCATAACGGAGAAATAAATACTGTTAAGGGCAACATAAACTGGATGAAGATTCACGAACAGGACATGTCAAGTTCTCTCTTTAAAAATGTTGAAGACTTAAAGCCAGTTATTACAGCGGGAATTTCTGACTCTGGAGCTTTAGATAACGTTTTTGAATTACTAACACACTCAGGTAAGTTAGCTCCATTAATTAAGCTCATGATGATACCGGACGCTTGGTCCAAGAGAAGCAAGACAGTGCCAAAAAATCATCAAGATTTATTTAACTTTTTAAATAGTTCTATAGAACCTTGGGATGGCCCAGCAGCAATTTGTGCTACAGATGCAAAATGGGTTTTAGCAGCTACAGATCGAAATGGCCTACGACCTTTAAGATATGCAATCACTTCAGATAATCTATTTTATGCTGGTTCTGAATCTGGAATGATAAAATTACCTGAGGAAAAAATTATTTCAAAAGGTAAATTAGGACCAGGGCAAATAATTGCAATAGATTTAAAACTTGGAAAATTATTTCACGACAAAGAAATCAAAGATTATGTTGCTAATGACTACAAAAAATATAACAAACAAATTATAGATTTAGATAAAAAAATTTTTACTGAAAAAGAAAAACCAGAATTTACGTCTGAAGAGTTAAAAAAAAGACAATATTTATCTGGTCTTAGTATAGAGGATTTAGAGCTTATCCTTCACCCAATGGCAGAAGAAGGAAAAGAAGCCATAGGTTCTATGGGCGATGACACGCCTGTAGCTGTTTTATCCAGTTATTACAGGCCTATTTCTCATTATTTTAGACAAAATTTTAGCCAAGTAACCAATCCTCCAATCGATTCTTTAAGAGAAAATAAAGTAATGAGTCTTAAAACTAGATTTGGAAATTTAGGAAATATCTTAGACTTTGATAATTTAACTGAAGAAAATATTTATGTTTTAGAAAGTCCGATTTTAACTAATTCTCAATTCAAAAAGTTTAAAAATTTATTTAAAAAAAAATTAGAATATTAGATTGT
>Ga0209711_10003261_pt1 | contig 13781 bp, 13 predicted proteins | sample ArcticOcean_MG_C_7_FD_187441 | JGI IMG/M metagenome (GOLD analysis project Ga0209711, IMG submission 187441) | Marine microbial communities from western Arctic Ocean - ArcticOcean_MG_CB11_88 (SPAdes) (version 2) | ecosystem: Environmental > Aquatic > Marine > Oceanic | place: Arctic Ocean... | reverse complement strand
CCGCGTTTCAAGATTGCGCAGGTTGGAAAAGATCGGTTCAATCTCGGCAAAAAGAATACGGGCTTCTTGGGTTGGTTGCAGACGCCGGTTGCGCCGCTCGAACAGACTAAAGCCCAGTTGCTTTTCGAGCTGTTTAATGGCGAGCGAAACAGCGGGCTGCGAGATACCAAGGTCTTCAGCCGCATGCACTGTTGTCTGATGGGTGATGACGGCGCCAAATATTTCAAGGAGCCGGAGAGACAGGTCATTCTTGCGGGCAATTTTCATCCCGTGGCCGTTACGAGCGTCCCGAATGCCATAGCGACAGCGGCCTGCGTCGGGTCAATGACGGGGATACCGATCTCGCTCTCCAGCTTTGTACGATGACGGGCCATACCTGCACACCCCAGAATGACCGCGCCAGCACCGCGCTCACGTAGGGCATTACCCGTCCCCACAAGTTTGGAGAAGGTTTTAGGACCGCGGGCACTTTCATCAACCGTCATGTTCAGCGCGATTTCGCCCACCAGACGGCCAAGGACCCCCATTCGCGCCATGGTACGTCGATGCCGCAGGATCGAAGCCTCAGCGATGGCAATCACGCCAAAACAATCAGCGCGGGCCATCGCCGTAAGAACCCCTGAATCCTGAATACCAAAGACCGGCACCGCGCTGACAGACCGACAAGCGTCAAGACCCGGATCGGAATAACAAGCGATGACAAATGCGCCTGCGTCCGGACGCGCGCTCACCAGTTCAACTAGGGGTATCACCACACTGTCTGAATCCACCTGACTTTGAATGCCGAATGGCCCCTCAGCAAGCGTCAAACATTCGATTTTTGGACCACCCGCATGCTTAAATCCATGTAACGCTTCGACCAACCCGTTAGTGACATGGGTGTTTGAATTGGGGTTGATGACGACAATCGGCCCTGTTGCAGTTTTTGTCATGTTGCGGCTTTCCCTTGCTAAAAATAGCTGGCAGAAGTTATCACCCGTATCATTCGAACTCTGAGAGCTTTTGGTCAAGTCTATTCATAAGACGCGTAAGATCGTCGTGATCACGAGGGGTCAGTGTTGGACCGGGCGCGCGCACTTTGGCTGACCCAATCACGCCGCGCCGGTGCAGAATTTCCTTGCGTATAGCCAGCCCCGCGCCAAGTTGTTGTTCATAGCGCACCATGGGAAGATAGGCATCAAACAAATCTTCGGCTCCGTCCACATCCCCCGCCTTGTGCAGCGCGACCACTTTTACAAGCATTTCCGGATAGGCAAACCCAGTCATTGCGCCGTCCGCACCGCGCTGGAGTTCTTGTGGCAGGAACAGGGCGGCATTACCCACAAGGATTGAAATCTGCGGGATCTCGGCGTTTCCGGTTTCGGCACGCATCCGGCTCAACTTGGTCAGACCGGGCCAGTCTTCGTGTTTCAGCATGACAATTTGCGGATGATCCCGAAAGATCGCCAGCAATGTTTCGACGCTGAAATTGACCGTCGTCGTCATCGGATAGTCTTGCAGGCAGATTAGCACGTCTGGCCCAAGTGCTTTGCAGACCTGCGCAAAGTAACTGCGCTGTTGGGCATCGGTTTGCAGGCTTGGCATCGGGGCGACCATCACGCCGGCGGCCCCATCTTTCATGACCGACCTTGAGAGTTCGGCCATGTTGTCCAAGCCGCCACCCGTAACACCAACGATCACAGGTACACGCCCATTGACGCGTTCCATTACGCGGTGGGCAAACACCGCCGACTCTTGACCCGAAAGCTTGGCCGCCTCCCCCATAATACCAAGGATCGTCATGCCCGACACACCACACTCAATGTAATAGTCAACCAACCGGTCTGTACTTTCGAGGTCAAGCGCACCCGCGTCATCAAAGGGTGTGGCAGCGATGATATAGACGCCACCGGAATTTCGATCAAATGTGTAGGACATGATTTCCTCTTGGGTTTTATTGCGCCGTTTCAGGGGTAATGGGGGGTATGTTCATTGATTCAGTTTCGACAAGGCGGGCATATTTGTCAGCAAACAGTCGGGCTGTGGGGTAGTGCCCTTTCCAGTCTACGTAGTTTCTCTCAATATCAATCAGACCCTCACGCGCTGAAAGAGCAATTGCTTCACCGATCATGATCGAGCGTTCGGGACTAAGAGAAAGCGCCATGGTCTTGCGGCACTCCAAAGCAACTGGCGCACAAGCAAGGCGAGGAGGCGCGACTTTAGCAGATGGGCAAAGGACTAAGCCAAGCGCCGCCGCTTCGCTGATATCTGCGGAGTACTGCGCCGCCGTTGCAACCATCATATCATTCAGATCAGGGGTGAGAATGTTGATAGTGTATTCGCCGGTTTCGTCGATATTGCGTGTGGTGTCTTTTGGGGTGCCATCCGCGTAGTGTTCCAGCCCGAGGATCACCGTTGCAGGGTCTGCACCAAACACATTGAAAAACGAGAATGGCGCTACATTTACCACCCCATCGGCGCTGATTGTAGTCACCCATGCAATCGGGCGCGGGATGACAACGCCACAAAGCAGCTTGTATCTGTCTCGCGCAGTGAGCGCCTCAAGATCGATTTGCATGGTGGCCCCTTTCCTGAACTAGACTGACCGGACAACGCCTGTTTGCGAACAGATCAGCCCGTAATGTTCTGTGCGCCGATGGCGTTCAAAATCAAATATTGTCGCCTTACCGAAGTTGCAAGCGTCCATATCGCAGGCGTGAACAATCAGCTCATCACCTTCCGTTTCAGCGCGGACCATAACAAAACCGTTTGGATCAACGATCACACTGCCCCCCATCAATGGATGGCCGTCCTCGTCACCTGCCTTGGCGATGCCCACAACCCAAGTCGAGTTCTGATAGGCCCCTGCTGTCATGGACAGTTCTGAATGGTACAAACGCTTATCCAGCGCCTCATCGGACATTTGCGAATTCACCGAAGGGGTGTTGTAACCAAGCATGACTAGTTCAACACCCTGAAGCCCCATGACACGGTAGACTTCAGGCCAACGGCGGTCATTGCAAATACACATCCCCATAATTGCATCCTGCGTACGCCACACAGGAAATCCGGTGTCGCCTTCTAGAAAGTAGCGTTTTTCGAGGTGTTGAAACGCACGTCCGTTGTCGTATTCGCGGTGACCGGGCAAATGGGTCTTGCGGTACTTTCCGACGATGTTGCCCGCTTTGTCTGTCAGGATCGACGTGTTGAAATGCTGGCCTTCCGGCGTCAGTTCCGCGTAGCCAAATGAAATTGCGATACCCGCTGATTTGGCTGCAGCAAACAGCGGCGCTGTCGCCGCATTCGGCATTTCCGTTTCAAAATACTGATCAACCTCGGCTTGATCTTCCATGTACCATCGCGGGAAAAACGTAGTCAGGCAAAGTTCCGGAAAAACCACAAGGTCGCATCTTTTGCCTTTTGCCTGCTCAATCAGGGCAAGCATACGGGAGACAACTGCCTCGCGACTCTCGATCTTTTGAATTGGACCCATCTGGGCCCCTGCAATGACTATTTCACGCATGCGTAAATCCCTTTTATCAGTTAGCAATTCGACGTTCAAACCGGCTGACCAACCGGACAAGGGGCCAAAGCGCGGCCAGATAGATCAAAGCAACCAACACTAACGGTGACGCGTTATAGGTGATGGAACGCGCCATATCTGCCGCGTAAAGCATCTCACCCAGCGACACGACGGAGGCCAGCGAGGTCAGTTTGACGACTTCAACGGTGTTGGAAATCAAATCAGGCAGCACATTTCGCGTCGCTTGTGGAAGCACAACATAGGTCATGGTCTGACTGGCATTAAGGCCGGTCGAGCGTGCCGCCTCGCTTTGGCCAAAGCCGATAGATTGGATACCCGCGCGAAAAATCTCGCCGTAATAGGCAGAGTTATTAAGCAAAAACGCAAAGGCGACCGCCGTAAACGGTGAGATGCGCACGCCAGCAAAGGGAAGCCCCGCATAGACAAAGATCAGCAGCACCAGTGGCGGAATTGCGCGAAAGAAATCAACAAAGATAATCGTCGACCAGCGCAGCCAGCGATGCCTGCCTAGCATACCAAGTGCGGCAAGCAATCCACCAAGTAACCCCATCGGAATGACCACAGCGCAAATCGCAAGCGTCATCCACATGCCCTGAACAATCGTGGGCAGAACGGCGATCATCACCTCGACATCAAAAAACTGCTCTATCAGTTTGTCCATGGGGTTACGCCTTTCGCCAAGAGTAGCGGTTTTCCAGCCAGCGCGACAGGATCACAAAAGGAAGAAATAGCAGTACATAGGCCACTGCGGCCAACATGAGCGGAGAGGCATTGCCAGAAAAGCTTTGGGCAGTGCTTGCCTGATTGAGAATATCAGGCACGCCAATGACAGTGCCGAGCGCAGTCATCTTGGTGATAGCGATTGCGCGATTTGTCAGCGGAGGAATGGCAAGGCGCATGGCCTGCGGCAGCACAACAAAGACCAGGGTCTGGGTAAAATCCAAGCCGGTCGAACGTGCCGCTTCCCATTGGCCTTTTTCAACAGAGGTAATACCCGCCCAGAGGATTTCCTCGGCAAAGGCCGCAAGGATCAACGCAAGAACAGCAAAAAGGACCATAAAGCTGGAAAGAGTTATGCCAACGCTTGGCAGCCCAAAGAAGATGAGCAAGATCATGACCAACGGTGGCAAAGCGCGAAAGATGTCCGCGTAGATGACAATGAGAAAGGCGAGTGGCTTCAACCGATAAGCCCTGAGGCACGCAAGCAAAGTTCCAACCGCCATTCCGACGATAATGATCAACATCGACAACCAAACCGTCACACCAACGCCCGACAAAATGGCGGGCGCATATTTTGCCAGAACAGTTGCGTTAAAAAACGTGTCTAGAAATCTCTCGAACGATGACACCTCAATCCGCTCCTCTAACGCGGGACAGGAACGTGCGGGTGCGCTCATGGAACGGGTTTTCAAAAATCTGTTCGGCGGTGCCCTGCTCAATCACAGCGCCCTGATCCATGAAGATGATCCGATCTGCCGCTTCGCGCGCAAAATTCATTTCGTGGCTGACAACCAGCATCGTCATACCGCTTGATTTCAAGTCCCGCATGACACTCAGCACATCGCCAACCAGTTCGGGATCAAGCGCCGAGGTCGGTTCGTCAAACAGCATAACTTGAGGCTCCAAGGCCAACGCACGGGCAATCGCAACCCGTTGTTGTTGGCCACCCGACAAAGCAGCAGGGAGGCTATCGGCCCTATCCGCAAGCCCGACATTGTCAAGCGCCTGTTCAGCGCGCGCATCCGCCTCGTCGCGGGATACCTTCAGCACTTTGCGCAAAGCCAACGTTACATTTCTGCGCGCAGATAGATGGGGATAAAGATTGAATGATTGAAACACCATTCCGATGCGTTGGCGTATCGCATTGATATCAACCTTCGCTCCCGTTACCGGATCACCTTCTAAAAAGATATCACCGGAATCGGGTTCCTCCAGCCGGTTGCAACACCGTAGCATCGTCGATTTTCCAGAACCCGATGGCCCCAGAACAAAAACCAGTTCGCTTTGCTCGACCACAAGATTGAAATTCTTAAGAGCGTGAAACGACGCGAAATACTTGTTAAGATCCCGGACTTCAAGCGAAGGCGGGCGGCTCACATTGGACGCAGTTGCTTGTGGAACAAAAGTTGGCATAACAAGGCAGTTTCCAAAAAGAGTGGGTGTCCCCGCCAGCGCATTGCCAGCGGGGGAATGCGTTAGCAGCTTGGCGTATGACCGTCATCTGCAAACCCGTTGAAGCCTGGCTGGCCATGTCCCGCAAGCGGCGTCAATGCGACCGACCCTTCTTCTGGCGCAACACCGAACCATTTTTCGTGAAGTTCAGCAATTGTGCCGTCGATCTTCAGGCATTCGATCACGTTTTCGACCTTGTCGCGCAATGCGACATCGTCGCTACGGAATGGCATGCCCCAGACCTTGCCCGTGGAAAACAGGAAGCTCAGCTCGATATTGGGATTCTTTTGGGCAGCCCATGCAGAAACAGTGTTACCAGCAACGTTGGCAAAGGCTCGCCCCGAGATAACCGACTGAACGGCGTCTGTGTTGCTGCCAAAGCTTTCGACTTTCCAGCCGATTTCGGATTCAAGCTCCCGCGCCCAGCTGTCATAAGCAGACCCACGGTTCACGGCGATTGTTTTACCGGCGAACCCTTTCAGGTCGGTAATTTTTTCTGCACCATTGGCCACTACGAACTGGAAGTCTGTGTTCAGATACCCTTCGGAGAACAGTAGGTTGTTAGCGCGCTCTTCGGTGATTGTCGTTGGAGCGACAACAAAGTCATAGGTGCCCGCCTGAAGACCTGGAAGGATGCCTGAAAACTGTGTGGCCACGATATCCATCTCGACCCCAAGGCGCTCGCCGATGGTGTTTGCCAGATCAACATTGAAACCCTCGATGCCACCGCCAAGTTTCGGCATAGCGTGTGGTGCAAAAGTACCGTCCAGAGCAACAGTATATTTTTCCGCTGCGGACAGTGCCGTTGCTGCGAGGCCCGCAAAAACGGCAGCGCTAAGCGCGATAGTTTTGAAATGCATGTTTTTCCCCTATGGTTTGTCAATTACTAAACCAACTATAAAACAGAGCTTATCTTTTACTACCAAAATGAGGTCATTAGTTATTAAATACTCGATAGAACTATTAGCCTTCGTTATACATTCTGGCGTACTCTTATATAAATTTTAGCCGTATGTGCTCTAGCTTTTTTCTTCAACTTAGTTGCGTGGTCCTCATGGGTCATGACGCTGTTGGTCATTGTTTCATCAAGGAAATTAGAAAGATCAACAACATAGTAACGCCGCGAAATGTTCCATGTTTTTCACTTTCAATCTACGCTAATTGGTGCGGGTTCTCTCTAACCGCAGCTCCGCGCGATTGGCACAACTGGTAATCGCCTTGCTTCAAGGGGCTTCAACTCGGCAGAACTTCCGTCCAAGATATCAACAGCAAGTCGCTAACGCACAAGCACAAACGTTGGTATTTTTAGGCCAGTAGAAAATGCAGCGCCGAACAACGAAAATAGGGGATGGAGACACGATATGGATTTTGGAATTAAGGGTAAGGGCGCGTTAGTGATGTCATCCTCTCGCGGGCTGGGGTTTGCTATTGCTTCGGCACTGGCGGCGGAAGGGGTGAATGTCGTGTTGACAGGCCGTTCAGAGGAAAACCTGAAGATCAATGCCGACGCGATCAATGCCCGCGGTCAAGGCCAAGCGTTCTACAAATCTGCGGACCTGATGGAAAGTGACGCAATGGGACCGCTTGTTGCCTTTGCCAAGGAACAACTTGGTCAAGTAGATATTCTGATCAATAACACTGGTGGCCCGCCCCCGGGCCGTATGGTTGATGCAGATCAGGCGGCTTTTGCAAAACACTTTAACGCTATGGTGCTGCGTGTGGCAGAGGTCACGCAACTCGTTCTGCCAGAAATGCGCGCGCAGAAATGGGGGCGTGTGATCACTGTGGGATCATCTGGGGTGGTGCAACCCATTCCAAACCTTGGGCTTTCCAATGCGATCCGCTCGGCGCTGGTGGGGTGGTCGAAGTCGCTCTCCAATGATCTTGCTAGCGAAGGCATAACCGTTAATATGCTGGTACCTGGCCGTATTCATACCGACAGGGTCGATGAGCTGGATGAGGCAGCGGCAAAGCGCACTGGAAAAACGCTGGATGAAACGCGGGCGGCCTCGCGTGCAACGATTCCTGCAGGCCGGTATGGCACAGCTGAGGAATTCGGCACGGTGGCGGCATTCCTTGCAAGCACACAAGCAAGTTACGTCACTGGTAGCGTCACCCGCTGTGACGGTGGGTCGATCAAATCTGTTTAGGAACTATTCAAATGACATATGACCTAGTAATCAAAAATGGAACGCTAGTAACCGCCTCGGAAACGTTTCGTGCCGACATCGGCATTCAGGACGGACGCATTGTTGCGCATGGCGAAAACCTGACTGGCAAGAACGAGATTGACGCAATCGACAAGCTGGTCATGCCCGGCGGGATCGAAGCACATTGCCATATTGCACAGGAAAGCGCGACAGGCGGCATGACCGCGGACGATTATCGTAGTGGCTCCATCAGTGCGGCGTTTGGGGGCAACAGTTGTTTCGTGCCTTTCGCAGCGCAGCATCGTCATATGGGGGTCAAAGAAACCCTCGATCTGTACGACACCAGGGCAACAGGTGCGTCGGTCATTGACTACAGTTACCACCTCATTATTGCCAACCCGACCGATGAGGTTCTGACAAAGGAATTGCCAGAAGCATTCGCGCGCGGGATCACATCGTTCAAGGTATTCATGACCTACGATCTGATGAAAATCGACGATAGCCAGTTTCTCGATATTCTAAGCGTCGCAAAAACCCACGGCGCGTTGACCATGGTGCATGCGGAAAACAGCGGGATGATCAAATGGATGTCTGACAGGTTGGTCGCCACCGGAAATACCGCGCCGCGCTATCACGCGATCAGCCACCCAGCACTCGCAGAGGAAGAGGCCATTAATCGCGCCATTTCATTGGCTAAACTGGTGGACGCTCCCTTACTAATTGTCCATGTATCCACGCCGGAAGGAGCAGATCTTGTTGCGCGAGCGCGCTTCGCTGGCGCAAAGATCTATGGCGAAACCTGCCCTCAATATCTATTCTTGAAAAAGGACGACCTGGATCAGCCCGGTATGGAAGGGGCAAAATTCATGTGCTCCCCGCCACTGCGGGACACGCATACTCAAAATGCGCTGTGGCGACATCTAGAAGCAGGGACATTCACAGTGTTTTCCTCTGATCATGCGCCCTATCGATTTGACGAAACGGGCAAGCTGGCCAACGGGCCAGATGCAACGTTCAAGCAGATCGCGAATGGCATGCCGGGGATTGCCTTACGTTTACCGTTACTTTTCTCCGAAGGAGTTAACACAGGACGCATTTCAGCAAACCAGTTTGTTGCGCTGTCGAGCACGAACGCTGCGCGACTTTACGGTATGTTGCCAACCAAAGGGACACTTGCCGTTGGTTCAGATGCGGACATCGCAATTTGGGATCCGCAGGAAACACGTCGTGTGACTGTCGAAGACCAACATGACCAGATGGACTATTCACCCTTTGAAGGGCGCGAATTGACAGGCTGGCCAGTGACGGTTTTATCACGCGGTACGCGCGTCATAGATGGCGGTAAATTACTTGTTGAACCGGGTCACGGTAATTTCGTTGCGCGGGCACCGTCTGACCTTGGCAATCAACCTGGTCACAAAGCGATGGAGCTTGATCCAGAGCAGAACTTTGGTGCCAAGATTGCGCCCTTACCCAATTAGAGTGGTGGCAAGCCCAGTTCGTTCGTGTCCGGCTTGCACCAGAAATTCTGCCAGCTTAAGTGTCTGACGTCAGCACCCGCTGGACAGATTTAAGTAGCTGAATAAGGGAGGATTTCTGGTTCATCTTATCGATTAGGAGATCCCGATGACCAAGAATTCGGCCACATCGAAAGACGCAGCCGACAAGGTGGAGCTGTCAAATTAATGTGAACACACTCCAAATTACTAGCACCACCTAAATCTATGCACTCAATAATTGACGCCACTCAGCGAGAGCAGCGGCACGGTTTAGCTTGAAATTGGTGCGTGAGTAGATGTGGCGTTCCCGCAGCCCCTCTCACAGCCAACATAACCCCACACCCAGCCCCTCTTGCGCCCCTTGCGGACCAGTTGTGGCAGAGGAGGGGTGAAGGGTGTGGCTGTAGCTAAATGGGGAATGTTTTGTCATTATAGGAAGCAATAAAGTCACCCTACCCGCTTCAAGAAAATTATATTTGACAGAACTCCTCAGAGCAATAGTAGCAGTAAAAACAGCCGAGAACTCCTCTTAAGATTGGCTTCATTATATCGCAAAACTCGTTATTCAGCGGTGAGAATCGATCATTTTATAACAATATAAAGTGATAATGTGAGGAGGTGGCACAAAATGGAGCTTTCCACCTCTAGTCCTCTGTAGAAGTTTGAGTGAAAATATCCTTGGCAAGTTTCACGAATTAATTTAGCTATCTTAAGATAGCTCTTTCATCAGAAAGATGAATAAATGCCCTGGCAACCTTTGTTGTTTTTTAGAACCTTACCGCCCCAAAATAAAGCAATTGCCTATACGCTTGTGTCGATTTTTTTCTTTACTTTCATGGGAGTGTTTATACGAAAATCTTCTGAAAATATCCATATCATGGAGGTGATTTTCTTTAGAAACCTTCTAGCTTGCCTTATAATTATTCCTGTTATGTGCAGTTCTGGATTGGCCTCCTTTAAAATGAACAGGCCAGGGTTATTCGTTTGGCGTGCTGTATTTGGAAGTATTGGAATGTTTGCTGGATTTGTATCGATAACTCTAATTCCTCTGGCTCAGGCGACCGCGATAAGTTTTACCGCACCAATATTTATTACAATTTTAGCCTTTTTTATATTTGGAGAGGTTCTAAAGTTTCGAAGAATTGCAGCCATTTTTATTGGTTTTATTGGGATGCTTATTATTGTTCAACCTAGTGCAGAAGTTATTTCTCTTGGCGTTATCTTAGCATTCATAGCTGCTTTTTTTCATTCAATAAATTCATTAATAGTAAAAAAATTAACCGCAAAAGAATCTCCTAATGCCATCGTTGTTTGGATGGTGATTATGCTTGTCCCAATCTCAATCGTACCAGCAATTTTTGTTTGGGAATGGCCCAGTGCATTAACCTGGCTTTATTTATGGTGTTTGGCTTTTTGTGGGACACTCGGGCACAGCTTTTTTACACGTGCTTATTCTCTTGCTGAGATCACCAGTTTGCAACCATTCGAGTTTATTAAATTACCTATGGCAGCGTTTCTGGCCTGGGTAATTTTTTCTGAATTACCCGGATATTGGACTTGGGTAGGAGGAATAATAATCTTTTTTTCAACCGTTTATATAACGAGGCGTGAAGCAAAAATTAATAAGTCAATAATTGTTAATTCTGAATTACTCGCACCCAAGTAGGGCGAGCTTTCAACACGCGAGTACAACTTCACTCACCGTATGCGAAGTAAGGCAGCGATACCCCTCTATTGCCGCTCCAAACGTTTGGGTTCCGTTGTCCGTTGCCCAGTCGGTAACCATAGAGTGCATACCTTACCGCTTTGGTAGCTGGAGGCCGTACTTCAGGTGTGATTGCGACAGACGGATCGTGAAGCTGTACTCAGCGGGTCACCTGTTCCTATGCCGCCACTGCTGCCGGCTGCCCTACTCCAGCAAGAACGAGGGTCATCGGGATCGCGCACTACGCCAGCGTTCAAAGCACAGGCGCCGTCTGGGTGGCAATACCTCCCTAGAGGCGGGCGAAATGCCCAAGCCTAGGGGGCGCAGCTGTGGTGGAGAACCTATTACCGCATCCAGAGACGCGCACAGGCGGCGGAGCAGCAATCTGATGATGGCTTTTTGATGATGGCTAAGCGGATGGTGAAGGTGGGGTGATATGAACCGCCCAAAGTCGCCCTGCCCGTCTTAAGTAGTTTTGTCTGGCAGAACCTATTAAGGGCAATCGCGTGCCTCAACTCAACCTGTCCAGCACGGCCTGCGCCAGGGCCTGCCCCAGCGTGGCATGCGCATCCGCCCCAAAGTGCACCCCGTCCAGCGGCGATACTTCGATCACCGAGCCCGCATCGAAGAACCCACAACCCTGACGTTCTGCCACCTCGGCCAGATAGCTGGTCAGCCCAGCCTGGCGTGCTTCAGCCCCAGCAAAGATCTCCGCAAGAGAGCCGCATTCGCGCACAGGCACCGGCGCAACGATCAAGATGTCCTTGGCCACGGCCTCGGCCCTAGTGGTCAGCACCAGCCGTTCGACCGAGCGGGCAATTTCGAAGGCGGTAACCGAAAATTGGTGCTTGAGATCATTGGTCCCCAGCATCAGCATCATCAGGTCGATGGGCTGGTGCGAATGCAGCACCGCCGGAAGGACCGTCATGCCGTTTCGCATGCCGCCTTCAACCCGATCGTCATGCACCGTTGTACGGCCCGGCAGACCCTCGTCTATCACGCGATGGCCAGGGCCAAGCATGCCGGCCATGACATCGGGCCAGCGCTCGTCGGGCGCATGTCGGCCTTGCACACCAAGGCGTTCCAGAGGTGGCGTACCATGAGTATTGCTATCTCCGTAACACAGGACAACGGCCATGATAGTTTTCCTTCGTTGCTGCCCTAATCAGCCCCAATACGCTGTCGCAGTCAATCACCCTGCCACGGTAAAGGGATGCTGTCAGACGAATAAGAACTCACATCAGGTCCACCCACAGCTAAACTTTATACGCTTGTCCGTCATCATATAGTTTGAGACAGAAGGCCTTTTGACCTTGAGGAGCCATCGCTCACCTGGGTTATTTAATTATTCTTTTTAACTAGGGATGACATCAAAGGCTCTTTTTTTCATACTTTTTTGAATTTCATATATTGAGATGGGTACATCTGGTTGCGGTTGTGGAATTCTCACCGGAATGTCTTTAAGCCTAGGGTTCAATGTTGGGCTACCACAAAGCATTCTTTCGTCATAATCTTTTATTCCGTCCCACCTAGTCATAGACCCCATTAACGGGAAAGCATCCGCGGCCATCATTTCATAAAATAATATGCGCCTGGCCCGATCCGAAGTATTGAGTGAAGAACCATGTACAATTCGACCATGATGGATTGAGATCGACCCCGCAAGGCCCATCAATGACACCGCGTCCTTTGCGTCCAGGCCATTATCTGCCGGTAGCATCGCCCCAGCGAAAACACCATCGACATGGTGATCGTATACAGGCCCCTTGTGGCTACCAGGATAAACCATCAACGGGCCATTTTCCTGTGCCATGTCATCAATAATTACACCAATAGCGAGAATGTCATCATTCGTATGAGGGTAAAAAGCATAGTCCTGATGCCATTCTACAGCTGCTCCATAACCGGCAGACTTCATATTAAGTTTGCTTGTATGCAAGCGAATGTTTGGCCCAATTAAATCGCGCGCAGGACCCAATATGTGATCAGACAACATAAGCTCGTTTAGGTCAGCACTAATGGTATGGGGGAGTTTAATTCGTCGAAGACGTGGAGCGGCCTTAGTGTGACTATCTTCAAGATCTAAGCGTTCATTACTTTCATTCAAAACCGCGGCTTCATTCTCAAAGTGACTTATTTCCGAGCGGATTCTTTCCAGCCACACATCCGGTATGTGATTTTCAATAATAAGGTAACCATTCTCTTGATATTGCGCGATCTGATCTTGCGTTAATGTCTCAAGCATTTTCATCCCCTAATCCACTAGTATCCAGCGTACACAATTATATTAGAGAATCTCTCAAAATTTCATACTGAAATTTTGAGGTTTGAATTAGACTTTTCAGACGGTGCTTATGTGTTGCCACGCCCGAAATTACTCAGACTTCACTCAGTGAGATAAGCCACACGGAGGTGTTGTCAGACCAACGCGAACACGTATCCGATTGATGGCGCAGCCTAAATCTATGCGCTCAATAATCGACGCCACTCAGCGAGGGCAGCGGCACGGTTCAGCTTGAAATTAGTGCGTGAATAGAAATGTACAGCCGAACAAAATTACCCCCGAATGAATTTACAAGGCTAATACTAAAGGCCCGTGGTCCGAGACGCGGGGCCCTAGAATAGGGGGGCCCACTCGCGCCGATTGCAGCTGAACCGCAAAGGTTGGGTACACTAACCCCTGCCGTTGGCCCGCGGTCTAAGCAAATCCATCCAACCCCAACTGTGTCCAG
>Ga0209711_10003259_pt1 | contig 13789 bp, 10 predicted proteins | sample ArcticOcean_MG_C_7_FD_187441 | JGI IMG/M metagenome (GOLD analysis project Ga0209711, IMG submission 187441) | Marine microbial communities from western Arctic Ocean - ArcticOcean_MG_CB11_88 (SPAdes) (version 2) | ecosystem: Environmental > Aquatic > Marine > Oceanic | place: Arctic Ocean... | reverse complement strand
TAACGGCAACACTCCCAGACGAATTTTTACTTCAGATCATGGGTTCCGGGATACAGGGAAACGCCTACATGACGCGCCGCGAATCGACGATAGCCGCGACATTTGCTCACGAGGCGACTTCAGAAATTAAAAATAAAGGGTATATCGCCTTAACCGAACTGGGAGTCTACGGGGTAAAACACTGCCTAGATGCCGTTCTCACGGCATGGAACTTTGCACAAAAAGATACGAAAATCGTACTGTCCAACGAGTTGCTTCAAAAACATATAAAAGAGGAGATCATTGTTAAAGCGAATCGCCCACTGGCCGACGACTCAATCTATACTGATCTGCTCGAAATTCCGGCTAAAAGCCAAGGGTGTTATGTAGGATTCCTAATTGAACCCTCTATTTCGATGAATAAAGCGCGGTTTAGTTTTCTATCTAAACCTCTCCTTTCTGCATCGATGCGAAGTATGAAAAAAGCGAAGCGACCATTTCGAGCGCTGGACTATCGGGAGTTTATTGATAACCCGTTACCTCAACCCAAAGCGATGCCCATCTTGGTGCTGTGCGCAAAAGCCACCCCCGAAGAGCTAAAGAAAAGTATCAAGCAATATACCAATAGAGGCGGCCGAATCCTTTGGATTGGAAAACAGGTGGTCAAGGAATTAGGTGTACTTAGTGCGGCGATGCAGACGATGAAACCAGCGGAATTGCCAATCTCACCCAAATATGGAAGCCACGGTTCTGAAAAAATCGAAAATATCATTGTTACCTTCGAGGGTGCACTTTCCCCAGTAATGGGAGGAAAGCCCTACCGATTTACACAAAATCCAAATACCAAAGCTGGTTGGATGAAACCCTATTGTACCGTAAAAATCGGCCCCGCAAAAAATCGAGTTAATATTATCGCCACTCTAACGATGGGCAGCGATACGATTAATATTGCCGCCACTGGACTAGATGAACAGGGGAACAGGCAAGCCGTATTTCTTCCCGAATACCTGATGTCGCCCTTTCTATTTTCAAAAATAAAGGAACTACCTAACCCTTCCAAATTCAAACTCGACGAATTTACTGAAAAACTCTTATTTGCAACTTTAGACCTTTTATTTGAATAAATTATATAAATGAGAATTTAGAGAAATCATTACTCAGGTTTTGTGAAAGAAGTTCAAATTCAGTTTAGATAATTTAAATATTGGATCTAGCCATCCACTAATTCCCTAAGAAATGGAAAAAGTAAAATACCCGAAATAATTATTATAATAAGGCCCAAGATACTATAACCTGCTTCAATAATATTGGATCCGATAAAGATAGAAACAACTCCAAAGAATAAACGGGCACCTTTATGTAAAAATTTTTGGCTTTCATGAAGATTCTTTTTCCTCAATTCTTCATTCTCCACTCGATCTCGAATTAAAAGATTCTTCTCCTTACTTGTGAGAGAACCGGAACCATGCTCGTATCGTTTGTCACGAATACGCTGAACTTCAATGTAATCATATTCTCTCTGCACTTCCTGTTCAATTAAAGTTGGAATAGCTGGTGGTAGGTCAGTTTTCTCCAGAATTATAGCTTCTTCCTTTTCTTCGACCTCGATTGATTCAAACTCAATCTCTTTGCTATCCTCATCTCCATGGGTAATTGAAACTGATTCTTCTTGAACAGCTGAACCATAAAAATTTGCTGATTTCGCCTCAACTACATGAGGTTTTACTTCACTACGACTCTCAACTTTTTCAGAGTTTGGAAGGGAATCGATACCCACTTCAGTCCGACGATTAACCTGCTCAGAGTTTTGGGTAGAAACTACCTCAACTGGCTGGTTATTCAACTCCACCTCTTTTACTCCAAGAGATTCTTCTGCTTGAATCAAAGACGGGGTGTTTTCATCCCCAACTAAATTCTCTAATGTGGCAAAAGAATAGCCAAAGATTATTCGTTGATATAAATTATCTAATTCAAGTACTACCAAATCAGCACTGAACTCTTCCCCTTCATTCAAGCCTTCCAGCCATTCATTCTTGATCGGGGGAAAAAGGATTGAACATTCCAAATTGTGATCTAAGAAGCTTGCTACAAGTGTTTTTCCGCCCAAATATCGAGCATCATGTCGACTTGAAAATGTGCTCGATGCATTCCCGAATTTAAGGGTTAAAGAATATAGCGCTCCGACAAATGGCTTTATGATTTCTTCAGATTCAGAACTCAACCTTCTGTTTTCTTTTAAATCTTTTAATGTATCGAATAAATTTGTTATGTCCACAATCCCAATATAGTGGATACCCGATTTAAAATGCCATTATAAAAATTGACAAATTAAGTAATCGGGAAACTCGAACGAATTTATTTTTGATTAATCCTATAATCCTTGGTCCCATAATCATAAAATATAGGTCTCCCTCCAACACTCTTTGTAAAATACAACCAATTTCCCTTTCGATGAGAATAAAGGAAAGGCCAGACTCCATTTTGCGACCACATCCATCCGTGTCCACGTTGCCATATCCAAATTCCATCATTCTGATCGCTCACCACATAAGACCAACCCAATTGTGCGTGATATATCCACGCGATCCCTTCATAAGTGCGGAAAACACCTAACCAACCAGATCTCCTCCAACCTCCCCCCACTTCTGGCATTCCAACCCACCATGCGGACGGATCGATTTTATCTACAGTCATTAATTTCCTGATCGAACCCAGCGTTTCTCCCACTTTGTTACGAGCATAGGCACGATAATAATAACGAGTGCCCCCTTCTAGTTTTTTGTATTTGATTCGAAATTGTTCATTCCCCGACTTAAGTGGGGCGGTCAGGCGAATCTTTTCCGAGAATCGAATACTCTGACTGATCAAAATTCCGGCTTCCACAATTTCACTTCCCCCATCGGTCATAATCCTCCCGCCGAATCGATGGGTTCGGTTTTCATCCAACTCAAAGAACAATGTTCGAACAATTGGAACATAAAGCGGGTCCTCAGAATCAAAAACTTTTTCGTTTTGATCATTCGGGATTTCAACATTCAATCCCGTCCCATTGGAATCGTCAAGATAACCGGGAAGATTTGGCGTACTAGTTTGCTCAGAGATATCATCAGCAAAATCATTTATAACCGTCACTAGAAAGACTTTCTCAAAGGATGCATTGTGCTCATCCATAACCTTTATTCGGATGCTTCGTGTAGCATTAGCCTCGAAATCTAAGGGTTCTTTGATTCGCAAGTTATTTTTTGGGCCAATAAAGAACTGATTATTGTTCCGCGATCCCTTTCCAGATACAAGAAAGAATAATAGGGAACTATTTGCATCAGGATCCGCACCGATCAACTTACCCACGATAGTGCCAGCGGGCTGTTTTTCCATAATACGGGATTGGTTCAAATTTAACCCATTGGGTGGTTCATTGGTCGCCCTTCGAGCAATTTGTAGCAATGTAGAAAGTTCACCTTCATTGATTTTTCGATTGTAAAGCCGAATTGTCCGTAAATGACCATTCAAAAAACCTTCAAGTTCTAGGCCAGTCTTGGCATTTTTACTCCATGAACCTGCACCTAGTATAATCGATTCCAAGTTTCCCGAACCACCTGAACTTGTCCCCATTCCTCCACTGTAAGGGTTACTTGCCACTAATTCCCCGTCTTGATAAAGACTCATTCCCAATCGGCCCCACATAAAAGCAATGTGAGTCCATTGCCCCGCAATCATACCCTTATTGTGGTCAAGAGTGTAAGATGCCTTGGTACTCTGCAAACGAACCGATAAAGTTCCATTATGTTCATAAATGGAAAGATGTCCGCCCGAACCAAAACCCTTCGCGTCCTTTGCGAAGAAGCCCTGCCTTGCGTCCACTCCAAAGTTCTTAATCTTGACCCAAAAAGAAACTGTGCCTTCGGCGCTTAAATACGCTTTATTATGCGGAACTTCAACATAGATACTAGACGAATTAAAGTCGGCCTTGATCATACCATCATTTCTCAATGCCGAAGAATCTTTCGCGTTTGTTCCATTAGTCTCCTTCAACTTCCAATGCCCGACTAAACCGAAGTCAAATCCTGGGGTTGAATTAGCCTCTACCATACTAGTATTAGCAATATACTCGTGGAAATTTTCAAATCCATCTCCATCCGTATCCAAGCCTACAAGTGTGAAGTCAATTCCGGTCAAGTTTCCATCCACTGGTATTCTCATGTACTCTTGTAAAGTCGTGTTCCAGTCTCCATATACTTGAACAGGTTCAATGTAAAAATTCAGGGTTCCATTTCCATCCGCATCCACAAATGCCCTCAAATCATAAGATTGCCCTGTAGTTAGATTGAGAGAATAATTTCCGCTTCCCGAAGGTAACACGGCTTCAGCAACCTGGCTCCAGTTTGAGTCATAAGCCCGAACATAAGTGCTTCCAGAAAGACCTCCTGTGTAGTTTACCTTTCCAGAAATCACCGCAAGCGATGGTTGATTAGACTCGTTTTGATCATCTAAAACATCAGTCACTCGTACTGTAAGCCTCTTCTCATCAAACTCTCCCTTTCCATCGATAACACGAAACCATACCTCGTAGGTATTGTTTCCGTCCACGTCTTGCGGATTCTCGAAATCAGGTGCTGCTTTGAAGCTCAATGTGCCCGTGGCCGAGTTCAAGCTGAACAAGGCCTTATCCGCACCTGCGGTCTTGGTAAAAGAAAGTACATCTCCATCTTGATCGGTCGCGTTGATCTCATGGGCTAAAAGAGTATTTTCGAAAACCTGTATTTCTGCCCAAAGGGCTCCAGCGTGGGCACCTCCATTTCCCAAGTGAATGACCGGACCGTCATTTCCATTCAGCAAAGCTATGGTGAACTTCTTTTCGAGCGTGCCGTTATGTTCATCCTTTACTCGTACACGGATTGAATAGGTACTTGCATTGTTTTCATAGTCAAAAATAGCTGCTGTCCTTAGCTTGCCAATAGGGTTTATACGAAAAAGTGAGTTATCTGTGTCACCCTCACCGCTGACCAATTTATAAGTCAAACTAGCATTCAAATCATGATCAGTAGCATTAAATTCGCCCATCAATGTACCAACTGATTGATTCTCCGCAATGGATAGCACAGTTGTCGAATTAAGATCGATCGGTGCAGAGTTGGGCTTGGAGCTTACATTGTTATCCTGTGTACCCGCCTGCGTTTCTTGCCAAAGGGTAAATCCATCGCTATCGGTGTCCGCTTCCCAAGTAATTGCGATATCAACCCCAGTTTTGTTTCCATTAACAGGCAAGCGGTCGAAACCACTCCCGTTCCACGACCCCCAATGGGCATAAGGTTCACCAATCGATGGATCGAGTTGGTCGTTTCCGTTGCCATCGCGAAAAGCCTTAATGTCATATGAATGCCCGACCGGAAGAGTGAATGAATAGTTACCCGGACCGTTCGTCAATGTTTGAGAACCCAGTTTAGTTCCACTTTCATCGAAAACCCAAATAATAACCGAACCGGGTACGGTGCCTGTATGCGTGACCGTACCTGAAATCGTGGTGTTCGATTCCGGAGAGGCATTGTAAATTGAGTGTACCTCAGTGGGTGTGATCACCCGGTTCCAAATTCGAAAGTCGTCCATCCAACCTTTGAAATAAGATGAGTTATTCTGAGGTCGGTTGCCGAGGGTGAATAGATTACCCACATCAGAGATCAAGTCGCCGGCTCCACTGGCTCGGGTGACATTCGCCAAAAGCGTTCCGTCGAGGTACATCTTGCTGTTCTGAGCATTCAATAATCCTGTCCAGGTGAGGGCAACATGTTGCCATTGAAAGAAAGGGGTAACGGATGTCGTTGAAAGAGATGGAGCATTACCCGTGGTTTTTCGAATCAACCAATTCTTGGTCGGACCGGATGCAAAATATCTCCAATAACCTGTGCCTAGGGATCGCTTAGCAATCACATACCCACTTCCATTATGGTCGAGCTTCAACCAACCCGAAAAACTAAATGGACCAAGGTCGTCAAGTTGGTTCGCCCCAGGAAAGGAAATATAGTCATTCACTCCATCGAACCGAAACGCTCCCCCCTCCCGTCCGGGGTTCCACGGATTAGTAAATCCATGCATGGTTCCGTTAATTTCATTGGCCGTTGAATCGTGAAGCACCGTGCCGTTAGTTTCGTCAAAAGACCAATGGGCAATAAGCCCAAAGTCAAGCGGTGGGGTTGAACTTGCATTGTTATCCTGAGTGCCAGCCTTAAATTCGTGCCAATTAAGAAACCCATCATTGTCACTATCCTGATCCAATAGACTAAAATCGATCCCACTTATGTTACCATCAATTTGAGTCAGGTTGTATCCTCCAAGCGAATTATTCCAATCTGTATAGTGCTTCCATACTTCCCCAGTCGTGGGATACCCATTCTGGCTCCCGTCCACGAAAACTTTAAAGTCGTACCCCCTCCCTTTTAATAGGCTCAGCGCATAGGTTCCATTTCCATCCGGCAGAATGGCTTCCGCGGCCTTAGTTCCGTTGGCCTCGAGTGCCCAGACATAGGTCGATCCGGGAATCACACCTCGATAGTTCACCACGCCGGTTACCGTGGCATTTTCAGCAAGGCACAAAGAAGAGTGACATATCATCCAAAGTAAAACTGCCTTCAGGGCAAAAGTTTGCAATATGGATCTTGGATTGGGCATGGATGAAAGTTTCGCGTGCTTCCTTTAACACTAACTACTATAACTTAGCTCTAACCAGTATTTTCTTACAATTTAATTATTCGTTTTTACTTAAATTAAAATATGAATCCGATCAGAAATTCCGAGAGTCAAACTCAGTTCTTGCAAAATATTGAAGTTCTGATCATTTTAACTCTTTAAGTTGCCCGGATGGCGGAATTGGTAGACGCGCTGGATTCAAAATCCAGTTTCCGCAAGGAAGTGAGGGTTCGACCCCCTCTCCGGGTACCATTTTTAAACAATAAATGAAAGCCACCATTCGTAGAGGGCGCGAGTCCGACATGCCCGTTTTGAGGGATATTATTAATCACTACATCACCAAGACTGTGATTACTTTTGAGATGGTGGAAATGTCTCTCGAAAATCGAAAGACTTGGTTTACTCAGTTTACCAACGATGGACGTTATCAATTAATGGTCGCGGAAAGAGAAGGAAAAGTAGTTGGTTATGCCGCGAGTTTACGCTTTCATCTTCGCCCCGCTTATTCGCCCTCGGTAATGACCAGTATTTATTTACACCCCGATCAGCTCGGGATGGGGATGGGCGAATTGGTTTATTCAGCCTTGCTCGATGAACTTAAACAAGTGGACGAGGTGCATCGGGCTTACGGATTAGTAGTTCTTCCCAATCCGGGCTCCGAGAGATTGCATGAAAAACTGGGATTCCAAGTCGCCGGTCTCCTGCATGAAGGAGGATATAAATTTGATAAGTACCACGATGTTCGAATGTACGAACATCGATTAGGGAAATAGGCAATTATCTGCTTTTTCCGCGTTTGATTTATTCGCTGGGTAGCAAACTGCTCACTAATGAGCGTTCCTCATCCAACTCAGTAACCGAAGCGTCGAGCTTGCCTCGAGCAAATTCGTTAATCGGTACATTTTGTACAATTTCCCACTTCTCTCCATCCGAACGGACAGGGAAAGAGGTAATCAAACCTTCTTTAGTGTCATAACTCCCATCGGAGGCCACACAGACGCTATTCCATTGCCCCGCAGGGGTTGGAGTAGTCAATGACCGAACGGTGTCGATTGCCGCATTGGCGGCGGAGGCAGCAGAGGAGGCGCCTCGCGCTTGAATAATTGCGGCTCCCCGTTGTTGAACGATGGGGATAAATTCGTTTTGAGCCCACGATTCGTCAGCAATTACTTCATGGGCAGATTGACCACCAATTTGTGCATTGTAATAATCAGGATACTGAGTGGCCGAGTGGTTGCCCCAAATCGTCACATTGGAAACCTCGGAAACTTGAACGCCCGCCTTAGCCGCTAATTGAGCAGCGGCCCGGTTTTCATCAAGCCGAGTCATCGCAAACCAGCGATCGTTTGGAATATCGGGTGCGTTATTCATCGCGATTAAACAATTAGTATTACAAGGATTACCCACTACTAAAACACGGACATCGGAAGCGGCATTGGCTTGAATCGCCTGCCCTTGGCCCGTGAAAATCTTTCCATTAATACCGAGTAAATCACCTCGCTCCATTCCAGCCTTACGGGGAACGCTTCCCACGAGAAGAGACCAATTTACATCGGTAAAACCTTCATTCAAGTCACAGGTTGGGCGAATATCCTTAAGTAATGGAAAAGCACAATCATCAAGTTCCATCACCACCCCTTCCAGTGCTTTCATACCAGGTTCGATCTCAATTAAATTAAGTGCAACTGGTTGATCGGGGCCAAAAACGGCTCCGGACGCGATACGAAAAAGAAGGGAGTAACCGATTTGGCCTGCGGCTCCAGTTACGGCTACACGGATTGGTGCTTTATTATTCATAGTTTTTAAAATTAGGGATTAATAGAAATGAGAAAGAAGATGATTAGGAAAAGCGAGACTTATCGACTACATCGGCAGCTCGCCGAAGGCAAGCCTCAGTGCTCAACCAATCGATGCATCCATCAGTGATGGAAACTCCATACTCGAGTTCCTCAAGCGGGCGGGGAAAGGATTGGCTACCCGCATTTAAATGACTTTCAATCATCACCGCATGAATCGAGTCCGCTCCGTCTTTAATTTGTTCAAGAACATGATCGAGTACAATGGGCTGGCGTGCCGGATCTTTTTCACTATTGGCGTGACTACAATCGACCATAATAGAAACTGGGGCATTGGCGGAACGGAGTGCTTCTTCCGCTGCTTTTACATGATCGGCTTGATAATTGGGGCCATTCGTCCCACCACGCAGAATGAGCTGGCAATCGGGGTTTCCTCCCGTGGTCACCGCGGAAGCTCTTCCATCTTCCGTAATTCCTAAGAATGTTTGGCTCATAGTGGCTGCTATTATTCCGTTAACTGCGGCTTTCAGATCGCCAGCAGTGGCATTTTTAAATCCAACCGGCATCGATAACCCTGAAGCCATTTGACGATGAGTCTGGGATTCGGAAGTTCGGGCACCAATCGCAGACCAACAAAGTGAATCAGCAATATATTGGGGAGTTATGGGATCAAGTAATTCAGTCGCAGTGGGTATCCCCATATCCAAAACTTCACCTAGAAATTGTCGGGCAATCCGTAAGCCCTCCGGGATATCACAGGTTCCATTAAGCTTGGGGTCCATGATTAAACCTTTCCACCCTACAGTGGTGCGAGGTTTTTCGAAATAAACCCGCATTATTAAAATCAAACGATCTTCGAGTTCCTCGGCGAGCTGGGCAAATCGTTGGGCATATTCCCGACAGGATGCAAGATCATGGATCGAACAAGGGCCAACCACAGCAAGTAACCTTCGATCCTCTCCTTTAATCAAGGCATGAAGTTCTTCCCGCGATTGGCGAACAAATGCATTTTGTTCAGGCGAACGGGGAATTGAGTCGCACAATTCCAGCGGTGCCGGTAAGGGTTCTGTATTGGTAATTCTTAAATTTGTTACTTGATCCACAGGGAAGAACCATAAATGAGGAGCTTGCATGAACAAGCTAAACTTTTAGAATTCGTCATTTTATGGACACTTTTTTTTACAAATCTTTCCCAAAGGGAGTTATTCGGGTAGTTGAAGAGGATGCGGAGGACTATCTTCAGAGCCAATGGACAATTAATTTAAAAAAGTTGCCCGTGGGGGGAATTCGTTACGGTCTTCGTTTGTCTACCCGTGGTCGAGTCTTAGCCGATTCGTTTTTCCTCCGTTTAGGTGAGGAGGAATTTCTTCTTCTGAGTAAAGATTGCGAGGCTGTAGAACTCAATTCTCTACTCGAAGAAAATATCGTGGCCGATGAGGTTGAATTTATTAACGAAAGTAAAAACTGGGAATTAATTACCTTTTGGGGGAATGAAAAGGATTCAAATCCTACGTTCACAGGGGCTGATACCCCAGGAAATGGGAAATTTGTTCAATATGAACAAGGCTACCTTTTTCAAGATTTCAGAATCTCGCCTGATGCCTATTCACTCTTACGCCCAATCCAGGATGATATGCCTAGTGGATTAAATGCAAAGGAGGTAAGTTTTGATTTGCTTGAGAAGAAAAGAATAAAAGCAGGACAGGTTGCAGTTCCGGTTGAAATTGGACCAGACGAACTTCCTCAGGAAGGTCGATTAGAAAAAGTGGCAATTGATTTTGATAAGGGATGTTACCTTGGACAGGAAGTCATGGCTAGGATTCATGCAATGGGCAGGGTAAGAAGACTCGCTTTTCCAGTCACCTGGGATGGGGACGAAGCCCCCACTCTACCCTCTCCATTATATTCAAATGAGAAAAAATGCGGAGTGTTAAAGAGTCTCGTTCAATTAGAGGGTGAACAATCAATCGGAATGGCACTAGTCCACGAAAATGCAATTGATGCCTTGGGAAATGAAGGTTTAACCATTAAAGAAATACCCGAAGGGAGAATTCATCAGGCATGAAGTTAGAAAACGAAGCAGAAAAAGTAGCCCAGATCTTTTCTAATCTAGGCGCGGAGAAAAAAATTGCCATGCAAATGGCCAAACAACTTCTCAAACGAGCAGAGCAACGTTCCAAAGAAGAAGATATTTCCAAAACGGAGGCATTAAAAGAATTACTTGAAGTTGCAGTTTATGGGGCACAAGGAATGCTCAAACCGAGTGATAAAGCCAATTTCGACCCTAAAAAGGGCTAAATCTCAGAAAAAATCAGGTTTTTTGCAAAAAAAGTTTGACCACTTGCCCGAAAACACAGAGCAATAAACTTGTATAACTCATCAAACAATACTTCCCAACAAAAGGAAAAATAAATGAATAAAGGACAATTAATCGAAGCCATACAAAAAAAGTTAGGCAAGGACACAACAAAAGCAGCAGCTGACCTAGCTCTTAATACAGTTATCGATTGCATCACAGCTGGCGTTAAGAAAGACAAAGAAAAAGGTGTTCAAATCATCGGTTTTGGTACTTTCTCAATTGTGAAGCGTGCTGCTCGTGCAGGCATCAATCCACAAACCCAAGAAAAGATCAAAATCAAGGCTTCCAAGTCTGTAAAATTCAAGCCAGGCGCAAAGCTCAAAGCAGCTATCTAATTGCTTGAATAATATACCCCTTTTAAACCCACGGTAACCCGTGGGTTTTTTTTGGTAAATTCAAAATTTAACATGGTAAAAAAAGTAACAATTAAGGAGACGAAGACGGCTCATTTAAATTCGATCGATGATGCAGTCGCGGCTTTCGCTCCGGGGCGAATCGAGTTTTTGGGCAATCATTTGGATTATAATGGCGGCATTGTTTTGGGTACCGCAATCAATGCGGGAATTTATGGATTTGCCCGACCAAACCAAGATTTATCCTTTCAATTATCCAGCGAAAGTTTTGAGGGAGGAGATATATCAGGTCAGATCAATAAACTTGAAAAACAAAGTGGGAAACAAAGTTGGGGGAATTATTGTCTAGGTGTATTACAGGTTCTTCAGGAAAAAGGATTGGCTCCAGATCATGGGTTTTCTTTAAATCTAAGTACTGATCTACCCATGTCCGCCGGATTAAGCTCGAGTGCGGCGGTGGAACTTACCACTGCTCAATGCCTTCTACAATTAGCCAAGAAAACGGTAGCCAAGAAGGAACTGGTCAATATTTGTAGGCAGGCAGAAAATGAATGGGTGGGATTACCTTGTGGCATTTTGGATCAAGGCACTTCCGCATTTGGAGAATCCGATCAAATTGTACGAATTGATTGTGCGAACGAAACCTTCTCTACCCTTCCCCTCCCTGCAAATACTAGTTTTTGGATTTTTGATACTGGCATCAAGCATGACTTAGTTGATTCGCTCTATGGTACAAGAAATCAGGAATGCATCGATGCCCTTGTCTTGCTTCAAAAACACGACGACTCATTAGAATGCTTAGCCCATTGCTCAAGTACACTTCTCGAACAAACTGAGATGGCAGAAAATCTTAAAAATCGAGCTCTTCATGTCGTGCAAGAACAAGATCGAGTAAACCAATTGATCGAGGGCTTAAAAAGCGGAAAACAAATTAATGAACTCGGAGCCTTACTAACTGCTTCTCACCAAAGTTCAGCCAATCTCTTTGAGAATAGTCACCCACAACTCGACTTCCTTGTCGATTTACTTGCCAATGGAAAAGAAGTTCATGGAGCAAGATTAACTGGGGGAGGCTTTGGAGGCGCGGTCTTAGCTTGGACTACAAACAGATTCTCCCCAGAACATGCAGAATCTATTGCTCATGACTATGAAAAAAAATGGCAATCAGTGCCAAACTTTCATTCTTTTTTACCCTCAAAGGGGGCGTCAATCTATGATCCTTTAGATCAACGCTTCAGCCCTTAAGAAGAAATCGCTTCACCGCGGCTAGAAAACCGGGGCGATCCTCCACATGAACATCGTGACCCGCATTCGGCAAGACTTCAACCGTAGTATCTGGAAAATACCGATTGATTTCTGGAATGTGCTCAGAACGTAAATAGCCTGACTTCCCTCCACGAATAAATAATGTGGGCCCATTAAAATAATCACCTTCGATAAGAGGGTTTGCTGAGAGTTCCTCAATCGAGTTTCGTAAGGCTTGGACATTTGGCTTCCATTGAAATGTATTTCCTTCCTGTACCAAGTTGGTCAGTAAAAACTGTCGAAATGCCCAATTGGGTATCGCTGAGGATAAAAGTTCATCCGCTTCTTTGCGGGAGGACAGGGTAGTCAAATCGACTCTCAGTAACGAATCAAGTGTCGGAATATGATGATCGGTTGGATAATTGCGCGGAGCAATATCTGCGATAATTAATTTCTCCACCCTCGGTTGATTTTTGCAGGCAAAATGCATTGCGACTTTTCCACCCAAGCTATGTCCGCAAAGAATGGGCTTTGCTATATTATGATGATCAATATAACGAAGTAAATCCCCAGCCATTGAGGTAATTGATGCATCCTCGTCGTGAAAAGAAGTTCCATGATTTCTAAGATCAAGGCAATGCAGGGTAAAATCGTGTGCAAGCTCCTTGGCCACTGAACGCCAATTTCTTGATGAGCCAAGCAATCCATGCATTAGGATTATGGAGACATCCCCTTCTCCGTGTATCTCTGAACTGAGTAACGGCAGGGTATTCAAAACAATTCCAACTGCGAAGGATCGGATTTCACCTTTTTCTCACTTTTCTTAGGTGAATCACCTTTGACTACTGGAGTCTCGCACTCTTCTACATCATCAAGTTGTCCAGTTTCTGCACTTGGGTATTCGGAACTTGGAAGTGATGCGGAATCTCCACCTTCAAGTGTCGCTAGAATTTCTTTGGCCCGCCCAACCACACGATCGGGCAATCCGGCAAGCCGGGCAACTTGAATACCAAAGGATCGACCCGATGCCCCTGGAGTTACTTGACGGACAAAAATAATTTCATCATTCCATTCCTTAACTGCGACCGAAAAGTTTCTCAGGCGAGGAAGAGAATGAGCTAAGCGAGTCAGTTCATGATAATGAGTGGCAAAAAGGGTTTTGGGCCCATCATGGTTCGAACCATGTAAATATTCCACCACTGCCCAGGCAATGCTCAACCCATCATAAGTGCTAGTCCCACGCCCAATTTCATCGAGGATAATTAAACTGGAAGAGGTGCAATTGTTCAGAATATTGGCAGTCTCATTCATCTCCACCATAAAAGTCGAATTCCCCCGAGCCAATTCGTCCCCCGCTCCCACTCGCGAAAAGATTC
>Ga0209711_10003256_pt1 | contig 13792 bp, 9 predicted proteins | sample ArcticOcean_MG_C_7_FD_187441 | JGI IMG/M metagenome (GOLD analysis project Ga0209711, IMG submission 187441) | Marine microbial communities from western Arctic Ocean - ArcticOcean_MG_CB11_88 (SPAdes) (version 2) | ecosystem: Environmental > Aquatic > Marine > Oceanic | place: Arctic Ocean... | reverse complement strand
GAGGTTTTGCAGGTCCAGAAGATAGTAGTGGAGGTATTGCTAACGATGGTAAAGGAAATGATTATAGAGAGGGTAAACCTTTGAAAAAAGCAGTTGGTGTTAAAAAAGTATATGGTTTAAATGCAAGGCCAAACGCACCTACAACCGTAACTTTCCAAAGACAAAGATTAGGTGCTGCTAGAACTGACGATTCAGGAAATAAAACATCTGAAAGATTTGGAGCATCTGGTGAGGAAGATCCAACTTTGTTTGAACTGACAATTAATTGGGATGGGGCAACTGATACAGACGCTGATGGTTTAAAAACACCGGATGAAGGTCTTACCTATTCAATTAGAGTTGGAACAACTAAAGGAGGTGAAGAAATATTGTCTAGTGGAGCGGATGCTGACGGTGTTAAAACTGCAGCAGATGCAGGTAATGCTGAAAACAACACTTCTTGGAAAATAAGTGTTCCTGTAGGGAAATATTATGTGGCTATTCAATCTATTGATGGTAGTTTCATTGGGTCTGAGTTTAGTACAGAATCTGAAATTGATGTTACTGCTGCTAATAAGCTTGGAGATTCTAACGGAGATGATGGTATTAATATCTTAGATTTAACAACTAATTTAGATTACATATTAGGAAATGATCCTAAAATATTTGTTAAAGAAGTTGCGGATGTTAATGGCGATGGTTTAATTAATGTTGTTGATATTTCAGCTATAGTAAGTCTAATATTAGCCGGAGATGCAGGAGTAGCTAGAGGTTCTAACTACGATCCATATGATTGGGAATATTTCTCAAGCAAACCTGTTGGAGATGCTAGTTTAGTTTATACACGTGATAGAGTTTACTTAGAAAACGATAAGGATGTAACTTCATTACAATTCTCAATTGATTCTACTGTTCAATACGAACTTTCGGAAGAGCTTGATAACATGACTGTTGTAACTTTTGTTGAAGGAAATAAAAGAAACTTCCTGATATATAGCTATAATAATCAGCCAATTAATGAATTAACTAATGTGATATTTGATTATTTAGACATTAATGATAACGATAAATTTGAAATCAGTGATTTAAAAGCTGGAACTACAGATGGACTATCATTAAGTCTTAAATATTCAGATGAGAGATTCTTTGATTCTTCTGACAGTTCAGTGAAAATGTATCCGAACCCAGCAAGTTCAAATGTTAATTTATTAACTGATATCACTAAAGAAGTTGAATCTTTAGATGTGAATATTTACAACATCTTAGGAGTTTCAGTATATCAAATTACGATGGATTCTATGGGAAGATTAAATGACATGGATGTTTCTATGTTAGCATCTGGACTTTATACTGTTCAAGTAAGAATGATAACTAAAGACAATGAAGAAGTAATAAGTGTTCATAAGCTAATTAAGAAATAAGGATTTATGAAAAGACTCATACAAGTATTCGTACTCCTTTTAGGAGTGTCGTTATATAGCCAAGATACCCTATCCGTTAAGGATGGGGCCTATGGCTTTGACAAAGATTTTAACCTAGATTTACATATTACTACTGCAACTGGGATAAAAGCTTTGCAATTTGATATTAAATATGATGGTACTAATTTTAATTACAAATCCCAGTACGCTTTAGTTAAAGAAAGATTAGGGGGAGAGGATTCCGATCATGTAATTACAGTCAAAGAAGTTGTCAGCGGTACAGTTAGAGTTCTTATTTACTCACCTTCTAATAAATTAATTCCAACGGGAGCAGGAAAGTTATTAAGTGTTGATTTTCATTCTGGAAACAATTATGGATATTTTGATTTTCAGGTTGCAAGTGTTGTTGCTTCTAAAGAAGATAATACTAATTTAAATTTAAAATTAGAAAAAGGCGTCATTACTATTCTAGCTCCAAGTTTTGGATTTTCATCTAAAGCTATTGCTTTTGGAAGTATTTATAAAGGAACAGTATCAGATAAAGATTTTGCTTTGAAAAACGTAGGAACAGACACTTTGACTGTTAGTTTGGAAAAAGATGAGTTAACTAAATTTGCCTTGACTGACTTTGATACTAAAACAACTACGATTACTTGGCCTCAAAAAATATATCCGGGATCAGAGCTTAAGATTAATGCAAGATTTGATTCTTCAATAAGTGGAATATTTAGTGAAAAACTATCACTTAAAACAAACGACCCAAATTCTGAAGCTAATAAAGTGGAAGACTTTATTTTTTCTGCAAAAGCTTATAATGATAATAGAATAACTGTTGAATCAAGTGTTGAAGCTTATAATAAACAGTCCTCTGACATTAAAGTATCTATTAACGGAGATGAAGATGTTACGAGTTTTCAGTTTGACATTACTCCCCAAGACTCTAAAATCGGTCTGGTTAGTAGTAGTGCTGCGTTATTAAAATCTGGAACGGATCATGTAATAAGTTCAAATATAATAACGGATTCTAAGACCGGAGTAAAATCACTAAGAGTTGTTGTTTATTCGCCAAGTAATGCGTTGTTTACTCAACCTATTGGAGAAGTTGTTAAGTTTTCAATACGTCCAGATAAAATTTTAATACCTGCGCTTTATTCTATTAATATTAGTAACTCAGTTTTAACTAATAAAGATTTGACTAATGTTGTTTCTGAATCTGAAAATGGAAGTATTAATTTAATAACTGGAAAATTAGCCTTTGATTCACCTGTTACCGGAGATGATAGTAAGCGTGAATATACTTTAGATTTAGGAGAATTAAATCGAAATAGTTATAATGAAAAAAGCATCTCTTACACTAATAGTGGTAATAAAAAACTTATTTTAAGCGGAGTATCAAGTAGTAATCCTGATGTTTCAATAACCGGCACTTTTCCAGTGGAAACCGATGCAGATGGAAAGACTAGTCAAAATTATACAATTATTCCATCTGGATCATCTGATGATTTTAGTGCTTACATAAAGTTTACCCATGATGGTGGGTCTGAAATTGATTCTGTTTTAATTACTGCATCTTTAGCAAATAGAAATAAAATAGTAGTTAGAAATACAAATGTTTCTAAGGCAATTACCAACACAGTTCCTATTTCAATGCTTAATTCTAATGAAATAAAAGGAATGCAGTTTGATTTAACTCTACCTAAAGAAACAAAACCTTTCACATGGACTTTATCGGCCTCAACTAATGATGATTTTGAATTTGCTGAGATAACTGACGGTGATGGAAATAAAGCTAAAGACCCAGGTATTTCACATTACGTTGGAGATGAAATAAATTTTATAAATAATGCCGGATCTACCCACCCGTTATATATTGTTACTGGCTTTAATGCTGATGGTGGATATGATTCGACTAAACAATTAGCTGGTGTTACAAATCAAGGTGCTACATCAGGTACTGTTAAAGTGGACTTATCTGAAGTTGCTCCAGGAACCTATTATTATATATGTGGAAATCATAAGTCGATGCAAGGTACTATTACAATTTTACCTAAATTTTCTATTTCTGCAAACTCTTCTAATTTAGTTGCTGATAGGTCTACGGATTTTATTTTAACTCAATCAACTTTAGGGGCTAGAAAATATAGATTTTTAATATATTCAAATTCAAATTCTTTATTTACAGGTAATAGAGGAAATATAATTAATTTGCCTTTATCAATTGCTTCTATTTCAAATTCAGATATGGATATTGTTGATGGATCTTATGACTTGGTACTTGATAATATTATTATTTCAGGAAAAGATAACGCTAACGTTTCTACTAAAATTACAACAACTGGTGTAATTATAATTGGTGGTACAAATGCACTTCCTCCTGTAATTACTCCAAATCAAAGTCCTAGTTTAAAAGAAAACTCATCTGCTCTTACTTATTTTTATAAGATTAAGGCAACTGATGCAGATGAAGATAGTTATTTAGATGATTTTAAAATTGTTTCTGGGAATGATGATGGTATTTTTGGTGTAATTCCTGAAACAGGAGAGCTTTATGTAGTTAAGCCGGTGATTGATTATGAAACGAAATCTTCATATTCCTTAGTTGTTACTGTTTCTGATGGAACTAAAACTAGTGCTGAAGAAGCTATTGTAATAAAAATAACTGATGATCCAAATGCTTTTGTTGTAAATAATTTTACAGTTAAGATTTTTTCAAGCAGTGGCAAAAAAGGAATTTCAAATGATTCAGACATAAGAACAACAGCTGCTGGAGATGTTTTTTTATATGAGTTGAAAGGTGGAAGTGATAAAGATTTATTTACTATTGATTCTTCAACAGGTAAGTTAACTTTTAATGCTGCACCAACTTTTTCAAGTCCAAGTGATTCTAATAAGGATAATCTTTATGAACTTTCTATTAAATCTTTAGTGATTGATGATACTTCAAACAGTTTTCCTGTGATAACATCAGAAAAAACAGTCTCAATTGCAGAGAACAGTACAGATGCTCTAACAGTTTCATCAATATTGTCCTCTACTGGAAGTGATGTCGATGGAGATGGTATTGTTGACTCATTAGATAACTGTCCTAATACTGCAAACTCTAACCAAAGAGATGGTGATTCAAATGGTGAAGGCGATGTTTGTGAAGATTCAGATGGTGATGGCGTTTTAGATTATAAAGATGTCTGTCCTTATATTCCAAATCCAGATCAAAAAGATTCTGATTTTGACGGAGTAGGTGATGTTTGTGACGATTCAGACGGAGATGGGATTTATGATCCTAGCGATAATTGTCCATCTATATCTAACTCTGATCAATCAGACATTGATGGGGACGGAATAGGCGATGTTTGTGATAATGATAAAGATGGTGATACTATTTTGAACGATGTTGATAATTGCCCAACTGTAGCAAATACGGATCAAGCTGATTCAAATAGCAATGGGATAGGCGATGTTTGTGAAGATTCTGATGGAGATGGAATTTATGATGTTACGGATAATTGTTTAACGACCGCCAATACAGACCAGGCTGATATGGATAGTGATGGTATTGGAGATGTTTGTGATGATTCAGATGGAGATACAATTTTTGATTCAAATGACAACTGCCCAACCACTGCAAATACAGACCAGGCTGATATGGATAGTGATGGTATAGGAGATGTTTGTGATGATTCAGATGGAGATACAATTTTTGATTCAAATGACAACTGCCCAACCACTGCAAATACAGACCAAGCTGATATAGATAGTGATGGAATAGGTGATGTTTGTGATGATGATAAAGATGGCGATACCATACTAAATGATGTTGATAATTGTCCAACGACTGCGAATACCGACCAAGCTGATATAGATAGTGATGGAATAGGTGATGTTTGTGATGACGATAAAGATGGCGACACGATACTAAACGATGTTGATAACTGCCCTACTATTGCTAATACCGACCAAGCCGATTTAGATGAGGATGGGATAGGCGATGTTTGTGATGATGATAAAGATGGCGATACCATACTAAATGATGTTGATAATTGTCCAACGATTGCGAATACCGACCAAGCTGATATAGATAGTGATGGAATAGGTGATGTTTGTGATGACGATAAAGATGGCGACACGATACTAAACGATGTTGATAATTGTCCAACGACTGCCAATACCGATCAGGCTGATTTTGACTCAGATGGATTGGGAGATGTTTGTGATACGGATGCTGATGGAGATGGTATATTAAATACAGAAGATGATTGTGCTAACACTCCATTAGGATCTAAAGTAAACACTAAAGGATGTGTAGTTTTTGAATTACCAGTTAACAACAATAAAGTTGAGGTCACTAGCGCCACTTGTATCGGCACTACTGATGGATCTATAGGGCTTAGTGTAGAAGATGCTTCTTTTGATTACAGCATTACTGTTACTGGCAAGGACGATCCAGTCGCTATTACTGGTGAGAACAAGACGGCTTCTATAACAGGACTTGCTGCAGGCACTTACTCGGTTTGCTTTAAAGTAACAGGTCAAGAAGCCTACGAACAATGCTTTGAAGTGGTCATAGGCGAGCCTAAAGCTCTAAGTGCATTTATTGATATAGATAACGATAACAAATCAACAAGTATTCAGTTAGGAGGTTCTAATAACTATAATATAGAGGTTAATGGCGAGAGATTTGAAGTGAAGGGTGATAATTTTAATACGACTCTTCCAACAGGTCTTAGTATTATTAAGATATCAACGAACCTAGATTGTCAAGGCGTAATAGAAAAAGAGATCTTTATTTCTGAAGACATTCATTACTACCCTAACCCAACCCAAAAGGATGTAAATGTTCATGTCTCGGGTGAGGATACTAGAGTAATGGTCAGTGTGTTTAGTGAGAAGGGGGATTTGATTTACTCAAAAGAGCAGCAGATACAGGACTTCTCTAGAAAAACAAATATTAATCTATCCAGGCAAATCACAGGAACTTACATTGTGGTTATGGAAGGAAGAACAGTTAGAAAAACCTTTAAAATTGTAAAAAGATGAGAACCCATATATTAAAATACTTTAGTTTTCTTTTTACTTTGACTCTTATAAGCTGCGGTGGTGGCGGAGGAGATGATGGCGGCGGCTCTGGCGGTGGAGGCGGAGGTAATGTAATCAATCCACCAGGTAAATCAACACTAACAGCACCTGCTAACAACAAGACTTGTGAGACTGGAACGAGTGTTTCTGACACGAAGAGTGAAGTCACTTTTACTTGGGGCGCTTCAGCAGATACTAATACATATGATCTTAGAATAACTAATCTAAACACTAGTGTAGCTATAAATAAAACAGGGGTCTCAACAACTACCACTAAATCAACTTTAGATAAAGGAGTTCCATACTCATGGTACATTACTTCAAAAAGTACAGCTAGCACGACAACCACTAAAAGTGATACGTGGAAGTTTTATTTAGCAGGCACAGGAGTTGTTAATTACGCTCCTTTTCCAGCAGATCTTAAAACACCAGCTTCGGGATCCACAGTCACTAGAGATGGTGATGGTAAGGTAGCCTTCACTTGGGATGGTAGTGATCCAGACACAGGAGATACTCTTAAGTACACACTTTATGTAGACACTACAGATGGGAAACAAACACCACCTGCAGCACAGACAGACTTAACAGAAAAGACGGCTAGTGTCGCTTTAGAAGCAGCCACAACCTATTACTGGAGAGTGAAAACATCAGATGGTATAAACTCGAGTTACTCCATTGTCTATTCTTTTAAAACGGAGTAACTTTACTAAAATTTAAAAAATGAAAATTTTAAAAAATATTATATCAGTATTTTTAATCTTGTTTGTTGTAATTTCTTGTGCTTCTGACGATGAAATTATTGATAATTCAAAAGAAGTTACACCTGGAGTTAAATTAGTAAACTTTTCCCATACATTATCTAGTTGTGATCCTACTAATGACACGTATAATTATTGTTCAGATAAAATTAACTCTTGGACTAACAAAGGAGTTTCTAAAATGAAAAATCAAAATGCGGATGTATTGGTCGTGACTTGGAATGTAGGTGAGTTCGTTAGCGAAGGAGGTTTTGATAGACCTTATAATACTCATAAAGTGGTTTTGATGTCATCTGAAATAGAATCTATTCTTTCAAATATATCAGAATGGCTTAAAGGGACTTGCTTAAGTAGTGGGGAACAGTCTACAACTTTAAATGAATATAGAAATTATTTAGAAAAAGGAGCGGATGTTTCTTCTCAATTTGTAATATGCTCTAATAGTAGAATAGTTCTGGCTGCTTATAAAAAGGCTAAAAATTCAGAAGAGGAAAATGGAATTCAATCTTTTGTTCTTCATGAACTATATCATGCTTTTCAACAAGATTTGGGAATTCAAAGTTGTACAAATCAAAGAGAGAGTAGTTCTAATTCAAATGGTAAAGCAATAGTTGAAGGTGCTGCGCAATTATTTGCTGAAATAGCTACAGGAGAAATGAAAGGACATGATGGAATAAATAATCTTTTAAAACAGGTTTATAATGATTATCAAGGAAGTAAAGATAAATCTATTTCTAATGGATACGCTTGGTCTGCGGGACTAGCGTTAATGATTCAAAGAAGCTGGCTTGATCAATCAATTATTTTGGATGGAAGTTTATTTCATAATTGTAAAACTGAAACAGACTTTACAAACTCTAATCAAAATTTATTAAAGATCAAAGATATTTGGTATATGATTGAGAAAGATGGTGATAATTATAAGTTTTCAGATCAAGCTTTAGGGAAATAATTCCATTAGAGATTTTTAACCCCCTTTTTACACTTTTTTTTGAGAGACATTACAATCCATATAATAGATAGAGACGGTAAAAAACATTCTCTAATAGCTCCTACTGATATGAATATGAATATCATGGAACTTTGCAAGAGTTATGATTTACCTGTTGAAGGTATTTGTGGAGGAATGGCTATGTGTGCTTCTTGTCAAGTCTACGTTGAATCAGATACATTAATTGAAAAAAATTCTCAAGAAGAAGCTATGCTTTCTGAAGCTTTCTACGTCAAAAGCAATTCAAGATTAGGCTGTCAGATTCAAATTAATAAAAATCTAGATGGTGTCCAATTTGAATTAGCTCCTGAATAATACTTAAACTAAATTTTGTTTTTTAATTAAATTTAAGGCTGATCCTTCTTTATACCATTCTATTTGCTGATCATTATATGTGTGATTAGTAATTATCAAATTTTTAGATCCATCTGAATGAATTAATTCAATACTGATTTGTTTTCCAGGACTAAATGACTCAAAATCAATAAAATTAAATTTATCGTCTTCTTGGATTAAATCATAGTCATTTTCATTAGCAAAAGTTATCCCTAGCATTCCCTGTTTTTTTAAGTTGGTTTCATGAATCCTGGCAAAAGATTTCACAAGAACTACTTTTACTCCAAGATGTCGAGGCTCCATTGCAGCGTGCTCTCTTGACGAGCCTTCTCCGTAATTATGATCACCTACAACTACAGTTTCTATATTATTTTCTTTATATATTCTTTGGACATCAGGAACTCCTTGGTATTCTCCGTTTAATTGATTTTTTACAAAATTTGTTTTTTCATTAAAAGCATTAACAGCACCTATTAAGCAGTTATTAGAAATGTTATCTAGGTGTCCTCTGAACTTAAGCCAAGGACCAGCCATAGAGATATGGTCAGTCGTACATTTGCCTAAGGCTTTTATTAGTAATCTAGCGTTAATGATATTCTTTCCATTCCATGGTTTGAACGGTTCGAGTAATTGTAATCTTTTCGATTTTGGATTTACAACAATATTTATATTTGATCCATCAGAAATTGGTTCTAAATAACCTGCATCTTCAACTTCAAATCCTTTCGGAGGAAGTTCCCAGCCTGTAGGTTCTTCAAGCATAACTTTTTCACCTGAAGAGTTGATTAATGAATCAGTTAAAGGGTTGAAATCTAGTCTTCCAGAAATTGCTATTGCCGCAACCATTTCAGGTGATGCTACAAAAGCGTGAGTATTAGGATTTCCGTCTGCTCGTTTAGCGAAATTTCTATTAAAAGAATGTACTATCGTGTTTTTTTCTTTTAATTCAGCATCTTTTCTGGCCCATTGTCCAATACACGGTCCGCAGGCATTGGTGAATATTTTTGCATTTAAATTTTCAAAAATCTTTAAAAATCCGTCTCTATCAGCTGTGTATCTTACTTGCTCAGATCCAGGATTGATTCCTAGTTCAGATTTAGTATCTAAACCTTTGTCAATTGCTTGTTGTGCAATTGAAGCCGCTCTAGATAAATCTTCATAAGATGAGTTGGTACAAGATCCAATTAGTCCCCATTCAACTTTTAAGGGCCAGTCGTTTTTTTTAGATTTAGCTGCCATCTCATTTACTGGGGTCGCAATATCTGGAGAGAATGGCCCATTTATGTGAGGCATTAGTTCAGATAAGTTTATTTCAATTACTTGATCAAAATATTTTTCAGGATCTTGATAAACTTCAGGGTCAGCTGTAAGGTATTCTTTAATTTTATTAGCAGCATCAGCTACATCACTTCTGTCAGTTGACCTTAGGTATCTCTCCATAGATTCATCATAACCAAAAGTAGAGGTAGTTGCACCAACCTCAGCGCCCATATTACATATGGTACCTTTTCCAGTACAAGACATTGATTTAGCTCCTGGACCAAAGTATTCGATTATTGCTCCAGTTCCTCCTTTTACAGTTAAAATTCCAGCAACTTTCAAAATAACATCTTTGGGAGCTGTCCATCCAGAAAGTTTTCCAGTTAATTTTACTCCAATTAATTTAGGAAACTTTAACTCCCATGGCATACCAGCCATTACATCTACAGCATCTGCTCCACCAACTCCAATTGCCACCATTCCTAGTCCACCAGCATTAACGGTATGTGAATCTGTACCTATCATCATTCCTCCTGGAAATGCATAATTTTCTAAAACTACTTGATGAATAATTCCTGCTCCAGGTTTCCAAAACCCTATCCCATATTTGTTAGAAACAGATTCTAAAAAATTAAAAACCTCGTTACTATTATTTAATGCTGATTGAAGATCTTTAGTTGCTCCAAGTGATGCTTGTATTAAGTGATCACAATGAACTGTTGTAGGTACAGCTACTCTATTTTTCCCTGCTTGCATAAATTGTAACAAGGCCATTTGAGCTGTAGCATCTTGACAAGCTATTCTGTCAGGAGCAAAATCCACATAATCTTCTCCTCTTTTAAATGGAGAATTTAATTCAGAATTCCAAAGGTGCGAATAAAGTATTTTTTCAGACAGAGTTAAAGGATTCTGATTTATTTTTCTTGCTTTATCAACTTTATTTTTTATTTGTTGATATACTTTCTCGATCATTTCAATATTGAATGCCATATACATTATTTTGTATTGTAAAAATAGTTTATATCATATGAATTTGAAAGAATTCATATCTTTTTTATTTAGTTTCCGATTTGAAAAATTGATTTTTAAATTACAATTAGAATAGAACAAAGAATTAACATTATAAAGGCAGGAACGGACTTAATGAAAGGATCATTTATTTTGATGTGAACAAGAATGGCTCCAATCATAAGGCACCCCATCAAAAAAGCACATATATCTACTAAGCTTGGAAGCCATATTCCCAAAATTAGAAGTAGAGCTAATGACAGTTTTAAAAAACCAATCAATTTCATAAACCAGTTTTTGAAGCCATAAGCTTTGAATTCATCAGGCATATTTTGAGACTCTCCTCCTCTATACTTTGAGGAAGCTTTGAAATTTAGCAACCATACATTAAAAATTCCTACTGCAATAATAACTTGAATAATAAGCTTTGTGTTTTCCATTTTTTGTAATTTCCATTAAATTTACAAATTATTTAAAATCTATGGATCATATTGCTAAATTACTATTAAGAGTTAGTTATTCTTTGTTGTTAATGACTCATGGTTTCCCTAAGTTGGGAAAACTTTTTTCTGATGAAATTAAATTTCCTGACCCTTTGTCTGTAGGAGATGGGAATTCTTTGTTTCTCACTGTTCTAGGAGAGTTTGTTGCTCCTTTTTTTATTATAATAGGTTATAAAACCAGGTTATTTTCTTTTTTTCCAGTATTTACTATGCTGATAGCCGCTTTTGTAGTTCACTTTGAAGATCCTTTTGGTAAAAAAGAGTTAGCAATTTTATATTTACTGGGCTTTGTTCTAGTAATGTTGTTTGGTCCAGGTAAATACTCTATTGACTATTACAAGAAAAAGTAACTTAGGACTCTTGAGAATTCATTTTTTTTCTATATTCTGATGGAGTCATCTGAATTTTTTTTTTAAAAAGTCTATTAAAATGAGAAAAATTATTGTATCCACATTGAAAGCATATGTTCTTAATGTCTAGCTCACTTTGAGCTAATAGCTTTAGGGCATTGTTAATCCTATATTCATTTAAAAAAGTTGTAAATGTTTTGTTAGTCTTTGATTTAAAGTATCTGCAAAACGATGGTGGTGTCATAAAAACTAATTCTGAAACTTCATTTAATGAAACCTCTTCTTTGTAGTTTAGTTTTATGTAGTTAAAAACTTTTTTAATTCTCTCGTTTTCTTGTATGTTTTCAGAATCAAAATTTTCGGAATTTAAAATAGTTACATCTTTACTGATAGAAAGATCATTTAACATTTTTATTAATGTTAGAATTTTTTGAATAGGTGTTTCATATTGAAGTCCTAACATAGTTATTCCTATAGTTTTTTTTGTTTCACCTGAAAACACGAGTCCTCTTTTTGATAATTCAAATAATTTATTAATGTTTTTGAACTCTAAAACTTTATCAATAGAGTCTCCTAAGAAATTTGATTTAAACTGAATTACAACTTCCTTTCTGTCTTTGTCAAAATGTTCAGTAAATCCAGTATGAGGAACGTTAGATCCTATCATAACTAAATCTCCCTCTTGATAGTTTGACAAATGAAGGCCAACTTGCCTTTTGCCTTTCCCATTGTTTATATAGACTAGTTCAATTTCTGGGTGGTAATGCCAACTCTTTAACTTATTGTTTAGGTTGTTGTTGTTTACGTCAAACAATTGATAAGAAAACGATTTATTTTCTAGTTGAATTGCTTCTAAGTTTGCTTTTATTAGCATTTTATCTTTTTAAATTATCAAATACGTCTTAATTTAACATTATAATAAAATATAATATAAATATTGTTAATATAGTACAAGTATAAGATAAAATATTTAAACTTTTACTTGATAGATATGTTATTTTTGCGCATTATTTAAAAAGAAATATGAAATATATATATTTATCCTTGTTATTTGCTTCTTCATTAATTAATGCAAATTTAAAAACTGTAGAATTAATTGAAATAAATAATCAAGTAGTTGAGAGTATCAAGTCTAATGATTATGAATCATTAAGAAAGATACTTTCGGGCAGGTTATTGTCAGCTAGATCAGTTATTGATGGTAAGCCACTTTTAATACATGCTGTTATTAATGATAAACCTGACATGGTTAATTTGTTAATAAGGTATGGTGCTCAGCCATATGAAGACTATTGTGATCAAGGATTTAATGCTAATGAATGGGCAGTTAAGTCTGGGAGTTATTACGCAAGAGCAGAGTTGATCGTTATATCAATTTTCCACAATTAATTATCCTCTGATTCTTAAATTGTCAGACTTCAATAAAATTTGTTTGTTGTTTAAAAACCCTTAAGAAATTAAGGGTTTTTTTTTAAAGATTGTTAAAAAAATAAAAACGGCTACACTATAATAGTATAACCGTTTTATTGTTTTAGTAGCGGGAACAGGACTCGAACCTGTGACCTTCGGGTTATGAGCCCGACGAGCTACCTACTGCTCTATCCCGTTATTCAGCACTTTAACCACACTTTGTGTTTTACTGCCAGTAATTACTGCCAGAATGAACAACTTTAAAGTATCTATTGGAACTTCAAAATCCCACTCAATTATTATCATTTATTACAATGAATTACGTCATCGATATTGGAATGGAAAATCTATTAATCTAAATATAAAATCTAAAGAAAATCCTACTCTACTCAAAGCAGCCTTTGAACTAAAATTAAGAGAAGGTTGGAGACCTCAAACAAAGAAAAAAGAAGTTAAAGAAACACCTATCACAGTTGTTAAAGCACTTAAACAAGGAGTTAAAACAAAGATGTCTCAAGGTTGTTCTGAACGCTTTGTAAAGGACGTTAAACGCATTGTTATCTTATGGGAACGTTTTGAAAGTGAACAGCATATAAAGAATTTAACACTTGATAATTTACAATCTTCACACATAAGAAAATTCCTTGTAAGACCTAATTGGAGTGCAAAGACACAACGCACTATAAAATCAACTTTAAGTCCA
>Ga0209711_10003249_pt1 | contig 13804 bp, 12 predicted proteins | sample ArcticOcean_MG_C_7_FD_187441 | JGI IMG/M metagenome (GOLD analysis project Ga0209711, IMG submission 187441) | Marine microbial communities from western Arctic Ocean - ArcticOcean_MG_CB11_88 (SPAdes) (version 2) | ecosystem: Environmental > Aquatic > Marine > Oceanic | place: Arctic Ocean... | reverse complement strand
TAACGGCTTATCAACTATAGGTAACATTTCTTTAGGGCTAGCTTTAGTAGCTGGTAGAAATCTTGTGCCCATGCCTGCAACTGGGAAAACAGCTATCTTTATTTTATTTTTTTCTGGCATACTATTATTTTAGGGTAAATTATTAAATTCTTTTTTTATACGTTCCAGCGCATCCCACGGATCATCGCTCTCTGTAATAGGCCTTCCAACTACAATATAATCAGCACCATTTTCAAAAGCCATCTGAGGAGTCATAATTCTTTTTTGATCATTTGTATTATCACCAGCACTTCTAATTCCTGGACAAACACATAGAAAATTATTTGGAAATCTTGATTTCACAAGTTTTGCTTCTTGTGCAGAGCATACAATACCGTTTAAATTTGCTTTGTAACTCATCTCAGCCATGTTATGGACTTGTTGCTCCATATTATTTATATAACCAATTTCTTTCATTTCATTCTCATCTATAGAAGTTAGCATAGTCACACCAAGCACTAATGTTTTATAGTTATTATCTTTTATCTCTTTCATGACTTGGTGCATCATCTTACTGCCACCACTAGAATGAATATTAATCATCCAAACTCCAAGCTCTGAAGCTGCCAAGCAACTTTTTACAACCGTATTAGTGATGTCATGAAATTTAAGATCTAAAAATACTTTATACCCTAGTGCATGCAACTCTTGGATAATTATTGGCCCACAACTTACGAATAACTGTAAGCCAACCTTAAGATTACATAAGCTAGGATCCAGTTTATTTGCTAGGAATAATGCATCTTTTTTATTATCATAATCTAAAGCTACTATAATTTTAGAATTTTTCTTATGCTCAAATAACATAATGCTTGCTTTTGTTTTTATTTAATATTTGCTTCTTAATGGAAGACCAGTGCTGACAGCTTGGGCACTGCCAAAAATGCTTAATGCTTCCAAAACCACAATTCTCACATTCATGGGCACTTTCTTTTTCTGAATACTCTTTTAGGCAATTCTGTATATTACTTAAGCTTTGCTTATCAAAAGCTATTTTATTTTCCTCTATTAAATTAATATACTCAGATAATTGAATTAAATTTACCCTGTTATTCTCAAATTCACTTTGATATATTTCTGAAATTTCTTTTAGATTTACAGTGGAGGATTGGTCTTTATTTAAACTAGAATATAAATCCAGTGAGCTTGCTGTATTTGAAAAGTTTTTTAAAAAATCAAAAAAATTTTCTTTTTTATTTAACTTTTCGTATGTAATCTTAATCTTGTCTATAACTAAATATGCCTGTTCTGGATATTTTTCATATATATTCATATATATTTTTAAAGAATCGATATGCTGATTATTTTTATAGGATATATCTCCTAGTAATATAAGAGACCTCAGTGAATTTTTGTTATAACTAACCGCTTTATTGATATATTTCTTAGCTTGCGCCATGTCGTTAATACTTCTTAAGCTTATTTCTTGATCTGCTAATTCACAGTAGTAATGCGATATGGTGTCAGAAAGATCTTCTTTATTCTGTGCTTGTATTTTTAGTGATACTTCTATGGCTTTTTGCCACTCCTTTTCGAGCTCATATATTTCTTTTAAATATAATAATACTAATATTGGATTATTTATTTCTTTTGATAACTTTGAAAAAATTAATTCAGCCCTATCTAAAAAACCTGCCTTCAAATAATCTTTAGCTAATTCTGTTAAACATTGCTGTCTTATAAGTAGTGTTAATTCTGGCCTTGCAATTAAGTTTTGATGAATTCTTATAGCCCTATCTACCTCTCCTCTATTCCTAAACAGGTTCCCAAGTATAATATGTGTTTCTGCATTATCCTTACTCACGCTGGCCATTGACATAAATGTATCTAAAGCTTTATCGTGTTGTTCTGATAGTAGATAATTCATACTTTGCAAGTACTCTACAGGAATTATATTAGAGTTTTTTTTATAAAAAATTTTAATTGCTATATAAAATAATATAGCTGACATTATAATTATAAAAAATATTATTTCTGTTATTGCTATATACATTTTTTACTCTTGGATTGGTATTCTTCTGAGGTTCTGAACCTCTTTATTAATCAGATCATGATCTTTTTTTAATATCTTATATTTTTTTCTTATATTGAAAACCAAACCTATCAGAAAAAATGTTGCTACTAAGATACCAGTCATCATGGAAATGAATAATAATATACCTAGAGGAATATTTGTAAATTGTGTGAGGTGAAAATCAAGCAGATAAGGAACTTTGTTATAATACACTGCAGTAACGCTTAAAACGCATATTACTATCATAATTAATAAAGCAACTAATCTAAACATATAATAAAAATCTTAATTGAACATTATATATATTATATGGCTTTTATTAATCTATGTCGTGTATATTATTGATTTTATTTCTCAAGTCTTTTCCAGGCTTGAAATGTGCTGCGTTCTTCCCTGGCAATGATACTGAATCTCCAGTTTTAGGGTTTCTGCCTATTCTGGGCTTTCTATAATGTACTGAAAAGCTCCCAAATCCTCTTATTTCAGTTCTATCTCCGCTTGATAAAGACTCAATGATCTTTTCCATTAATGTTTTAACTGATAACTCTACGTCTTTAAGTCCTAACTGAGGTATCTTTGAAGAAATTTTCTCTATTAATTCAGATTTGGTAATTGATTCTCTTTTTTCTTCCATAATATTGTTATATAAAATTACACTCGGATTACATATATCTATTTATCAATTTGTTCTTTTAGAATATCACCTAAAGAAGTACCTACTGATTCATTATTTTTATTGTACTCGTTTAAAGCCTGATCTTCATTTTGCTTCTCTAAAAGTTTCATTGATAAACTTATAGACTGATTTTTTTTATCTATATTTGTAATTATCAATTCAAGCTCATCATCAATACTCATTGAATCAATACTTTTGTCAGAAGCTAACTCAGACAACTTAAGTGTTCCACGTACATTCTCTTCAAGCTCTATTGATAAAATTCTAGGTGATTTATCTACAACCTTACCTTTTACAATTGATCCTTTTTGGTTTTTTTGCGTATATTCTTGGAATTTATTAACAGTGAGCTGTTTAACACCCAAAGATATTCTTTCTCTGTCTGTGTCAGCAGAAATTAATATTGTTTTTAACTCGTCACCTTTCTTATAATTTCTAACTGCTATATCACCGCTTTCATCCCATGATAGATCAGACAGATGTACCAAACCATCAATCCCATCCTCTAACCCAATAAATATTCCAAAATCTGTTATAGATTTTATTTTACCTGTAATGATTTGTCCAATTTCATGACTATCTAGGAACTTAGACCATGGATTTGGCTGACATTGTTTTATTCCTAATGAGATTCTTCTTCTTTCTGGATCTATATCTAATATCATAACCTCTATTTCTTGACCTATTTCGACAAGTTTTTCAGGGTTTGCATTTTTGTTTGTCCAATCCATTTCTGATACATGAACTAATCCTTCAACTCCATTATGGATCTCAACAAAACAACCATAATCTGCAATGTTTGTGATTTTTCCCTTTAGTTTTGATCCTTCTGGATGGGCCTTGCTTATTTCAAACCAAGGATCCTCGTTTAGTTGCTTAAGACCAAGTGATACTCTAGTTTTTTCTTTATCAAATTTTAAGACTTTAACGTCAATTTCGTCTCCAATATTTATCAGCTCCGAAGGATGTCTTACGCGTTTCCATGCCATATCTGTAATATGTAGCAACCCGTCAACTCCACCTAAATCTAAAAACGCCCCGTAATCAGTAATATTTTTTACAATACCTTTTACTACAACTCCTTCTTCTAGATTAGATATCAATTCATCTCTTTCTTCACTATTTTCAGACTCTAAAACAGCTTTTCTTGACACAACAACATTATTTCTTTTTTTATCAATTTTTATAACAATAAATTCTAAATCCTTACCTTCTAAGTAAGTAGTTTCTCTTACAGGCCTAACATCAATCAATGAGCCTGGTAAGAATGCTTTTATATCTGCCAAATCTACTGTGAATCCACCTTTAACTTTACCAGTTATTCTTCCTTCTAGTATTTTCTTTTCTTCAAACGCTTCGGATAATGAAACCCAAGCTCTAGCTTTTTTTGCTTTTTCTCTAGACAGCTTTGTTTCACCAAATCCATCTTCGATAGCGTCTACCGTAACTTCTACAGAATCTCCAACCTTGACTTCAATTTTCCCATCAAATCCTATAAATTGATCAATAGGGATCATTCCTTCGGATTTTAGACCTGCGTTAACTATGACCAAATCTTTTTTAATATCTATGACAAAACCATTGATTATGGCTCCTGATTTGACTTGTAATTTAGAAATACTTTCTTCTATTAATATTGAAAAATCTTCATTCATATATTTTTTAAATTTTCTCTTATAATGTTAATGGTTGTATTAAATACTTCGCGAACACTCATATCGCTCGTATCAATTATTATTGCTTCCTTTGCTGGCCTCAAAGGGGATATTAATCTCTCTGTGTCAGCTTTATCTCTTAACAAAAGTTTCTGTCTGAGGTGAGGCAAGTTAGCACTAATTCCTTGATCTTTCAACTGATTTAATCGCCTTTCTGCCCTTTTTTCTACAGATGCTGTCAAATAAAACTTAATATTTGCCTCGGGAAATACTATGGTGCCCATATCTCTTCCGTCTGCTACTAACCCAGAGGGTGTTAAATAACTTCTTTGATACACCTCAAGCATATCTCTTGCTTGCTTATCTTTAGCTATTTTAGAGGCCAATAAGGCTACTTTCTCTGTTCTTATTTTGTCTGTGAAATCTTCTTCATTGACAAAAATTTTTGATTTTTTTCCTTCTGCATATTCAAATCTTATGACTATATTTTTAATTAAAATATCTACATTATTCAGCACTTCTTCAAAATTATTATTATTTTCAAATAATTTTAGCGCTAATGATCTATATAGAGAGCCGCTATCTAAATATTTATACCCGATTTTTTCGGCAATCATTGTAGCAATCGTTCCTTTTCCTACGCCGCTCGGGCCATCAACAGTTATAATTTTATGATTCAAGTGTTTCCTCTCTCAATATTTAAACCCATACTTTTTATTAAATCAAAGAATTCTGGAAAAGATGTTGAAACATTTTCTGTGTTTAAAATAGTAATAGGATTTTTTGCAACTAAACCTGCTATGGCAAATGACATTGCAATTCTGTGATCCCCACTACTATCAATAATAGCCCCGAAGATTTCGCCTCCATGTATTTTTATTCCATCATCATATAAATTATTTTTAATTTTGCATTTAAGCAGAGCTTTTGACATCACGGACAACCTATTACTTTCTTTATATTTTAATTCTTCAGCATTTCTAAGCACTGTTTCTCCTGTTGCGTTTGCTGCTGCAATAAATAATATAGGGAACTCATCAATCGCACTTGCAATATATTTTTTCGGGATGATTACTCCATTTAATTTCGAAGAAATAACAGTTATATCGCCAACTTTTTCTGGCCCATAATTCTTTATATTACTAATTTCAATTTTTGCGCCCATTAATTTTAATATCTCAATACCACCGGTTCTCAAAACATTTAAACCAACATTTCTGATTATTATTTTAGAGTTATTTGAAATTAGGCACCCTACAATAATAAACATAGCTGAAGATATATCACCCGGAACTTCAATATCTCTTGAAATCAATTTACTTCCTGGGTGAACAATTATTTGATTGTTATTATTTATAATTTTTCCACCTAAATAATTGACCATATTTTCTGTATGATCTCTTGTTGCTATATTCTCTATAATCTTCACTTTATTATTAGCATAAAGACTGGCTAATATAATTGATGATTTTATTTGCGCGCTATCTATTGGCATTTTATATTCTATTGAAGATATTTTTAATACAGGAGAGATGTTAATCGGAGCAGTATTATTTTCTGAAAGTTTAATATCCACACCCATCATTGATAATGGAAGAGATATTCTTTCCATAGGTCTTTTGCTTAATGAGTCATCTCCTGTTAAACGACACGGAAATTTCTGGCTAGCTAATAAACCTGATAAAAGTCTCATACTAGTACCTGAGTTACCACAATTTAAATCACTGTCAGGCTTAGTTAATCCATGTAAACCCTTTCCATGAACTTCATACGTATTATCTGTATTTTTAGTAATATTAATACCAAGTAACTTAAAAATATTTAATGTAGCTAAACAATCATCTGATTCTAGTAGTCCTGATATTTTTCCAATTCCTTCAGAAATGGATAACAGAATCAAAGATCTATGAGATATTGATTTATCTCCAGGAACAAAAATTGTACCGTTTATTTGATTAGATGGATGCACAGTATATTGTTCAGGCATAAAATTATTTTTCTGGTTTAGATTTTTTCAAATAAGACACTAGCTTGGCCGTACCATCAGATTTTATTATAGATTTTAGATTACTTAATTCTTCAAGATATTCATCTATGAAATCAACAAGATTATCTTGATTATTTTTTAGGATGCTCGCCCACGCCTCTGGATCGCTATTAGCTATTCTTGTCATATCAGACAGGCTTCCTTTAGAATTTATCCATGGAAATTCTTTTGTATATCCAAGATTATTAATTTTCTTTGATAAAGCAAATGAAATTGCGTGAGGTGCATGGCTAATTGCTGCCAAATACTTATCATGACTATGTGGATCAACCTCAATAACATTACAATTATTTAATTTCCAAAATTCTTTTATAGTTTCGATGCTTTCTGATTTTGAAAAGGGTAACGGGCAAATCATTGAGGTTGCGTTTAAGAATAAATTTTCACAAGAATTTTCTATACCAAAATTTTCTGTACCAGCCATTGGATGTGACAGAATAAAATTATTAGATTTTTCTAGATTATTTTTTATTAAATAATCTAAAATTACATTCTTGACGCTTAAAGTATCTGTAAACACTTTCTCTGTATTAAAAAAAAATTTTGCAGTATTGAGTATTTTAGCTATTTGTTCTACTGGCACACATATTACAATTAAATCAGAATCTTTAATGCCGATCTCTAGATCCTCTTTAATGCTATCTATAAAATTATTTTGAAGAGCGTAGCTCATAACTTCTTTATTAGTGTCGTACCCATAAATTTTGTCAGATCTTTGGTTTTTTTTTAATGATCTACATAAGGAAGCGCCAATTAATCCTAATCCCACAACTAGAATTTTTTTTTGTACTATATTTTTCTTATTTGGCATTCTATTTTATTAATGCTGTTGGATATGAGCCAAGAAACCTATATAAACTTGCTTCCTTCTTAATCTCATCTGTGGCTTTTTTTATTGACTCATCTTTAATATGGCCATTTAAATCTAAATAAAATATGTATTCCCAATTATTGTGCTTGGATGGTCTGGACTCTATTCTTGTCATACTTACTTTATTTTTGGATAACGGGCTTAATAACTCGTATAAAGCACCAGAATTATTTTTTGTTGACACTATGATGCTAGTTTTATCACTACCAGAGGGTTGCGTGTCTCTATTACCTACTACTAGAAAACGGGTTGAATTATTATGATTATCCTCAATATTCTTACTTATGATGTTTAAATCATATATACCTGATGCTACTTCACTAGCTATAGCTGCAGAATTTTTTTCTTTAGATACTATTAATGCAGCCTCAGCATTACTTGATGAATTAATTTTTTCAGCATTTGGGCAATTTTTCTCTAGCCAGTTTTTACATTGGGCAAAAGATTGAGGGTGAGCATATATTTTTTTAACATCTTCTATTTTGCTAGATTTTGACAGAACATTGTGATTTATTAAAATCTCAATTTCTCCAGAAATCCTAAGTGATGATTTCATAAACATATCTAAAGTTGACGCCACTATTCCTTGTGTTGAGTTTTCAACTGGTACTACGCCGTAGTGAGAATCTCTTTTTTCAACCGATAAAAATACTTCTTCTACTGAGGAGTGTGGTATTGATAAAACTGACGACCCAAAATGTTTTTGAGCGGCTAATTGCGTATATGTACCCTCAGGACCTAAGTATGATACTTTTAGCGGGGCTTCTAATGACAGGCATGCTGACATAACCTCTCTAAATAATTTCATGATTGTTGTATTTGATAAAGGCCCAGTATTCAAATCCTGTATTCGTCTTATTACCTGAGCTTCTCGTTCTGGATTATAAAAGTTATCTGATTCTTGTTGTTTTTGTTTTTCTTTAGCTATACTAATTGCTTGCTCAGCTCTTTGATTTAATAACTGAAGAATTTCATTATCTAAGGAATCAATTTTTTGTCTAATTTTTTTAATATCTGCACTCATGGTATATACTATTTTTTTATATTTCTTCTACTTTCTCTTCTTTGACTTTCTCTATTTGAGATAATTTTTCATTCTTACCTAGTTTTTGCAATCTAACTCCTTGCGTATTCCTTCCTAATTGCGATATATCTTTTATTGATGTTCTAGCTAAAGTACCATGATTTGTTATTAACATTAAATCATCATTTTCATTTACCTTTAGAGCCCCTATGACTTGCCCATTACGATCTGAGGTTTTTACAGCTATATTTCCTTTCCCGGCTCTATTTTGAAGCGAAAACTCTTTAATTTTTGTTCGTTTGCCGTATCCATTTTCTGTGGCGATCAGAATATCATCTCTATCATCTTTTTTACTTATAATCATACTAATTACTAGCTGACCTTTACCAATGCTAATTCCTTTAACTCCAGAGGCTGTTCTACCGACACATTTGACATCTGACTCTTTAAATTTAATGGTTTTTCCGGCGCTAGAAAAAAGCATTATTTCTTTTGTTCCATCGGTAATGCTTACCTCAATTAAATTATCACCGTCTTTTAAATTTATAGCGATTAATCCTGACGGTCTTGGTCTTGAAAATTCAGTCAACTTAGTTTTCTTGATTATCCCATTACTTGTTGCCATTAAAACAAAACGATCCTCCTCGTAACTACTAATTAACTGTATGGCTGTTATTTTTTCAAACTGCTGAAGCGAAAGTATATTAACGATAGCCTTGCCTTTTGCAGACCTACCTGACTGAGGAATATCATATGCCTTTAACCAATAAACTTTTCCAAGACTTGAGAAACATAAAATTGTATCGTGAGAATTGGCAACAAATAGATTTTCAATAAAGTCTTCATCTTTGACTGTTGCTGCAGTTTTACCTCTACCACCTCTTCTTTGAGCGCTATATGTATCAACAGGTTGAGCTTTGACATAACCAGCATTTGATAAAGTTATCACTAAATCTTCTTCTTTTGTTAAATCCTCTTTTGAGAAATTTACTAATTTCTCAAATTGCGTTCTTCTTTTATCGCCGTATGTTTTTTTAATTTCTTCTAATTCTTCTCTTATTAAATTCATTAAAATATTTTTATCATCCAGGATAAGCTGATATTTTTTAATAGAATCAATAAGGGCCTTATAGTCTAAAATAATTTTGTCTTGCTCTAAAGCTGTCAGCCTACTTAGTTTCATCTCAAGAATTGCCTGAGCTTGATTTTCTGAAAGCATGTATTGATCTTTATTTAACCCAATATTTTCACTTAGGTCCTCAGGTTTTGTTAGCATACCTTCTGAGGCATCAAGCATTTTTAATATCAAGCCTGCTTTCCAGCTTTTAGATAACAGTTTTATTTTTGCATCTTGAGAATTTTTTGATTCTTTTATAAGTTTTATTATTTCATCTATATTTGAGAGTGCTACTGCCAAACCTTCTAAAAGATGAGCTTTCTCTCTTGCTTTTTTTAATTCATATATTGTTCTTCGCGTAACTATTTCTTTTCTATGCTCAATAAACGCTGTCAATATCTCTTTTAAATTTACTGGCCTTGGTTTTCCGTCTATTAATGCCACCATGTTTATACTAAATGACGTTCTCATTTGAGTTTGTTGAAATAAATTATTCAAAAGAACTCCTGAGATCTCAGATTTTTTTAATTCTATTACAACTCTCATTCCATCTTTATCTGACTCATCTCTTAACTCGGAAATACCTTCGAGTTTTTTATCTCTGACTAACTCAGCAATTTTTTCAATCAAACGAGCTTTATTAACCTGGTACGGTAACTCGCTGATAATAATTTTTTCTCGAGAAGTTTTTTTATCAATCTCAATGCTTGTTACAGCTTGCATTATCACTCTTCCCTTTCCTGTCTTATATGCCGACTCTATACCATTAGCTTCTTTTTTATCTGTAGTTATTACTGCTGCTGTAGGGAAGTCTGGGCCTGGTATATACCTCATTAAATCATCTATTGTTAACTCCGGCTTCTTGCTTAATTCGATTACAGCATCAACAACTTCAACTAAATTATGGGGCGGTATATTAGTGGCCATTCCCACAGCAATACCTGAAGAACCGTTTACTAATAAATTTGGGACTCTTGTAGGGAGAACTACTGGCTCAATCTCTGTTTCATCGTAATTAGGCCTAAAATCTACAGTTTCTTTATCTAAATCCGACAGAAGTTCTTGAGCTATCTTTGACATCCTTACTTCGGTATACCTCATTGCTGCTGGAGAATCTCCATCTATGGAACCAAAGTTTCCTTGCCCATCTACCAAAACATATCTCATAGAAAAGTCTTGGGCCATTCTCACAATTGTATCGTACGCAGCAGTATCTCCGTGAGGATGGTATTTACCAATAACATCACCAACTACACGCGCAGATTTTTTATAAGGCTTATTAGCATAATTACCCATGGACTCCATGGCATATAAAACTCTTCTATGAACTGGTTTCAGTCCATCTCGAATATCAGGAAGGGCTCTACCTATTATGACGCTCATGGCGTATTCTAGGTATGCTTCTTCTGTCTCTTTCTCAATAGAAACAGGTATTAATTCTTTTGCAAAATCTACCATTATGACTCTATAAATTGACTGTTTGGAATGCCTATTATTGTAGCATGGGTAAGGCTTTTTCCCTATATTAACGTTAAAAAAATGATTAAAAATCGACTACTAGTAATGATAATTCTTACTAAATATTATAAGATATATAGCATGAATGTAGATGATAAAGAAGTTCAAAAATTTAATGATATTTCATATAGCTGGTGGGATCCTGAGGGACCCTTTAAACCGCTTCATATGCTTAATCCAACCAGAACAAACTTTATCAAAAAAAATGCTAGTTTAGATAATAAGAATATATTAGATGTTGGGTGCGGTGGCGGTCTCTTATGCGAAAGCCTGAGTACGAATAAAAATAAGATTACGGGTATTGATATGTCGAAAGATGCAATAGCGATAGCTAAAACACATCAAACTCTTAATAAATTAAACATTGATTATAAAGTGAATAGCTTAGAAGAGTTAATTGAAAACTCTGATGCCAAATTTGATGTCTTAACCTGTCTTGAGCTAATTGAGCATGTTCCTGACCCTGAAAAACTTATTGCTGACTGTGTAACCATCACAAATAATAAGTCAGATTTATTTTTCTCAACATTGAATAGAAATCTAATATCTTATTTAGTATCAATTATTGGCGCAGAATATATTTTGAATATTTTACCAAAAGGAACTCATGACTATAAATCATTTATAAAACCATCAGAGTTTTGTAGATTTTTAAGAAATAATTCTTTAGAGGTGAAAAATATTAAAGGTATAAATTATAATATTTTTAATAAAAAATTTTATGAGTCCGATAATACAAATATAAACTATATAATTCATTGCAAAAAAAATAATGATTAATAGAAAAATAGATGCAATACTTTTTGATTTTGACGGAACTATTGCTGACACTTCTTATGATATGGTGAACTGCCTAAATATTTTATTACATAATCACAAGAAAGATGCTGTCCATTTAAATACTGCAAAGAATTTTATTTCAACAGGCGCTGGCGGTCTAATAGATTTTGCTTGCCCCAATTTAAGTGAAAATACTAGGAAACTATATATATCTGAATATTTAGATATATATAAAGATAATATATTTATAAAAACTCATTTATTTGATGGAGTTATTGAGTTAATAGATATGCTTGTTTTAAATAATTATAAATGGGGTATTGTAACTAATAAGCCGGGTTATCTTGTTAACCCAATTATTAAAATGCTTAATTTTAAATGCCAACCTTGTTGTTTGGTAGCTGGAGATACTTTAAAAGTTAAAAAACCCAACCCAGAACCTTTGCTCCATGCGTCAAAGATCATTTCTTGTGATCCAGAATCTTGTATTTATGTTGGCGATGACGAGAGAGATATTCTTGCTGCAAACGCTGCAGGCATGATATCAGTTGCTGCTTCTTATGGATTTATTGATGACTTGGATCAAATAAAAAAATGGGGAAGTGATTATATAATCAATTCCCCATTGGATTTAACAAATTTTATTACTTAATTAACTTATAGCATATTTAAAGCTTGCACTATACCTTCAGTAGTTTTCTTAGCATCGCCCAATAACATCATAGTCTTATCTCTAAAGAATAAATCATTATCTACACCAGCATAGCCTGATGCCATAGATCTTTTTAAGAATAATGTTGTTCCAGCTTTTTCCACGTCTAGAATTGGCATACCATAGATTGGACTTTGTGGGTCTGTTTTAGCTAGCGGGTTAGTTACATCATTCGCTCCTATTACAAAAGCTACGTCTGCTGATGCGAATTCATGATTAATTTCTTCTAGCTCAAATACTTCGTCATAAGGTACGTTTGCTTCTGCTAACAGAACATTCATGTGACCAGGCATCCTTCCTGCTACCGGATGGATCGCGTATCTAATTTCAACACCTTTTGATTTAAGTATGTCACACATTTCTCTTAATGCATGTTGTGCTTGCGAAACAGCCATTCCGTATCCTGGAACTATAATTACTTTTTGTGCATTACTTAAAATAAATGATGCGTCGTCTGCGCTACCTTGTTTTACATTACCTTTTGGGCCTGCTGCTGCTGCTGCTGCTGCACCGTCACTATCTCCACCAAAACCACCAAGTAGTACACTAACGATTGATCTATTCATCCCTTTACACATTATATAACTTAATATTGCTCCTGATGAACCTACTAATGCGCCTGTTATAATTAACGCTGTATTCGCTAAAGTAAATCCAATACCGCATGCTGCCCAACCTGAATATGAATTCAGCATTGAGACAACTACTGGCATATCTGCACCACCGATAGGGAGCACAACTAGAAACCCTATAAAGAATGATAATCCAACTATTGCCCAAAAATATTTCATAGTATTAGGATCTGTAGCCATAGGGTCCATAGCTGTTAAAGCTATTAAAGCCAAAATACCAATAAATATAATGAGGTTGATTAAATGCTGACCTTTAAATACTAGAGGATTCCCACTAACCAAACCTTGTAATTTTGCAAATGCTACTACGGAACCAGAGAACGTAATTGCTCCAATTGCTAATCCTAAACTTAATTCTATCATGCTGCCTGTACCTATAACGCCACCATCAAAAAACGCATCTCTATTTAAATATGCGCCGATAGCAATAAATACTGCCGCTAAACCAACTAGACTATGAAATGCAGCTACCAACTGTGGTAAAGCTGTCATGCTAATTTTTCTTGCTAGAATAGAACCTATAGCTGCACCAATAGCAACTGCTATTATTAAATTTGTGTAACTAGAGAAATCTACACCTGACCCATGTCCTAATAAAGTTGTTACTACGGCAATCGTCATTCCTATCATTCCATATGTATTACCTTTTCTAGCTGTTACAGGAGATGAAAGTCCTTTTAATGCTAATATAAATAGCACTCCTGAAAGTAAATATGCAA
>Ga0209711_10003248_pt1 | contig 13804 bp, 8 predicted proteins | sample ArcticOcean_MG_C_7_FD_187441 | JGI IMG/M metagenome (GOLD analysis project Ga0209711, IMG submission 187441) | Marine microbial communities from western Arctic Ocean - ArcticOcean_MG_CB11_88 (SPAdes) (version 2) | ecosystem: Environmental > Aquatic > Marine > Oceanic | place: Arctic Ocean... | reverse complement strand
TTGGTTTAATTGTTTTTGGTTTTCTTCTTTTGTATTTTCGGCCTCTTTGTTTTTTTTATCCGCATCGGCACGATCTTGTTTCAGGTTCTTGTTACGTATTAATATACCTTTAAGATCTTCCAGTTTTTTACTATATTGCCTCTCAATTTTCTCATCCTTCTCGGTTTGTTGCCTCTTATATTGTTCGTTATTCTTACTTAAAAACTCATTTATGCCAATCAATATTGACGAAGAGGGTGGATTAACTTGAGATGGATCTTTATCCTTCTTAAAATCGTATGCGTCTGTCGTCCCTCCATCTGTATTCCAGAGTTTCAGTACTTCATTGAACAATACATCTTCTCTACTATGTACTAGTGTCATATTTTTAAGATCAAAAATTATTTGAACATCTAACTCTCTTAATGATAAAATTTTGGGAATTTTTTTGATAATTGTTGCATGTGTATACTCTTCTTTTTCGTCGTTTATTATGTTATCAATATTAATACGTAAATGATCATCTATTTTGATATAAAAGTGTTTATTCACTAACTCTTTGTATGTATTACTTTTTTGTATGTATTCGACGTTTTTCTCATAAATATCGTTCAAACAGTCGAATATAGTATTATTGTGGGTGTAGTCACTAAGATTAATTTGATTCTTATTTAGTGATTCAACGTACCTTTTGATATCATCATCATACCCATACCCCAAATTTTTTAGATTTTTGATTTCGGATACATCATCTTCTTTTGTTGTTAATGAAATTGCACCTCCTTTCATATATCCACCACCATTATCGTATACATCATTAATGGGAACAGCTGCTTTTGCGTAGAATTTGTCCTGTACGTTTTTAGTATTGTCTTTGTTTTCAACTTCAATATTATGAAATTTTTTAACAACATCAGGTACATCACATGTGAATTTATTTTCAACACCTGCAAAATCTCCTACAATAAGATGCAAACGGTCTTCGCTTTTAGCAGGTAATTTATTTTTCATTTCAGATAAATGACTATTACCTTGAAAAGAGCTGTTTGCATCTTTTATAAAAGTCAAGTATACCAAAGTATGACTTCGTGAACTGTTTACGTTGTTTGTGGTAGCTTTTACTAAACGATCTGTATCTACAATATGAATCATAATATCACCGATATTAGTACCAATATTAAATGTTTTTTTGGTTATAGGTTCATTATTTTTGTTGCCATCTACATTACGATATAAATGCATGTTGGTATGGGTATAATCTTGATCGTTTAATACGAATTCGTTCAATTCATTTGTACGGAAACGGAGTTTTTTTCCGTCATCATCTGGTACTTTAATTTTGCTATATGTGATGTTTCTTTCGGTTTTTACACCATCTGTAGTTATTTTTCCATTTTGATCGTATAATTGAGTGTCATAAAATTCTTCTGCGTTTAATTCAATCGTACGATAACCGTCTTTTGCGAGTATATTACATAATTCAATTACAACACCTGGAACTTTCTTAATATTGAAATAAATTAAAGAAGATGTTTTACCTGCACCACTTGCACCGTAGCCTAATATAAATACAGGTTTATGATTTTTCATTTGCTCTACCAAATGGTTCATTTGTAAAGCGACTTCTTTATTGTTTAATTTTGGTTCGAAAATTTTAGTGAAACGTCCAAATACATAATTATGATCGTATTGTGGAAACACAAGATTTTTATAACGATTGTGAATGTAATAGTACTGTGAAGGATATGTTTTAAATTTATGTAATAATTTTAATTTTATCAAATGTTCTAGGTCATACCCTTTTGACGTTAATTTCTTATATTCCTCTTTTAATTTTTTTTCTTTGGTATTGAGTTTTTCTTCGCAATCCTTGATAATGGATTCTCTTTCTATATTTGCATTCTCTTGATTATTTTTATATAGTGTTCTTAAATCATTTAACACATCTAACACATCAGTTATTTCTTTGTTATCTGGATTAGATTGGTTTTCAGGTGCCTTCGAAAAATCAAGGTCGGTAACCTCTTTTAATAGCAACTTATAATATGCAATCTCAACTTCTAATGGGTGGAGGTTGTTAATTTTTTCTTTTTGATCTTTAAATTGATATTTCTTCATTTCTTCGTGTATATCGTATGTAATGCGTGTAACAGTTTTTGGTCCATGACCGTCTAAATTATCATTTTCTTTTTCTTCTCTTTTTACATTGTCATAATACTGATTGTCATCATCGTTGTATTTTATCATCACTGTATCATAATAATTTGTTTCAGGATAAATGAATTGTACAGGATTTAAGGATTGATTCATGTCATTTCTCTTAGAAATTTTATTTTCAGTGATACGATTAAAATAAACGTCAAACCGTGCATTGTAATGGTCATAATCATCATTTCGGAATTTAATGTACGTTAAAATATTATCTTTGTTTTTCTTTTCGATGAATTCATCAATTCGTTTAATAAACTTTGGTTCTTGGTACTCAAATAAGTGTATTACTTTTTGAAAAATGATAAAATTTGTTACAATATGTCGAAGTAGTGTAGAAAAGAATCTAAAACGTACAAATGCACCACGAGTTGTCTTATCAAAATAATCAGAATGATTGTTTAATATTGCTGCTACAAATTGAAATAAGTTAATACGGCGTTCTGGTTTTCCTTTTTTATTTGCCTTATTACGGTTGTATCTTTCTTCGTACACTTTTCCATTTATTTCTAATACTTCTTCTGATACGTAATATTTTAATAAATTTATATATCTTTCACTATATTTATCTGTTCTTGCCGTATATAAATCATTTACAAAATTACAGTATTGGTCCGGTTTTGGAAAAATTAAGTCTAAATATGCTCGTTTCAACGCTTTCAGATTTTCATTGTTGATATTTCCACCTTTTTGTGATGTTTTTGAATCTGCTTGAAACATTTCTGGTAATGGATTTAAGAATGAATGGTCTGAAGATCCACCTTTGGAACCTTTGGAACCTTTGGAACCTTTGGAACCTTCCAAATCTTGTTTCGCTTGTTTTATAATCTCTTCATTTTCATAATAATCATCACAATTAGGGTCACCAGGATCTTTTTTTGCACAATTCAGCATGTGTTCGAAATCCTTACTTGATTTTTCGTCATTTAAATTATTTTTTTGAAGAGCGATTTCTGCCATTTTTAGCTTCAGTTTTTCGTTTTCAATCTTTGTTTGCAGCGCATGTTTAGCCATTGAATTATTGTTATTCTTTTCAGTTTGAAAATTCAAAGTTAATACATCAATTTCTGAAAGTATACTATCTACCCATGTTTTATACATTTTTTTTAGAACTTCATTTTTTTCTTTTATTATTTCTACTTTTTTTGTAGTGTATGTGTTCTGTAATTCTGACATTTTCTTCTCAAAATCAACACGATTATCTTGTAATACCGTTGTCTTTTTAGCGCGATCTACCATGACCTCATACTCATCTTTTAATGCGTCGAGTTCATTTGTTAACTTTTTCGTTTTATCTTCTAGTGCCTCCGATTGTCGTTGTTGTTCAAGAGTTACCAGATGTTGCATTGTTTCTAAATCTTTCTCAACAGACAATGGAACCGCTCTTTCGAATTTTTGTGAAAGCCCACTGCGAGTAAGATGTATTAAATTGTTTTCAGCATCATCTCGTATTTCTGTTTCATCATCGAAATCTTTATTTGTTCTATTCATCTCGATATTGGATATAAACCGAAAATCATCTGAATTTTCAAATATAGTATGAAATTGATCTGAAGTAAGTCCATTGAATTTATAGATTAATGGTTGATAACGTATTTTATTGAAAACATGAAAAAATTCTTCTACAATAAACATAAAATTTTCATATTCGATATCTTTCTGATAATCGACGTTATGTTTAAGAATAAATGTTTTGTCTCTCATTTTATCCAACTCTGGAAATGCATCTTTAAATGATTGGCTTTTATATGAATCTGGTTTATGGTGTATACGATTGTTGTTAAAAACAATAGAATCGCGTAAAAACTCATTCATATAATGAATTGCAAACATCACATTTAGGCCACTAAAAAAGTTCATATAATGAGGATTTGTCAACTCTACAATTTCATCAGGATGTAATGAGAAAGATTCTAAAATCTTTGTTTGTAAAACGCCCTTTTGTCTATTTTGCAATTTAATTTCCGAAATATCATTTTTGAATTTTTTTTCAAGCATCGTTTTTGTATTGCGTACATACTTCATAAAACTATTCATCGTATGATTGATTTGATTACCCCTATCTGTATAGAGTGATTTTGATTTTTCATATTCAATTTTTATTTTATCGATTTCTTTTTTTAAATCTTCACTATTTTTATTGAATAATTCAATAGATGCATTTAATTCGTCTTCTGGCAAATTTGCGTCTTGTAGTAATTTTGACACCGCTTCAGTAAACGAGTTTCGAATTTTACGAATTCGTGTCAATAGTACGGAGGTATTGGATTCTGTTTTTTCTATGAATAATCTCGTGCTTTCTACAATTTTCAATCGTTCCAATATTCGCGTGATTTTTTCTTCATAGTCGTTTAAAATTCGCATTAATTCTACATTTATTTCTAAACTAAATGGAGCGTGCCAAAAACGCATCGGTTTATTTTTGCTGGTTAAAACAGGCTTTCCTTCATAATCAGTAATATCTGTGAATTTAATGGAATGTGTATTGTCTTTATTATCTAGTTGATCTGAATATTTGGTCATTGCATCATTGTGATTATCAGTAAGACGTTTAATTAAACCTAAAAATTTAATGCTATAATCTGCAACTAACTCATATTCTTTACGTTTATTGTGTGCAGCAAAATATTTGTTTGAAGACTTTTCATGTTGGTTTGATTCGATAAGTCCTCCATTCTGGTTACCACCACCATTTTCATCATCTGTATCACCATCATCTTCTCCTATTTTATTAGGATCCACATCAACATTGTCTTTATACTTGGTATTTAAATGAAAAATGTGTGATATAATACTATTATATTCATTTTGTAGAGCTTGTTTTAGAGATGTTAAGCTATCGTCATATGCCATTTTAGGGTAACGATATGGAGTAATTGAGTCAATGATATTTTCTTGATTTATTTCAGAAACAGGCTCTTGTGATTTGGCTTCACTTAAATATTCGTTTAAAAAACTAAATAAATTAGGATATTTTTCGGTATCAAAAGGTTTTAATACCCCATCGTACATTTTAATAAACACATTTGTATAAAATACTCTGCCTTTGAAAAAATAATAGAACAGTAAAATATAAAAGTCACCTTCATTATTTAATTTCACACCTGCTGTAATAGTGTTTGGGTCGTTCTTGACGTTTTTAATCTGTTCTTGGGTAAAGTGTGTAGATTCTATGTCTTTGCCAGTATGTCTAATGATAATACCTTTTGTTGCAGCTTTATCTATATTGATAGTAGTTTCTTCTGAATTTACTGGGAGTGAACTACTTGTATCTGTCATTTATATTATACTACTATACAAAATAATGTTCTAAATATTATTTTGTTATATGAATAATTACTAAAATATTCATTTTTTGCCATTATTATTGAAATGATCGTCAACTTTATCTTTAACCTCCGTTCCTACTGTTCTTTCTTCTCCTTCAACTGATAATTTAGGATCTGAATCTGAAACTGAATCTGAATCTGAAACTGAATCTGAAACTGAAACTGAATCTGAATCTGAATCTGAATCTGAAACTGAATCTGAAACTGCAACTTGGGTTTGGTGTAATTTTGGATCTTCAATGTTTTGATTTGTCTCAATTTGCTTTTCGATTTCTTTAATTAAATTTTCTCGAAACAAATTTTCAAGTTCAATCTCAATAATATCTGAAATTGTAAGTGGGTTTAATGGTCCATCATCCATAACATTATAATCAATAATAGTATCTTCACCGCATTTTACATCGTTTTTTTTATTTTGGAATAAATAGTTTACAAAATCATTGACTTCCCAATCTCTCATTTCTTTGGTATTTTCTCTTAAATGCACTTTTATTTGATTTACATCTACAATATGATTTGTACATTTTTTACATCTTACGAAAAAAACTTTTTTTTGGTAATCCATTTATAATACAATGTTATTTTTTCTTTTTGTGTTTCTTTTACGTTTTTGTTTATTACTACGAGTTTTTTTGCCACCTAGCTTCCTTCCTAAACCATTGCAATTAATAATATCTAATGGCTCAAAACTATATGTATATTCGTTATCTATTTTTATCACGGTACATTTGTAATCATCATACTCCATTATTCTATATACTATAGAATAATAATTTACTTACGGCGACTTCCTTTGCGTTTTCGTGATCCCTTCTTCTTCTTGGATCGTTTTTTCTTGGAAGCTTTGCTGCGGCGACGGCGAGAACGACGCTTACCACCTTTGATTGAGTTTGATGTTACAAGGTCAGGGTCAGGGTTAGGGTTAGGGGTAGGGGTAGGGGTAGGGGTAGGGGTAGGGTTGGGGGTAGGGTTAGCGTTAGGGTTCGAGTTAGGGTTAGGGTTAGGGTTCGAGTTAGGGTTCGAGTTAGGGTTAGGGTTAGGGTTAGGGTTAGGGTTGGACTGATTATCTCCTTCTGCGTTTGCGTCTGCGTGTGCGGCTTTTTTTGCTTCTGCGGCTTCGTCTTCGTTTTCGTTTTCGGCTGAGGGTGTGCCTTCGTCTCCGGCTACGATTGCATCGAGTGTTTTATTTTGTACTTTACCAAATTGATGTTCTTTTGCACCTTTACTCTTTTCCTCTTCTGATAAAAGCTTTGTAATCCCTCCTTCACCTAATTCAGCGACAATACCTGTGATATAAATCTTATCATTATTCATACTATACAATAGTAAGATATTTAAATTTATTCAAAATGTAAAATATTTTTCTCTATTTCTAAATACAATGGATCACGATCCATTTGAGAGATCCAAAAACCGAACCTATTTTCTAAAGCACGAAATCCGATACAAAATTCCACACATGCTTTTTTGAAACAGAAAATTTCTGAACATTGCACTAATTCAAATGTATCTTTGTGAAGTGTAATCACACGATGAAAATATTGTCGTGGCCATTTTTCTTCGCTAAAATGAATGACCCCAATCAGTTCAGATTCACCGTAGGACACAAATCCGGTGGATCCTTTCATGCCACGAAACCGTTCGTCCATTGGTTTTCGAATGCAAATTTCCAATCTTCCTAAATTATTTTCATCTGGTACGATTTTCCCAATTTCCAAAGGACTCCAGCGATATACAAAGCCATCGGCATCTGCAAGAGGAATGGGCGCCCAATTTTTCTCACACCAGGTATCATAAGGAGGTTTGATCAACTGCATGTTTTTCATTTCCTTGGTGTCTACATCATAATCACCACGCACCATACGAATACGATCACAATATGAATACGTTAATGTGCTTCCAATAAAGCTGAGTTTTCCGGTTTCCTGAGATGAATACAAACGAATGTCTTCAATACCCTCGCTAAATGTATTTTTCAACGGTTCTAAAGAAGTTACATTTTTCATCAAATCATATTTCAAAGGAGTTGGAATGTTTTCTACAATAACTAAAGGTGACAATACATTCAAAGTACGAATGACTTGTTCATCGTCCGGATAAAAATAACACCCATTGTCATAAATCCAGTAATTGACATAACGCGTGGTTAGGTATTCTTTACCTTCGTGACTTGCATACGACGCAGACATTGGACGGTATGGAGACAAATTTGGATAATAATATTCCACTAATTTGCAATTGGGAGAATCCTTCAAGATCCGGTAGCCATATGTTTTTGGTATAAAAATCATAGAATCGCTATGATCCCCTTGGTACCAAACCGGATCCCAATTGGTATGCGTTTCCAACCAAGCCCAAAAATTGACATCCCATGTCAATTTGCCGTGACAATGTTCAATAAACTGTTTAAAATACTTTTCATAAGAATGATAAAATCGAATGATCGCATTTCTCGACCCCATAAAAAAGGATCCACAAAATCGCCAATGAACATTGTCTACGACATCTGCATCTTTGGAAAGTTCCCCCCAACAACCAGGAATGTACATACGGTCTTCTTCGTCAACGTACAAATGTGGGTATGAATAGGTTTTCACTAAATGTTCCCATGAAGAATCATGCTGAATCAATTCTACACAATCAAAGTCCATGTAAATTGAGTATTTGTGAGAGTCAGAAATGTTTTTAAACATTACATACACCTTTGTGTGCATATTCCATAAATGTGCCAATGTGTCTTTTTCGGTATTTCGAATGGCAGGAAGTTCAGTAATGCTCTCATTATACCATGAAACTTCTCTCAATGATGGTATTTTTTTACAAACAATGTTTGTGTTATTCGTTTTTACAGAAACTGTTTCGTAGTCGTGATCAAACACAAATAATTGCAAAGGTATTTGTCTCTGTATCCATTTTTCCAATCTAGTTTCGTCGTAGTGAAACATACATGATACAAAAACAGTGGCCATTTACAATATGTCTATTCTAGTATTTAATACGTTTTAAATGAAAAGAAATTAAACAGAACGCAAAATACTCGATTATAATGACACTTACCATTGTAACATCATTCCTGAATTATTATCAAATGCCGTTGGAAGAAAGCACGGTAATGTTACGGTTACAGAAGATTCATGTGTTGTTGAAAATGAAAATCCCTATCGTGGTATATGTAAGTCCAGATTGTTTAGAACCATTGAAACGTTACATTGGGAAATGGTTTTCAAACCAAAACCATATTAAATTGGTACCTTTGGCAAAACACATATACGATTCTTCTTATGCTTTCCTAATCGCGAAGAACATCACATTGAATCTACCCAAGAATCGATTGCCTCCTAAAGATACGATTGAATATATGTGTTATTTGCATAGTAAAATAGGTTTTTTACAGCAAGTAAGTACGTTGAATCCATTCCGATCAAAACATTTTGCATGGATGGATTACGACATCGGTTCGATGTGGAACGACAGTTCAAAAAATACGATGTTTTTACAGCACATTGCCAAACATGGTATAAAACGAGTAACGCATATGCCACCAACGGAATTCAGTCCTTCTCTACCAGTATTGTCGGCAAACGAAATTATCATACCCACTTGCTGGGATAAATGCGATTTCCAAATAGAACAATTTTGCGACAACGTATGCTGGCGTTTTTGCACGAATTTCTTTATAGGAACTTCAGTCGCGATCCAGCATTTGTATTATTTGTATACGGAATGTTATGAAATATTTTTGACAAAGCATAATACTATGGTATGGGACATGAATTTTTTCGCGTATTTAGAAAAAGAAAAAAACTGGAAACCGATTACATACAAAGCAAATCATGACGATAGTATGATTCAGAATTTTCCGATCTTTACAATGGCAACCTTTTTAGACGGAAAAAAGCACGAATATCGTTTTCCAAAAGAAGATGCGTTTTTACCATCTTCTCTTTCATGTGTGGAACATAACGGAAAGAAGCATTTGAATGTACGTTATGTAAATTATGAATATTTACCAAGTGGTCACTGTAAAAAATGCGACTATGTATGTACAGTAAATAAATACACGACACTGAATGACGATTATACGGTGACAACCGAGTGTCAATATTTAAAAGAAGATGTAGAAACGACAGGATTACAAGAACCGGATCCAGAAGAAATGTTTCAAGGTATCGAAGATATTAGACTGTATACGTATATGAATTCGCTTAAATTTAGCGCAACCACTGTGAATTTTAGCGGATGTGCACGAAGTCGTATTGTGTACGGTGATTACGATATTTACAATCATTCATTGAAAAATGTCAAGGTGATCCCTTCTCCGAAGGATGCATTCAAAGAGAAGAATTGGATCCCTTTTGTGCCAATTAAAGAGCCGTATCGTAATTATTTTATTTACAGTTGGACACCCTTTTGTATAGGCGAAGTAAATGAGAGAGGAACATTGGACATGATACATATTCAAAGTGTTCGTTATCCGTTTAAAGAAGAAATTCGTGGATCGTCGAATGTGGTGTATGACAATGGAGAATATGTAGCACTTGTTCATATTAGCATAGAAGAAACTTTACCAAAACAGTACTATCATATGTTGGTCTGGTTGGACGAAGATACATATTGTCCAAAACGAATGTCCAAGCTGTTTTGTTTCGAAAAATACGGTGTGGAATTTTGTTTGTCTATGATGATCGAAAAAAATGAATACATGTTTTTATTTTCGAGCGAAGATCGTAATCCAAGTTGTATGAAAATAGAGAGAAGTATTTTGGACAACACAAAAATCGATTTATAAAGTGCAAAATTGAATAAACAATGTCTTTATACAACAATTATAACTTATAAAATGAAGATCACACATTACTCACCGATTGTGCAAAACGCAAATATTGTTCTATGTTTCGATGTCGAAACAAATGGGTTGCTAAATACAAAGCGACCTTTGCCGCGATTAGAAGAATGTCCTCATACATTGCAAATTAGTTATGCAATGTATGATTTGGATCGTAAATGTTTGTTAAAAACGGTAGATAGTTATGTGAAAATTCCGAGTCATGTAACAATACCTCCAGAAGCGGCAAATGTGAACAAAATTACTTTAGAGATGTGCAACGAAGGATATCCAATGGTGGAATTATTGAGAGAATTTTACGTGGATTATCACTTGTCAAAAATATTGGTTGCGCATAATTATCATTTTGATTCGGCAATGTTGAACATAGAATTACAGCGAAATTGGCATGAGTTGCAATCGTTTTATCCATATGCGCTGAATTTATTCAACCCAACCTATATGAGGGAACGCAAGATGCGATATAAGTGTACAATGATGGATTCTACAGATTTATGCAAAATCCCCCATGCGAAACCAGCAAAAGAAGGAAAGCCGCAGACGTTTAAATGGCCAACATTAATAGAACTTCACAAACATTTATTTAATTATGAACCGATCGGTATGCACAATTCTATGATGGATGTATGGTGTACATTGCGTTGCTATTTGATGATGGAACGTAATATAGTATTGAATATAGTCGATGATCAAATCCATTTATAATTATTTCTCTATTATTTCTCTATTATTTCTCTATTATTTCTCGTACAACATATTCAAAAAAAAATTGGATTGCTTTACCAATCCAACAAAACAAGATTCCAATGTAATTAGGTAGCTTGTGTACTTTTTCTTTTTTATTGCCATCCCATACTTCAAACATGTAATGACCCTTTTTAAACAAAAAATCAAACTCGTTTGTATTGTCTGGAAATACCAATTGATAAAAGGTCATATCGTAATTGATTTCTGCACAAGTTTGATTGGCCCCAACGAATAAAGTATCGTTTCCATGTGGAAATTGTTCGCCACATAATCCGTAGGCACCATCAACTACTTCGGTACCTTCGACCAGACTACAGTGATCACAGTACAAAGGAATATTGGTACTCCCTTTAATACAACCGCCGAGTTCGTCATTATTTGTCCATGATTTGTGCCATTGGTGACGAATAAAAAAAGCAGTGGTACCGCATTGAAATTTAGTATGAAGATCTTTATACAAAGTGGGTCTTGTACATAGTACATGATCCAAGTATTGATTCAGCCAATAATTTTGTCCATCAAAAAAATGTGGTTCTATTCGCATTTTGCGTTGAATGTTTCTTGCAGACATTTCGATTTGATGAGAAGTGAGCCCACATGCCAATTGAAAGGCAATTATTGCACCAACACTATCGCCGCACAATAGTGTTTTTTTGTAAAAATCTTCTCCCCACTGTTTTTTCATGGCATGTGCGACCCCTACAAAATAGGCGACTCCACATGCAGCTCCTCCAAAGTAGATAGAAGGGGGTATTTCTTTCATCTACTGTAAATAAGATATGATTTCTTTAATCATATCATCTGGGAATTTACTTTTTTCAAACATTTTAATTTTTTGGTATGTTTTGAGTTTGTTTATGAATGATAAATATTCTTTGGCAATATCAATAACGCCGCATGCAGGTGACCAATTCCCAGAACAAGTCATGGTAGTGCAACATGGACACCCCTGCTCTTTTTTATATTTATTATATAATCGTTGGGGGAATTCATATGGGGCATACGATATACGTTTTTCATTTACCTTCATTTTTGGGGGGTAAAATGGATAATTGCATGGAAGTTCTGCATTGAATGATCGATCTTCCATTACAAATTGAACGGAATTGGAAAGAGGTTTTGTTATTTTAGCTTGCGGATTCTTTTGAAATTCTTTTAAAATTCGACGTTTTTGATGAGGAAACATTTTTATATAAATGCAAAATGTATTTATATAAGTTTATATAATTTCAGTATCGATAACTGTAGAAACATCCTGTTCTCCTAAGAAGAGCACATTTCACAAGCAGCTTCTTGTTCTTTTGGAACAGCATTTGGTTCTATAGTAAATTGTTGTGCATGATGACGTGGACGCCTGCGTAGGTAATAAATGCCAGTTTTCAAGCCTTTATTCCAACTGTAAAAGTGCATGGAAGTCATGGAATTGTAATTGGGGTCTTCTAACCAAAGGTTCAAACTTTGGCTTTGGCAAATAAATGCGCCTCTATCTGCTGCCATATCAATCAATTCTCTCATAGGAATTTCCCAAACGGTTCTGTATTTTTCACGAATTAGAGGGTCGATATATTCCATGGATTGAATGCTTCCATTGTTTGCAACCATTTGATTTTTGAATGCTTCATTCCATACCCCTTTTTCTATCATTTCTTTCATTAAGTGTTTATTCACCAAAATAAATTCACCAGCTAATGTTCGTCTACTGTAAATATTACTCGTAATTGGTTCGATACATTCATTATATCCCATAATTTGAGATGTGGATGCAGTAGGCATGGGAGCAATCAGTAATGAATTGCGTATTCCATGTGTTTGAATGTCCTCTTTCAAAGCATCCCAGTTGTATCTCGTGTTTCCAGGAGTGACCCCCCACATATCAAATTGTAAAATACCTTGTGATGCAGGCGATCCTTTGAACGTTTCATAAGGACCATCTTGAATTGCAATTGCACATGATTCTTCTAACGCAGCGTGGTATATTGTTTCGAATATATTTTTATTGAGCGTCTTTGCTTCATCACTGGAAAAGGAAAGATTGAGCATGAAAAAAACATCTGCCAATCCTTGTACGCCTAATCCAATGGGTCTATGTTTCATATTGCTTGTTTTTGTTTTTGGCGTAGGATAGAAATTCACATCAATTACTTTATTCAAATTGAATGTTACTACACGAGTAATTTTGTGCAACATATCAAAATCAAATTCTTTGGTTTCACTATTTACAAAAGCAGGTAATGCAATGCTTGCTAAATTACATACTGCGGTTTCGTTGCTATCCGAGTATTGCACAATTTCAGTACATTGTGATGTGCGAATGCCGTTGAAAATACCAGCATGCGCTTTCGGTTCTGTAAAACAAAACGAATCATCTACTTTAGGCGAATTACATACTTTTAATACACGAACGGTTGGACACATATCCAAAGATTTCAATTCTTCTTCTGCGAATGGCAATTCATCCCATGTAAATGTACTAAAAGAGATATCTTCAAATTTTTCCTTTAAATAACGCAATTGAACAAAATTCATTATCCATGATCCAAATTTATCTGCATCTGTTTGTGCATCTACTGCAGTATATCGAATGATTGTATTTACACCACATGTTTGTAGTAAAAATTTCAAATCTTCTAACACAACTTGTGAATAACTATTTACATATATCAATTTAGAACCGTTATTTTTAGCAAGTACCACA
>Ga0209711_10003239_pt1 | contig 13825 bp, 16 predicted proteins | sample ArcticOcean_MG_C_7_FD_187441 | JGI IMG/M metagenome (GOLD analysis project Ga0209711, IMG submission 187441) | Marine microbial communities from western Arctic Ocean - ArcticOcean_MG_CB11_88 (SPAdes) (version 2) | ecosystem: Environmental > Aquatic > Marine > Oceanic | place: Arctic Ocean... | reverse complement strand
AAATGTAAAAAAAATTAATTATGAAGAAGTGGGTGATATAGAAGTACAAAGCAGTAAACTAAAAGCAATTAACGCAAGTACAGACTATTATGTTTCAGCTACAGATGAATATCCAATCCTTTTCGTGATAGCAGCTTTAACCAAAGGCATATCTGTCTTTAAAGGAATTAAAGATTTAGCAAACAAAGAAAGCAATCGAATTGAAGAAATGAAAAAAATATTAAAGCAGATTGGCGTCAGATGCCAATCGACTAAAAATGAAATGAAAATTTTTGGAGTTACGAAGATAAAAAAAATAAATGCTACGATAAAAGCACCTAACTTAGGTGATCATCGTATCTGCATGAGTTCTGTCATTCTGTCTTTGACCACAGGCATCAAAGCAGAAATTAAGAACTTTGAGACAGTCAGAACATCATCACCATCTTTTTTACAGATTATTAAATCTCTTGGGGGAAATTTTGAAATTAAAAAAACATCATAAATTAATCATTACAGCAGATGGTGCAGCTGCTAGCGGAAAGACCACAGGAGCTAAATTTATTTCAAAAAAATACGGTTTGCAGTTTTTATCTTCAGGTCTACTTTATCGTTATGCTAGTTATCAGCTGCTCAAAAACAAACCTAAAAATACTATCTCTTACCTTAAAAGATGTTTTCATAATTTGAGTTTAAATAAACTATATAATGGAAATTTGCACTCTCCTGATATTTCTGCTCATACATCTATTATTGCTAAAGAAAAAAAAATAAGAAATATTTTAAAAGCCTATCAAAAAAAATTTGCAAACAAATATAATAAAGTTTGTATTGAAGGCCGGGATATTGGAACGGTTATTTTACCTAAAGCAGATATAAAATTTTTTTTTAAATGTAATTTAGATGTTGCAGCTAGAAGAAGATTTAAAGAACTTAGAAAAACAAATAAACATATTACCTATGCTGAGGTTAAAAAAGCTATGCGTATTCGGGATAATTTGGATAAAAAACGTAAAAATTCTCCTTTGATTCAAGCAAAAAATGCGGTAATTGTGCAAACTGATAAATTAAAAAATATCAAGGGCATGTTAAATAAAATGTCAGAAATAATCGAGAAAAAAATTAAAGAAAAATATGGCGGTTGAAACAATTCATCAGGAACTATCTAGCTCCCAAAAAGAGTTTGAAAGCTTATTAAATGAAGATTTTAAAGACCGTAAGCTTAAAGAAGGCGAAATCATCAAAGCAACAGTAACAGAAATAACAAAAAATTTTATTGTTTGTGACGTTAAAGCAAAAATGGAAGGTATGATTCCAATTGAGGAATTTAAGAATGATGATGAATTATCAAAATTAACAGTTGGTTCAAAAATTGAAGTTTATTTAGAGCGTATCGAGAGTTTCAAAGGTGAGATTGTTATCTCTAGAGAAAAAGCTAGACGAATGAATGCTTGGAATAGAATGGAAAAAGTTTTTGAAACGGGTGAAGAAATTACAGCGTATATTACCGGCAGAGTTAAAGGTGGATTTATCGCAACTTGCGACGGACTACCAACTTTCATGCCTGCTTCACAAATTGATATAAAACCACTTAAGAGATTTGACCACTTAATGAACGTGCCTTTAAAAGTTATTGCAACTCGTATTGATAAAGTTAGAGGAAACGTTTGCACAAGCAGAAGAGCAGTTTTAGAAAAGAGCAAAGATAGTGAAGCAAAAGAAGCCTTAAAAAATTTAAAAGAAGGTGATATAATTGAAGATGCAAAAGTAAAAGCAACTACAGATTGGGGAATTTTCCTAGACATTAATGGTATTGATGCATTGTTACATGTATCAGATTTATCTCATGGTAGAGTAAAAAAGCCTTCAGACCTAGTAACAATTGGTCAATCTATGAAAGTAAAAATTACAAAAATAGACAAAGAAACTAATCGCGTCTCTGCGTCTGTTAAGGCTTTAACTGAAGATCCTTACGAAAGCTTAGAAAAAAAATATAAAATTGGCTCTATCTACACAGGTACGGTGACTAAATTAATGGATTACGGTGCGTTTGTAAGATTAGAAGATGGTATTGAAGGACTAATTCATAGTTCAGAATTATCTTGGACAAATAAAAATGTTCAACCTGCTAAAGTTTTATCTGCAGCTCAAGAAGTTAAAATAAAAATAGTAACTATTGATAGTAGTGCAAAAAGAATTTCTTTATCCTATAGAGAAACTTTACCAAACCCGTGGAAGGAAGTTGAAAGTAAAGTTGGGTCAGTTATTGAAGTAACAATTAGCAATATTACAGATAAAGCTATCTTTGCTGATTTAGACAGTGGTCTGACTGGCATGTTACATCATCGAGAGATTTCTTATAGAGAAGAAAAAAGAGACCTTAAAATTTTTAAAAAAGGACAAAAAATAAAAGTTAAAATTATAGAGTTAAAAGACGATAAACTTAGATTCTCAATTCGAGCCCTTGAAAAAGATCCTTTTGATTGGTTTAAGGAAAATAAAAAAAAAGAAGGTTCGATTATTACCACAAGAGTGCACGAAGTATTAAAAACAGGTGTAAAAGTAACTATAGATCCTGATAAACATATTATTGTTATGATTAAGAAAAACCAGTTAGCGAAAGAATCAACTGATGCTAGACCTGAAATTTTTGTTCCTGGTAACGCTTTAGATGCCATGATTACAGAGTTAGATTTAGAGAAAAGAGAAATTTCTTTGAGTGTTAAAGCAGCTCAAGTTTACGAAGAGAAGAGTTTAGTAGCTAAATTTGGTGTAAATGCCGCTAAGTCGGGTGCAACATTAGCCAGCATCTTTTCAAAAGCTTTGGGTAAAAAAACAAAAAAAAAGAAAGAAGAAGATTAGTTTTTGGTTAAATCAGAAATAGTTAAACAACTCCATAAAAAACATCCCTCTTTAAATCGTTCTCAAATCCAAACTATCGTTGATATTATGTTTCAAACTATTACCGATAGTCTGATTGAACATAAGCCTGTTGAACTTAGAGATTTTGGAAGATTTTCAATTAAAACTACCAAAGCTAAATATAACGCCAGAAATCCTAAAACAGGTGAGATTATTTATGTGCCTGAGAAGAAAAAAGTTTCCTTTAAAATGTCAAAACATTTAAAACAGGAGATAAATAAAAAAACACAACAATGAAAAAAAATATATTTTTAGCTCTAGATTTTAATTCGCTGGATAAAGCTTTAGATGTAACTAATCAAACAAAAGAATATTTAGCTGGAATCAAAATAGGTTTAGAGCTCTATAGCACTATAGGCTTAAAGGGTATTAAAGCGTTTGAAAAATTTAGACTACCTATTTTCTTAGACACTAAGATTTTTGATATTCCTTATCAAGTAGCCAAAACTATTAAAGTTATTTCAAGTGTTAAATCTGTTAAATATTTTACTATCCACGCTTTGGGCTCTATGGAAATGTTGCAAGCTGCACAGAAATCAGCTGACGGTACAAACTTAGAATTTTTAGCAGTAAGTGTTTTGACCTCGTGGGATAAAAAAGATCTAGAACAAGTTGGAATAACAAGTGAAGTTAAGGACCAAGTAAAATTATTAATTAATCTTGCCTGTAGTGCCAAACTTTCTGGTGTGATTGCCTCTGCACAAGATATTATACTTGCACGTCAAATATCAAAAGAGATTAAAATATTCTGTCCTGGAATTAGAGGCGATCAAAATACTCAAGATCAAAAAAGAACTTTAAGCTACAAAGAGTTTAATGCTATTGCAGATGACAAATGCTACGCAATTATTGGTCGACCTATTTACGAAGGCAACGCATTAGAAAATATTAAAACTATAATTAACTCAGCAAGCTAATGCAGTCGAAAGTATGTGGCATATCAACGACCAAACAAGTTGAGTCTTGTATTGAATATGGTGCCAACTTTTGTGGATTTATTTTAAACTATAAAAAAAGTCACCGTTATATTAATTACCAAACAGCTGAAAAATTAACCAAGATTAATAAAAAAAACACTGCTTATGTTGGTGTGCTTGTTGATCCAACTGTTGAAGAACTAAAAATTTTTTCTAATCTAAACTTAGACTATTTTCAAATTTATGGAGATTTTAATGCTGAGAAAATAGATGAGATCAAATCTAAATATAGTAAAAAAATTATCATGACACTGCAGATAAAAGAAGAACAAGATGTCTTAAAATATAAAGATTATGAAAAAGTAGCTGACATTATTCTATTTGATAGTTCGGGCTTACATCAATCTTTAAGTTGGAACTACAATTGGATTAAAGCTGTACCCTCTTCTATCACAAGAATGCTTGCAGGTAATATTAGCATCGACATGCTTGAAAATGTAAATGAAATAACAGATATTGTTGATGTCTCTGGAGCTTTAGAGACGGATCAAGTAAAAGACATTCTTAAAATTAAAAAGTTTTTAGATAAAATAAAAAAAATTAATGATCAAAATTAAAAAAGGTATTCCCTTAATTGACCAACATGACAAAGATTGTTTGTATGCTAAAAAATTTGGTGGTAATTTTGTCCCTGAAACACTTAAAAAACCTATTGAAGACCTTACACGACTTTTTCAAAAATTAAGGAACAGCAAAAAATTTTTAAAACAAAGAGATTATTATTTTGATAATTATATTGGTGCTCCCACTCCTTTTATTAAGCTGCAAAATTTAACTAGACATTTAAATGGAGCAGAGATTTGGGCCAAGGTTGTCTCGGAAGCTAATGGTGGGGCTCATAAAATTTATAATGCCACTGTACATTGCTTGATTGCTAAGAAAGCTGGTAAAAAATATATCGTAGGTGATACAGGCGCTGGTTATGCGGGGAAAATGCTTTCTATGGCAGCTAAAAAATTTGGTCTTAAATGTAAAATCTTTATGGGCGCAAAGGATATAAAAAGACAAAAACCGAATGTTGATGCCATGAGAAAAAATGGTGCTGAGATAATTCCTGTTTATTCTGGTAGCCAAACTTTGGTTGAGGCTGTTAGTGAGTGCATGCGGTACTGGGTATCAAACTGTGATACTACTCACATGTGTGTGGGTTCAACGGTTGGGCCTAATATCTTTGTTAAAATTTGTGCTTGGAGCACAGCTCAAATCTCGAGAGAACTAAAAATTCAAATGAAGAACGTGTTTAAATCAATTCCAAAAAAAGTAAAACTTATTAATTGTGTGGGTGGTGGAAGTTCAGCTATGGGTTTTTGGAGTGAATTTATAGATTATAGTCCAAAACAAATTGAGTTTATTGGGGTTGAGGCGGGGGGACCTAAAAATAGCAAACTACATGCCGCTCCACTTACCTCCAATTCCAAGGTTGGAATTTTACATGGAGCTAAACAATATGTCGTGCAAAATAAAGAAGGGCAAATTAGTAAGACTGAATCTATTTCTGCAGGATTAGATTATCCAGGTATTTCTCCACTTCACTGTTTTTTAAAAGATGTTAAAAGAGCAAGATATACATCCGCAACAGATGAAGAGGCGTTGTCGGCTTATCAATTAGTCACAAAATTAGAAGACATCTCTCCATCTTTAGAGCCTTCTCATGCTTTTGCGGAAGCTATTAAACTCGCTCCTAAATTAAATCCTTCAACGATCATCGTTGTTAATAGTTGTGGCGACTCTTTAAAAGATAAATTTATTATTAAAAAAAGATTAGGAAGTTACATTCGATGAATTCAAACATTCTAAAAACTTTTCTTAAATGTCAAAGAGAGCAAAGGCCAGTATTACTCACTTATACTGTTGCTGGAGATAATACTAAAAAACAATCTTTAGAAATAATAAAATCCATAGCTGAACACGCTGATATTATTGAACTGGGTTTTCCTCATAACACTCCTATTGCAGACGGTGGGCAAATCCAAGAGAGCTCGCACCGTGCTTTAAAAAATGGAATTAAACTATTCGATGTCTTTCAGATTGTTAAAGAATTTAAAAAAAGTAAATATTCTAAGCCTTTAATTTTAATGGGTTATTTTAATTTGATTTTACAATACGGACCTTCAGCTTTTTTAAAACAATGTAAGAAAGTTGGTGTTGATGGTTTAATTATTGTTGATTTACCTTACCCAGAAAATAAATTGTTTGCTAATCAATGTAAGCGTGATGGGATAACTTTTGTCCAATTGTTGTCTCCAACAACATCTAAAAGTAGAATGAAAAAAATAATCAAGGATTCTCACGATATGATCTATTATATTAGTATGCTGTCTACAACTGGGGGAAAACTTAAAGTATCGCCAAAAAAAATATTAAATAACTACAATCAAATTAAAAAAATTAATCCTAAAAAAAACTTTGTAATAGGTTTTGGTATAACTACAAAAACCATTTCAGCTTTAAAAAAAGCAGATGGTTTGGTAGTTGGGTCCCAATTATGCAAGAACATTACTAGATCCTTGCAAATTCGACAAAATCCTGTCACAAATTTGAATAAAATGGTATTTAATTTAAAAAGGAAAATCATTTGAACTGGATTACAAAATTTTTAAAACCTAAAATTTCATCTTTATTTAAAAAGAAATCTGCAGATTCTGAGAAAACTTTGTGGACGACCTGTGAATGTAAAAACCTTGTTTACAAAGAAGATTTACAAAAAAATTTTAATTGTTGTCCTAAGTGTGGCGCCCATCATAAATTAAGTTGTGTTGAACGATTTAAAATTTTTTTTGACAATAAAGAATATGAGCTCATCGACACGCCATTACCTAAAGATGATCCTATCAATTTTGTCGATACTAAAAAATACACAGACCGTCTCAAGTCAGCTAGAAAAACTACCAAACAAGATGATGCTGTGGCAATAGCAACAGGACAAGTTGAAAATATTCAAGTAACGGTAGGGGCACAAGATTTTAGATTTATAGGTGGTTCCTTTGGAGCTGCAAGTGGTGAAGCTTTTATTCACGGAGTACAACATGCTATTGATAACAAAAACCCTTTTATCTTTTTTTCATGCTCGGGTGGACAACGAATGATGGAATCTAGTATCGCTTTAATGCAAATGAGCCGTACAGTTCTTGCGGTTAATGAATTAAAGAAAAATAATATACCTTTCATCGTCGTGTTAACCAATCCAACAACTGGAGGCGTTACTGCTTCTTGGGCCATGCTAGGAGATATTTTAATTGCTGAGCCCAAAGCAACGATCGGTTTTGCAGGGAGACGTGTTATACAAGATACAGTTAGAGAAACTTTGCCTGAAGAATTCCAAACAGCAGAATATGTAAGAGACCATGGAGGATTAGATCTTGTGGTTGAAAGAAAATATTTAAGATCAACGATTGGTACATTGTTAACTGTCTTATTGAAAAAGGGAGAAACACAGGTTAATACTAACACATCAAATGTTGTCACACTCGATACTCTACAAACATCTTCAAAAGCGTTATAGTAAGAAAATTAATCTCGATCTTAGACGTATCCAAAAAGTTTTAACTTTTCTTGCCTTTCCCCATTTAGAATTAGAACAACCTATTAATATCTTAGGTAGTGATGGAAAAATGAGTACATTAACCTCACTTAAATACTTTTTTGTAGCACACAAAAAAAATGTCACTACGTTCACTAGCCCTCACCTCTATGATCTCAGGCACAGATTTTGGTTAAAAAATAGATACATTACACTTAAAGAGATAAAAAAATATACTAAGATAATTGAGTCTACAGGCTTACAATTAACTTTATTTGAATTGTTAACGTGCATTTATATTTTAGCTGCTAAAGAACAAAAAAATATTCATTACCATTTAGTTGAAGCAGGATTATTGTTTAAAAAAGACAGCACTAATTTATGGACCGAACCAAAGGTCCAAATTGTAACTAATATTAATTTTCAACATCAAGATTGGGTTAACCCTCAAACTTTAAAAGAAATCTGCAAGCAAAAGTTAGATTCTCTCTCACAAAATACTACTATTTATATAGCAAAACAGCAGCCCAAAACATTAAAGATGATTAAGAGTATTTTAAAGAAAAACAAAAGTAAAAAAATTTATGCTTCCAAATTTAGCGTTAAAAAAGAAAAAGATTATTATCTTTACAAGGATCAAAAACACAAGATTCCTATTCTATCTAAAAATATTCACTCAGAAGGCCTAATTAACAATCTGGCCCTGGCGATTAAAGTGGCATTAGATTTTGGGGTGCCTAAAAAAATTATTATTAAAACTATCCCTAAAATACAATTTGAAGGAAGAGTTCAATACCTCAAAAGAGGTAAATTAAAAAAATTACTTAAACCTCAGGAACAATTGTTAATTGATGGTTGTCACTCTATAGCTAGTGCCGAGAATTTATATAACTACCTTAAAACATTAAAAGAGCCTATCTATGGAATTTGGGGTATGCAAAAACATAAATTACCTGATCAATTTATCAAATCATTTAACAATATATTTAGAAAAATAATTACAGTAACTATTCCAAATGAACCTAATGCTTTGGAGGCAACTGAGCTTAATTCTATTAGTCAAAAATATACACAATCTAGTGTTGCCCCTAATATTCAGGAAGCTTTAAAAAAATTATCTTCTTTAGAGAAGAAAACCATAGTTATTTTTGGTAGTTTGTATTTAACGGGAGAAGCTTTAAGCAAAAATTAAATATTTTCTTTGATCCAAGAAACTATATTTGATTTTGTCGTAGCACCTACCTTAGTTGCTTTTAATTGACCGTCTTTAAATAAAAGCATAGTGGGAATTCCACGTATGCCATATTTTGTTGGTGAATTCGGTTCTTCATCAATGTTGTGTTTTCCAATTACAACTTGCTCTTTCATTTCATCTGAAATTTCCTCAAGCACAGGACCTATTTGCTTACATGGTCCACACCACTCAGCCCAAAAGTCAACTACGGTTGGTTTTGATGCTTTTAAAACATGTGTTTCGAAATTTTCGTCTGTAATTTTTTTTGTAGCCATAGTTATTTTATAAATAAGTATTTTTTATTTAAAGTCAACTAGACAACATTGTAAAATTTCTCCATCTCTTCAACGTATGCGTTAATATCATCTAAGATAGCTAAATTCTCAGGCTTGGCCTCCCGTTCAAATTTTTCTCTCAATGTATCAATTTCAGAATAGGTTCTTGGAATGGTGTTCCATTTTTCACTATTGGTACTTAAAAGTCTTTTAGCAATAGTTTTTCGAATTTCATTATATTCTGTCTTAGAGAGCAATTCTGGTTTTTCTTCATAGATTAAACGTCTGCCAAAATAATGAAGCCGTTCATCTTTAAACTTAGTTAAAATAGAAAGTTTTTTATCCCATTCCACTTTATGAAATTCAGGCATCATTTTATTGTCTTCGGGACTTGAAAATTTAGTGTAGATACTTTCTTCTTCATAGATATCTTCTTGTGATTTCGTTTGCTCTTTTTCTTCAGCTTCGTCCTGTAAAATAAAGCTTATTTTCTCTGCAAATTTTATATTATCTTTAATAAGCTTTGCTCTTGCTGCTAATTTTTCAGCTCCTAGTATTTTATACTCGTCAAATTCATTGCCATACGATGGATTCATAATGATCGGATGTTTGTTGTGTCTTACAGTTCTTAAAAATTTTGGGTTTTTTTTCATCGCAACTTTTAACTCTGCTGCAGACATGTCTAGATAAACATTAGGGTCGTGCCTTAAATCAAAACATTTTGGCCACTTATATTTTGGATGTTGGCAAACAAAAGCTTGTACGTAAGGTCTACTTTTTCCGTAAAAATATTCGTTAGTACAAAAATAAAGTTCTTTTTTTATAATCTCTAAGGTTAAATCTTTATTTGTTGTTAAATGACTTGCTTTCCAGACGCTTGGTGCTTTTTTAGAAATAATTTTTGCAATACCTAGAGTTGCAACTACATCTCCGATTGCGCTGTGGGCATCACCATGTTCTATTCCATTAAGAGGGGCCATTTTATCTAATTTATAAACTGCGTTTCCTTTTTCGCTAATAGAATTTTTTAAAGTATTTGGATAATAAAGATTGGCAGCTCTTGCTAAATTTAAAAGATCGCCTCTATTATTTCCGCTGGTACTAGTTAAATATGGATACTCTAAAGTTTGAAACAAGGTATTTCTTAAAAACTCTTCGTCAAAATCAATGCTATTAAATCCTATATAAGTAACTTTTCCCCAACGTTTTAATGTTTCCACAAATTGTCTAATCATTTCGTAATGAGAAAGGTTAGCACCTTTTAACATTTTAGGTGAAGATTTGTTTACGATTAAAGCCATGGCTTCTGGAATTATACTTGGACTCAATCTGCATCGTGCTTCATATCGATCGAGTTCTTCTAAATTATCGTTGGTTAAAATAGCACCTACTTGAATAATCTGACCCCAAGATTTATTGGATGAGCTAGTTTCAAAATCATAAAAAACAAAATTAGACATAAGAAAGTTATTTAATAACTTTTATTTTTTCGGCGTTTTCTTCGATAGTTTCTTGGAAAGTACCTGGATCTTTAATGTTATTTAAAGTATTCATAATAGATCTTGCGTCTCTTCCAAAAGTGTCAGTTGCGGTCATAGCTTGTTCTAATTTCTTTCTAAGATCAATAATGCCATCAAAATGTTTTTCAAAACGTGTTGCAATATTTCTTAGGTCGCCATAAATTTGAGTGGCATGTTTTTGAACTTTTAAAGTTTGAAAACCTAAATGGTAAGACTGTAGTAAAGCCGATAAAGTATTAGGCCCCGCTATAGTTATTTTATATTTAGTTCTAAGTTCTTGAAGTAATAATTCTTTTGTTTTTGGATCTCTGTAACTTGATAGTTCAGCAAACAGTCCTTCTGTTGGAGCATAAACAATAGCAAAATCTGTAGTTTTGGGCGGCGATATATATTTGCTACTTACTGCTTTAGCTTTGTTTCTAAAGGCTGTTGCAAGTTCTTTTCTTGCATCAGCTAAAGCTTCCTTGTTATTATTTTGGTAGGCGTCATCAATAGCTTTGTATTTTTCTATAGGCCAGTGACTGTCTAATGGAACTAAAACATCTTGAAGCTTGATAGCAAACTCAACAGTGTCAGAGGTTTCCTCGGGTTTCATTTTAACGTTCTCTATGTACTGACCAGCAGGTAATAAATCTTTGAGTAAAGAGGCTAAAGAAAACTCAGCAAGAACTCCATATTGCTTTACCCCTGCTAAAATTCTACTAAAATTTTCTTGGCTTTTGTTTAATGTTTCAACTTGTGTGTTAAATACTCCTACTTTTTCATCTACACGTGTTAAGGCTGATGTCATATCTTTCGCTATATCTTTAGTCATGGAACCAAACGATTGGCTAAAAGTGTTCTTTAAAGCACTTAATTCGTCTTTAAAGACTTGGTCTAAATTGTTTTCTTTTACTTCAGACTTAGATTTAGCGAGATAATAAATTACACCCAGATTAATAACGAGTAATATAACAATTAAGAAAATGAGTAGTGATTCCATATTTAGAAATTATACCATATTACTTGGCATTTTTTGTTAATTAATATAAATACAACTTATGATTAGTTTAACTAATATTTTATTGTTTTTAATTTTAGTCACAATGGCCGCTTACACTTTTATGCCATGGCAGGGCATAGCTAAAGGAAGTTGGTCTACTCTCATATTCTATTGGCTTGGCTTTTTTGCTTTCTTCGCTGTGACTCTCATTGTTTTATTTAAACTAAATCTAATTATTTAAATCTCATTACTGCCTGTAATCATGAAGTGTATGACAACTACTAGTGGATAAAGATTTTTTTAAAAAAACAAGAATACTTGATGGCGGAATGGGTCAAGAACTTTTAAATCGTGGAATAAAACCTCATGGTACAATTTGGGGTGCAACGGCGTTGCTTTATAAAAAATATCATAAAGTTGTAGTTGGAACCCATTTAGATTTTATCAATGCTGGAGCAGAAGTTATAGTTACTAATAGTTTCGGAAGTAGAAAAAGAAGATTGATCGAAAATAATTTATAAAAAATATCATAAAGTTGTAGTTGGAACCCATTTAGATTTTATCAATGCTGGAGCAGAAGTTATAGTTACTAATAGTTTCGGAAGTAGAAAAAGAAGATTGATCAAAATAATTTAGAAAAAAAATTTAAAGAACTTAATGTAATTTCAGGTAAGCTTGCAGTATGGGCTGTAAAAAAATTTAAAAAAAAAATTTTAATAGCTGGTAGTTTACCTCCTCAAAACTTTACTTATTTTTCTGATTTAGGTAGTGATCTTAAATTTATTAAAGAGAGTTTTTTTCAACAGGCTAAATATCTTAATCCTTATGTTGATTTTTTTTATTTTGATGTGATGAGTAGTTTAAAAGAATGCAAAATTGGAATTTAATCAATAGCATCATTAAAAAAAAACTTTTTAATAGGAATTCATATTAGAAGTGGTGGAAAATTACCTTCGGGAGAAAAATTTATTACGGTGGTTAAAAAATTAGAAAAATACAAACCTATTGGTATAATTGTTTCGTGTGTATCTCCAGAAAACTTAGAGCCTGTAATAAAAGATATAAAAAAGATAAAAGTACCTTTTGGTTTTAAAATAAATGCATTCCAACATATCCCTGCTGGTTGGAAGCCGGACTCTAACAATCCAAAAGTACAATTAGGAACTAGAAATGATTTAGACCCAAAAAGTTTCTTACAAGTGTGTAAAAAATTTAATAGACTTGGAGCGACAATTATTGGTGGTTGCTGTGAGACTACCCCAGCTCATATTAAACAACTTAATAAATTGATTTAATTACTTCGTGTTTACAAATTTTTGTGTAATTCGATCTAATATGATAGCCAGTATGACAATACCTGTTCCGCCAATGACTGCAGATCCAATATCTAATCTTCCTAGAGCAACATAAACTGTAAGTCCAAGACCGCCAGCACCAATTAAGGCTGCAATAACAACCATAGATAAGGATAACATTAATGTTTGGTTTATACCTGCCATTATAGTTTTAAGCGCCAAAGGAATTTCAATTTTTATTAAAATTAGTAATCTTGTTAAGCCTAAGCTTGATCCAGCTTCTTTAAAACCTTTACCTACTTGTCTTATACCTAAATTTGTAAGTCTTATAATTGGTGGTAGAGCAAATATTATTGTAGCAATCACACCAGGAGTTAATCCAATTCCAAAAAGCATAACCACTGGAATTAGATATACAAAACTTGGAATAGTTTGCATAACATCTAATATTGGTCTCATTATTGTTTCAAATATTTTACTTCTAGAACAAAGAATTCCTAAAGGTAGGCCTATAATTATACAAAAAATGACAGCGGTAAAAATCATTGCAAGCGTAGTCATAGATTCTGACCAAAGATCTACAAGATCAATAAAAACTAAACCCACGACAGTCATAGCTGCAAATTTTAAACCATTAGTTTTGTAGGCAAAATAAATGAATATTAAAATGACAACAGGAAATGGAATTGTAATAAATAGATATTCTAAACTGTTTAAAACTCCATCTATAGGTGCAGATAGCTTTTTAAAAAGTGGTCGTTGCATAAACAACCACTCCTTAATATTTTTTTCAATCCACTCTGCTATAGGTATATAAATCTCATAATCAGAAGGTGCTAATTTTAAGCTCACTATTCTGACTAGCTAATTTATTTAATCCAGCTATCAAATGTGCTTTGATTAGCTTTTATCCAGGCATCAGCATGTTTCTTGATAGCTCTTTCAGATTTCTCGCCCATATTCATTTTAAGGTTTTGAGCTGAGATGTCAGCAAATGGTATAGCTGCTTTTTTAAGCATTTTTTCAACTCTTGGATTAGCTTTTAAGAAAGCAACATTAGCTACAGGACGAATATCATCTGCGGCAAAACCCATATTAATTTTAGATTTTGTTGCATTAGA
>Ga0209711_10003233_pt1 | contig 13834 bp, 13 predicted proteins | sample ArcticOcean_MG_C_7_FD_187441 | JGI IMG/M metagenome (GOLD analysis project Ga0209711, IMG submission 187441) | Marine microbial communities from western Arctic Ocean - ArcticOcean_MG_CB11_88 (SPAdes) (version 2) | ecosystem: Environmental > Aquatic > Marine > Oceanic | place: Arctic Ocean... | reverse complement strand
GTGTTTTTTTTCACTTGACTAAGCGAGTGTGGAACTCGCATGGCGGCGGAAATGCGAAGAGAAGCTTAGCCTAACTCGGTTCTTTTGAACTTTTGTCAATTTTTGGAAAAAACCAAAAAAGTCTGAATTTTTTTGCTGAAATGTTTAAAGATTAAAGAAAGTTTGAAACTTTTGTCATAATTACCTTCGTGAAAGTAAAAAAGTCCGAATGAACAACATTTTTGAAGATGAGTTAGTTCATCTTTATAACGACGAGTGTCTCGCTCTCCCCACTCCCGACGAATGTCCCACTCTCTATGAGATATGCTATGTTCAAATCCGCAACAATGGCATAGACGTGTTAACCATGACTAGGGAACAAATTTGGAAATTGGCTACGACGATTACTTTACAAGAGGCGACGGAACTTCTTAACGCGTCGTCTACCACATTAAAACTAATATGCCGAGAAAAAGGTATCAAGTTTTGGCCGTACAGAAAGTACTTTTCGTATACGAAGGTCTTAGTTTCACCATACGTATGTGAACCAACTAAGGCACTCATAAGACGGATACTGGACTCATCGATGATTCATCAGTTTAACTTTCCAGAAGACTTGGTCGAGAAACTTAAAAAAATAAAACAAAAGGTGTATAAGGCTGAGAATAGGGAAAAGACAAAGTAAAACGAAGTGCTACTCAAATGGTTCTACGGCCTAAGATTGGTCGATTGTTCTTCGTTTTTCTTCTTTCCGGCACACTGCTCGTGTACCATAGACGTGTAGTACCAGATGGAAAGGGCGACGTCTTAGCTTGCAAGGTGCGAACTTGAACTTGAACTTGAAAATGCACATCATAATATTGAAATCGTTCGTCACAGGAGCCCGATGTTGCCATCTTTATGCACATCGGATTGACAAACCCCAAAGGCGCCTGGTCTGCGACAAAATCGATGGTGCGAGCGCTAGGCCCAGGCAAATATTGCAACGTGTATTACACCACCTCAGATGGTCACTTGGAGCTTCGGGTTCGCTCGCTCATGAACCTCCATGGAGTCATTCAAAAACCCGCGTCGCATTTTTTTAACCAGCTGTACGAAAACGGCACCCTGTCGTACGAGTTTCCGACGCTTCAGCAGTTGTGGTATCACTGCAAGGCCAGCCGCTCGAGAAGCGTCGTTTATCTACAAGCCTTGGGCAGCCATAACGCGTGGTCGTTGCGTCGCCAAATGAGCCGCCGAGTGTTGCAGGGTCAGGTGCTCCATGATGGCAGAAGTGAGTGCACGTCGCTTCACGGGAGGTGGCACTGCGGCGCGAATCCCGATGAATCTGATTGTTGGGAGCACTACAGTGGCAACTTCTGGCGCGCATCGTGCGAACACGTTCGCACTCTCGCTGACCCTTCGTTGAGCACCAAAGCATTCAAAGGTGCTATGCTCATGGGCGCAGGCCACGGAGATTCGAAAGTTTGCTCCCCAATGGGTCCGCTAGGACGTTACTGGGCTGAAGCTTGGATTACACAAGGGTACGTCGATCGCGGAGATAAGCTACCGTTGGTCGGTATACGAGGGCAGGGTGATGCGAACGTGCTCATGCGAACTGTACATTTTTTGTTTTTTAAACACAATATCCACCCATTGTACCTGATTGATACGATTGCCCGAATCACCGGTATGACGTGGTGACTTTTTATACATAATCCCCTTATATATAAGACCGTAGCTATTGTTACGGGAAGATGTCGACCTCATGCGATGATACAGCAGATGACTACCACCGAGTATGTAATGAATTAAAAGAGAAAAAGAAAAAGCATTGGAGCGTAGCAAAAGTTGACAACTGTATAGATAAGCGTCAGCGTTTCACAGACAAATGCATCAGCCCAGATAAACAGGACAACGGTCACGAGATACAGATTCAAAATCTGAGAAGAGCGCGAGCAACCATGTCGAAAAGTTGATGATTAGAGATACACGGCTTGCAATGCGCCATCTCTCGATGTATAAATAACCTTTCTAACACCGGCATTCTTTAAAAGCATTTGACATCGGAGACAAGGTTTCGACATCGCAGGTCCGTACGAAGCTATTCGCGCGATGTACATTGTGCTCCCTATCGCCTCTTTTTTGTTGCCGCGTAAGGCATTTTCTTCAGCGTGAATACTGTGAACGCGCAGCCCGTGCGCTTCTGTTGTATATCTGTTTACACCTTCGCTCAAAATCTTGCCGTTTTTTACTAACACCGCGCCGTGTTTGAAGCTTTGATGCTCGCTGTTTGCGGCAACATTTACCGCATGGCTCAAAAACTTATTTTTTCCCATAATTCAAAACTCATAGGGTCATAGAACAAATTTATTTGTTCCCTTCTGCAATAATAGTTCGTACGCGGTGAAATAGCTTTTCTCGCGAGCATAATGAGTCTGCACCGATCACCTGAGAAACTCGATCAAACTCGTCGGGAGTCAGACGAACGCCAAAAACGTCTCCGCGTATTACTTGGCTGATAACACAAATCCATTTAGTAGCGGTCGCCTTGCCCATGCTGTTCAGCTTTAGCTGTAATTCCAGAAAGGTGAGGTGCGGGGGTACATTGGTCACCGAAGCCTTGCTGCGTTCCGGCCACACAGCAGAACGAGAAGTCCAGCGGGCACGGGCCACTGTTTTCGTTTGAACTAACTTATCATCGACAATTATTTTTCTGGTTTTCATTACAAAATGCTCAGAGTGGTTATTTTGCTTTTGTGTGCGGGAAGTGAGGAAAATGTTTCTCATCTCGGACTTTTGAACCTTTCGGATTTTTTTGTTTTTTTTTGGTTTTAGAGTCGGCGCGAATGATATTCTCGGTATAGACTTACACTTTTTGTCGATCTATAAGGCAACTTTCAGATCCTTTTTTCCAAACGGCGGAAAAAAAACAAAATCGCAAACAGCCTCCCAACTTTTTTATCAAAAACTTTTTTTCTTACGTTTAGAGTCGGCGCGGATGATTTTCTCAGTATAGACTTACATTTTTTTTCGATCTATAAGGGAACTCGCGTAACTTGCCGCAAAAACAGGCAGTGCGACGACTTTCGATTGCAGCATGAAGTGCGAAACTGTTTGGAGCTTGGCCGCTAAACCACCAGTGGCGTGAAGAGTCCCGACGCCTGCCACGACAGTGCCATAGGTTTTCATCGTCATTGGCACGAGTGCGTTCGCCGTGAAACCCACACCATACCAGAGGCCTATGCCAGTGAGACCCGCAAAAAAATAGCGAAGCGTCCTTTTCGTTCCTTCCGAGCGAGGACAGTCTACACGTCCCGTCATGGCATCGATGCTGTAAGAAAGAATTTGAGTTTATATATTGCGCCTTTATTATAAACTTTTTGTCGATCTATAAGGGAACTTTTAGATCCTTTTTTCCAAACGGCGAAAAAAAAACAAAATCGCAAACAGCCTCCCAACTTTTTTTTCAAAAACTTTTTTCACCACTTTTTAGAGTTCCGTAAAAGTAAAAGGCTCTTGTATAAATTCCTCGTAACTCTTCAGGTAGTTGACGGCGTGCTCGGAGTCGACGGATCCCAGGTGATATTTTCCCACCTCTCGTTGATCATTTTAAAGCACTTTTCCCGAAGTGAAAACCATCTTGAGAAGCGACATTCTGATTCAGCGATTTCACTGAGCAGACCGCACCAATCTACCGTTTCTTCGTCGCCTGTGGCTGGGAACATGCACATTCTCCAATGCGAGGCAACGAAGCGTCCGTAAGGCGTGGCGAGCGCAGAGCAGTTTCGCTCGCATTGCATGAGATTCCTTGCAAATATCATTCCCGTCTCCTCGGGATAGGTGTCGCAAAGTTGGACGGTTTTTACATCTTGCATGACCCACAGATCCCACAGTTCCCACATCTCGTCTCTCACTTCAATGAATTCCTGAGAATATCGAAGAAACTCGTCTTTCACACCGTAGACATATTTCGCACCGTATACTTGTAAAAAGAAGTGCCTCCTCACAGCAAATGAGTTGCTCGGTTCCAGAAGGAAATCGATCCCCCCTGTAAAGCAGAGCGTCTTGTGCGCGGGTGCAAGAAACAACTTCATTAAGGACCCAGACGGACTAGATTCCGAGTAAGTCTTCAAAAAGTTAAGCATATAATCCGTGATTTGTTGCATTGCCGACGTTCTCACCCGCCGAAGCGCTTCAATTTGACCGGGTTGTAGATAAAGAAGGATTTTGTTGTTCAGGAGAAAGGGGACGCATGCTTTTCCACTTCGACACAGAGGCAACATGTCGTGATGGGCCTTGTTAATGGTACGCCCAATGGCTCTCATAGTGCGTTCTGAGATGATAACTGTTTCGAGTTGTCCATTTCGCTTGACAGTGATCAACGGCAACAGGCCCCTCTCGATTGTTTCCGTGAAATCGACGGTGATGCAAAACGAATCAAAGGTAGAACGGCAAAGAGGACAACCGTTTTGCTGCATGAACTCAAAGGTATCGTCCTTACATGATGCGCAAATCTTGTTGTTGCAGCAATTCAACAAATAGCCGGGACCAGGTGTTATTTCTCGACAGATGGGACACATGGGACACGTGGGACACGTGTGGGTTTTCTCCGCCATTGTGGTGAAAAGTGAACAAAATGTGACTGTCGTCCTTGATTTTATGTTTTTTTTATAGATGTAAATTTTCGGACTTTTTTACTTTCGCGAAGATAATTATGACAAAAGTTTCAAACTTTCTTTAATCTTTAAACATTTCAGCAAAAAAGCTTTCGCCAAAAATAGAATCGCAATAGAGTTCATAGTCATTAAGCGAATCTTCTTCTTCCGACGCATGCTTGACCGACACTGGGGGTTGTTGTTGCTTGACCGGCGGCGCGGGCTGCTGCGGTTTGAACGGCACTGGGGGTTGTTGTTGCTTGACCGGCGCCACAGGTTGTTGTTGCTTGACCGGTGGCGCGGGCTGCTGCGGTTTGAACGGCGCCGGGGTTTGTTGTTGCTTGATCGGCGCTGGGGGTTGTTGTTGCTTGATCGGCACCGCGGGTTGTTGTTGCTTGATCGGCGGCGCGGGCTGCTGCGGTTTGCACGGCACAAACGACGCTTGTTGACCAAGTTGCGGAGAGTACCACTCCCCCTCTTCTCTTGGCTCACCGTGCGTGACTTTTTGCCGTTTGTGGTTCGTTTGTTTTGCCCAACAATCTCGCCAGTCGTGGTAGTGTGAGAGGTGGCAGGTGGGGCATTTTTTCGCGAAACATTCGTGTGTGAAATGATTATTTCTTCCACATTTGTCACAATGAACGGCGGAATTGCGAACTGAACCGCAATAAGGAGAACTCCTTGGCTCAGTTACCCTTGACAGCATCGGGCAGTTGGTAACTTTATGCTCCCCTCCGCAATAGTTACACGCGATGTCGGTTGTCTTGAATCGGCAGTAAGAAGCTTTGTGCGTTAGTGCCGTAATGTTGAAACGACTTTTACAAATCGGACAGGGAGATTTTTGCATTTTGAAGTGACAAAAAAATAGTGCGCGGTGAAATGAAAGAAGTGAAGTCTGGGTCATGTGCTTTATGTTTTTTTTTCAAGTTTGAAAGTTTATTTGCAAAAAGTTGATTTTTTTGGTTTTAGCTTTGGAGCTTGAAAAAGTTGAAAGTAAAGTCTTTTTTTTTAAGTTTTGTTTTGATTCACTCATCTTCTTCCTCCTCCTCTTCCTCCTCCTCATCCATTTCAGGACTGGCGATGGGGTCTTCTTGCGGCGTGTCAGGGTCTTTCTTGATCTGAAATTTCCTCTTACCAAGTGTAGATTGTTCACGAGAGAAGGCATGGAAATGTTCAAGGGTCATGTTGACCGAAATCTGCGTTTCGTCATCACGAACGTGAATGTACCGGAGAGTGATAACAGCCACTCCCTCGCGCGAGAAGACGGGCGAGTCTGCAGTGGGACCGAAGCGCGCGATGACATCTTCCTTCTTGATTTCTTCGTACGAAGACAAGTCGAATTCAGGACCCTCGTGCAGGCTGAAATCAAAGTTTGGAACCTTTTCCATTTTCTTCAAGGTTCCTCCGTCACTGTCAACGGACCTTTGCACCTCAAGGAACACCGGTTTGCCAGCTTTGGTGATAATAGGAGCGTTAACATTGACCATCCAAGATTTGTCATATGTTTTGCCATCCTTTCCGTTCTTCTCCGGTGCGAAAGAGATCATCTTTGATTTGCCAGCGTCGAGGTCGTAATTCTCCTCGCTGCCTCCGAAGATGAAAATCTCGTCAACTTTCTCAAGAGCGCGTTCCATGAAGAGATCGCGCATCTCGGCAAGCGGGTATGCGTTTCTCTCTTCCTCGGGCTTTTCAAAGAGGTCGAGCGGAATACCCTTGTCCTTCTTGTGCATCTTAACAAGCATGCTCTTACAAGTCTTGGGCAAAATGCGATGAAACTCGTTGACAATACTTTGCTTCACCAGAGCATGGATCTCGCGGAGCGGGTCGACAACAACTGAAGTCTGTTCCATGCGATACTTGAGCGTCATCTGATATTTCGGAATCGCACTGTTGTTGTTGTTCATCGACAAACGAGCGCCAAAAGTCATGCCACGAGGCATCTGGAGCGCGATGCGCTCCTGACCGCCTCCGGCGGGTTTGGTGAAAATAGCATGAACGCAACCTTTTCCTTTGCTCTGTTCCCTTTTTTTGTCATCAGCGGGAGTTACGAAAACATTCAGGTTTTGAACTGCATCGGTGAGACTGTGCGCTTCCTCGGACATTGTGATTTTGTGTTTTTTTTTGCAATAGATTGAAATTCTTACGATTATGAGAAGTGTTTTGATTCGACTGACAAATCTCTGCTTTAATGTTTTTTTCAAGTTGGAACGAAGAGTTTTCTTTTCCAAATCTGCAAAAAGTAGCTGAACGTTGTGACGTAGATCCGGAACTTCGACGAGCTGGTAATTTTGAATAGATGAATGAAGGCGCAAAAGTTTACATGATTTCAAAATGACTCCGTAAAACTTTTCCAGAATATATCTGTAGATATTTTGTTGGCACGCGTAATGACCCCACGGCGTGTCCGGGACGGATTGAAAAGGATACGTTCCAAATTTCCTGAACGGATTCTTTGGCGTCAATTCGTGCGCGCAACACTTGTAATCAATCATGATTAAGTCACCGTCTTCAGTTCGATAGATACAGTCCACCTGCCCTGCCACAACATACAAGCCTAACCTTGCGAAGACCGACCACTCCGTTCGATAAGGCGAGAGGTGACTGTGATGCTTGCGGAAGCAGAGGTACTGTCGGACTTCAGACGCGTGCTCATCATAGAGTTCGAGATTACAATGCAGTTCGCACTGCAAATGAATGTAGGTTCCTCGAATAGAAGCGTTTTCTCCAAGTTTGCTCCATAAATCCACGACTGCCTCGATACACCTCTCGGAGTCCAGGCCTTTGCGCCAGAGATGTTTGAGCAAGCGCGAGTAGCCCTTACCGGTTTGCAAAGGTTCCTCTGTCACTCCCGCTCGGCGGACAGCGTCGTCATCACCACCTTCTATTAGGCGCACGAACCTTTCAGTATAATTCCATTCGTTTGCTTCTTCGCCATTCTCAGCATTTCTCTTCCACTTTGGATAGCATCTTCTAGCAGTGCCTTCTGCGTCGAACTTTTCGAAACGAGATCCCCACAGAGAACTGACTGACCCAATGACCGTGTGCCCATCGACAGTGTACTCGTGTTTCGCCTCGTCGAAAGTGACGCGTGGATCTCGCACGTGAGCATGAGTCAGTGCTAAAAAAAGAGGGGGGGAAGGTATCATATAGATACAACTATTTAAGGATAATTTTTTATAATATTACGTACGCTATGCACTCAGATTTGTTTCGCTTACTTTTCACTTCTGTGAAAGAAACAAGAGGAAGCTCGGCTATAGATGACGATATCCTTCACGACCAGACATACGACAAAGAACCAGAGATCTCAAATGGTATTGTTAAAGCGGTAAACCGACAAATTGTCTTAAACAAAGTCAAAGGAGACGGACATTGTTTTTTCAGGTCGGTCGCGGAGGCCTATAACGCGCGCAATGTAGTCGCAGAAAATGTGACGGTCCACACAGTTGCGTCTGTACGAAAACTCGTCGCAGCTGAGATAAACAAAATTGGACCAAAGACAAGCGTAGCTGGAATTCTCAAGGCAGCACTCGATGAAAGTAGTAGAGTGGGGGCACCGAGAACACTGAAAGAACACGCTGAATCCATCGAGGGTGTTTTGTGGGGATCTGCTTCAATTGACGGTATTTTATTGGCTCCGTCTCTTGGTCCCATTCTCGTGTTTACGGAAGAGTGTGGCGCTTTGCAGTTGTACGAAAAAGTGAATCAAGGCGGGTTATACGAATCTAGCAATACGGGTGTGGTTTTTGACGATGTATTTAAGGACGCTGCGTATGTCGAGAACAGAACTGACGAGAAAACAATGCTCTTAAGTTACAACGGACGTGATCACTTCGACTGGTACATTCCCAAACGAAAGGGTTGTTCTTTTATGCTCAGCGCCGATCGGAAAAAATTCTACGTGTCATCTATCTAATGTTCGAAACGTTGTGTGCTCCTCTAATCCAACCAATCGTCTTCGAAACACATGTCAACGGTGCTCGAGGGGTCGTCGCATTTTTCCTTCGTCGAGACGCGCGTCCGTTTTTTCCTCTCGGTGCGCCTGCTCGCGCGCCAGAGTCGCGTCACGGTTTTGAACGACTTTTCATTCGTCGTGAACACCTTCACTTCCGGACACTCATTACCCGCCTTCAGATACTCGCATCGGTGCGCGTTAGGTCCACACTTAAAACAAAAAGCACGCAAAAGGCTTACCCCAAACATGTCGCGTCTCGAACGAGAAGTAAACGTGATATAATAAATACTTATGATTGGGCCATCGGCATCTTCGGGTTCAAAACGAATATAAAAAACGTAACACTATACTTCTTCAAGCTTCCACGGCAGTCTTGAAGGACACTTTCTCTCTATCTCGAACTCACTGCTCGGAAAGCTCTCCATGTTGCCCTGAGTCTCGGCTTCACAACCTTTGATGAAATTAGTACTCGATAGCGCACGAGCTGCGTCGCCGGAGTAGTGCCGTAGGGCCTTGGGCCACGGGTCGTACGGCGCGTGAAATCCAGCGAACATCCATGACATGTTTGTATCTTTTGGAATGGTATAGCGGAAGATTTCATCTGGTTCGCGATCCCATGAGGTTTGATCGGCAAGCTTATGATCAAAATAAAAAGGTACCGCCATCCCATCCTTTTCCATTAAACTGTGATAAATAAAACGGATCGTATGATCTGAAGGTTCATCTTTGTCCAGGTCCAGGTTCCTGGTATTCTTGGTAACTTTCCACTCTGGTTGTCCATATTGTTCGTCCATAACGTCCCACTCCACCCCCTCCACCACATGAGTAACTTGCTTATCCATTGAACGAATAAAATATATTTTGTAGACGTCATTATACTTCCGATACAATCTCTCTACAATCTCTACAATCTCCCTCCGACGGTTGGGGTCCATGAGAAAATCACCCCCTGAAATGAAAGGGCAAATGTAAACTTTCATTACATCTTCTTCCATTGCCTCTGCGAACTGCATTCCACTGTACATCCCGTCCTCAATTTTGAACTTGACTTGTTTACGTTTTTTCTTCGACGGCTGATTCGCGACTCCTCTCTCTGGTATTTTAAGGAACCCTTCGTATATGGCGACGTCTTCTACCCACCTGTCCGACTTTTCGCTGTTTAACGCTGTCGTTGAGATTTTAACAAAATCAGTCGATGGATACATGTCATCGAAAACATCACAACAACTTTTCAGCGCAGCAACGAATGCCTCGTGGGACACGTGCACGAGATTCTCATAAAAAAAAATGACGTCACTTTTAAGTTTTTCAATGAGCTTATCACGAAGTATATCCGTATTTCCGTTATCACCTCTCATGCCTTCTAGAGTGGTCAAAGTTGTATCCTTCCATATTGTTAGTAGTTCTGGTATTATCGGATGTGAATCAGGTTTTGGTGGTAAACGCTCAAAGAATCTTCTTCCGTCGACGCATTGTGTTTTTCCGTTCTCTTTTCGTCTGAGTATTTTACCGTACACGAGCTCCCCGTCGTGTTCACAGTCCGCGCCGTCGTCAAAGAGGTCGTAGCTGTACTCCGCCGACATTACACCGAATGTGAGTCGATGTAACAGGAGACAACCAAATTGTTGTTTATATATCCACGGACACCCCCTTATATAGGTTACGACGTTGCAGTTGATAGGCCCATTGTGTCCGACCGTCTTATACCGAACGTCCATATGAAAATATACGCTCGAGAGATCACGAGACCGCCTGCTATTACAAAACTACATAATCTCCCTAAGGTATATAATATAACGAGACTGAGTTTGAAATGATCACCGGTTCGGTGTGTTTGGTATGTCGTACTTCATTGAAAAAGTAAAGTGCAGTGAGACGTACTCTGAACTTAGTCAAGTTGAATATCAGCAGATCATAAATATTGAAAAAGAAAATCATGATGATGGGTTTAAATTCTTGCAAATAGGTGTCCGTGGCGAGTATGATTACAACGACAAAGACTACAGGTGGTTTGTTACAAAAGAAAATGGACGCGTAGTCGCGTACGTGCTTCTTGACATCGAGCGATCCGATTTTGTTTACTTTGACGATATTGGTGTGAGTAAGTATCACAAGAATCTCGGACACGGTACAAAACTTATTGAAAAGGTGTTAAAGTGGAAGTCTGAATGCGAAGACTCGAGACCGTTAGTTTTAAAAGTTGCACGTGCAAACATTGGTGCCGTCAAATTGTACAAAAAGTTTGGTTTTGTAGAAACTGATGCACCCGACCCCAAATGGCATATCGCCGATGATCATTTTTGGTTGACCTTTTAGCGGTCCCCTTTGTTTAAGGGGACGGAGCCTTTCCACCCCTCTTGTCTTTTTGATCATCACGCTGTGTCATTTGATAGTGCATGGGGAAGTTTGCGGCGCGTTCGTGTCTCATTTTCTCGTGCCAATCCTGCACGGCGGTATCGTACGTGGATTTCCCGGAAGTGTAAATCTTCGGAACAGGACATTTTTTGCCTCCGCGTGCGCGTTCGCATGCTTTGATGTGAGGACCGCATCTTAGGCATACGGAATGCATCGGAAAAGAAAATGACATAATTTCAAGAGGCAGCTGACTTCGTTGCGAAACAATTTTTGTGCGCGTGATTTTCTTACAAAATGCTCAGAGTGGTTATTTTGCTTTTGTGTGTGGGAAGTGAGGAAAAAGTTTCTCATCTCGGACTTTTGAAACTTTCGTTTTTTTGTTTTTTTTGGGTTTTAGAGTCGGCGCGAATGATATTCTCGGTATAGACTTAAACTTTTTGTCGATCTATAAGGGAACTTTCAGATCCTTTTTTCCAAACGGCGGAAAAAAAACAAAATCGCAAACAGCCTCCCAATTTTTTTTTCAAAACTTTTTTTTCGACATTTTTTTCACAATCCTAGTTTCTCACTTTCATTCGACTCCAATATTCCAATATGTCTTAGTCTCAAAACAATAGATGTTGAGGCGAATGTTTCTACAACGAAACGTGCGATGTTCACGAGACTCGTTTGTTTACCATTGTCGCAAAAAGGCCGCGCGACAAGTAAAAAAAGCACCAGTGCTTTTGAATCTTCATCAACACAGTCCTTCTTCATCCGAACGTTATTAATGTAGTGCAAACAAGCGAAAATTATACTTTGCGCGTCTAGTAACAAAAACGGGATCTTAATATCTGTATTCATACTTAGATAAGCCCTGTAGCTCGTCATGATTTCTTCTTGCATTGTATATCTACTAGGCATAGAAAGAAAAAAAGGAAGCTTTGTAAATCTGAATGTATCGTCTCACGAGAGGGCGAGCAAAATTGCATTTTGAGCCACCGGAACCACCTGAAGTCGGGCCCAATTGAGGACAAAAAGATTCCAATAGGCTCGCTGCGAGTTGTGCAGGAACTGCCTCGATAATTGTCTCTTGTCTAGACCATCGACCGTCACCGCCGCGGCGGGGTTGAGAAGCTCAATCGCGCGCAACACGAAGTCGTCGACGTACCTGTGAAGTGCGCGCACGACAAGTTGACGCAAGACACTATCCGGGTTCGCAGCGAACTCGACCGGCGTCGGAAGAGGATTCATTAGTGCAGGTGTCATGCGATTGCCGGAGTTCGCACCGCCTCCCGCGGTATGTACGGGATCGATCACGCCGAACCGCGGCATTGTCTTCAAACGCCGCACCCACCACCTCAACGCCGCCACGTCGTTCACTCCTCCTGCGTTCTGGATCGTTTGCAAAAACCGAGCCACCACAGGCTGTGTCTGCAAGATGACGTTCGCCGCGTGCACGACCGCGTCACGAAGCATGAGCCGCGCCTCCTTGTGAGGGGCCGGTTCATCAGCGGGATAATGTCTATTCCCTCGACCGAATCCCATTGGAGGAACGGCCCGGAAAGTCGACCCTCCTGCGCCGATTAGAGCGGGCGCTTGAGCCGCTACTTGAGCCGCTACTTGAGCCGCTACCACTTGAGCCTGTGCTTGAGCCGCAGCTTGAGCCTGTGCTTGAGCCGCTGCTTGAGCCGCTGCTTGAGCCTCTGCTAGAGCCGCTGCTTGAGCCGCTGCTTGAGCCTCTGCTAGAGCCGCTGCTTGAGCCTCTGCTTGAGCTTCTGCTAGAGCCGCCGCTAGAGCCTCCGCTTGAGCCGCTAGTGCCGCGGCCTGTGCCTGCACTGCTTGAGCTGCTGCTGCGGCTCCCCCAACTATAGCGACGAAAACTTGCTTTTTTTCAAGTTCCGTTACTGAGACAGTTGCAGTAGGGATGTCGCGCCACTTTGTCCACATACTCGATTGCGCATCTTCGACATACACTTGATCCAGGTCGACCCAATTTAAACCGTCATTTTTGATGACAATGCCGTCATCAACCTCGTCGTTTTCATCGAGGGTAGTGATCGCCCTTAATTTCGGAAGAGGACCTCGATGCCCCTCCTGCGCATCTGGATGGGCATCTGGTGTTTCAGGGTATCCATTTTTGAACGCGCACAAATATTTTCCATCGAAGTGGATTAAACCTGTCTTATCGTTTGTTAGTTTTACTCTTGTGGAGATGGATTTTTGCGTATGCCGGAAAATCTCGCCGGCCTCTTCGGTTACGTCTTTCAGAGATTTGCACGAAGCGTAGAACACTGAAGGACTTTCTCTTCGGGAGACAAACACTTGCATGATCAAGTCCACCTGCACCCCCGTCTGCATTTGAAAAAGACTCGCGTTGCAAAGAGTTTGTTTGAGACTTCTGGTGTCTATGACCCGACCGTAAGGCACGCTCCTTTCGATCAACGTCTTGAATTCTCCCATTATTACTTTAGGGGCTCCATTACCATCGACGGCCAAAGCGGTGAAGTCTGCCTGTGTCGTCAAGAATTTGTATTTCTCACCATCCCCCTCATTCATGCAAAATGGGTTATACAAAGGAACTTCGACTCCAGTGATGTAAAAGTGCTTAATTTTCGCCCGGTCTGCCGCTGCCAGAGCCGCTGCCCGAGCCGCTGCCTGAGCCGCTGCCTGAGCCGCTATCACTTGAGCCGCTGCCCGAGCCGCTTCCAGAGCCGCTGGGGTATTTCGGGCTGCTCGGGCTTCTCGGGCCGCGCGTGCATTATCTCTATCCCCCTGGGTCTGCTGGTCAACTCGGACAGCACCGCCACCACGACCACCACGACCACCACGACCACCACGACCACCACGACCACCAGCAGCAGCACCCTGACTGGCAGGACCATCGGCGGCAGCACCCTGACTGGCAGCACCCTGACTGGCAGGACCATCG
>Ga0209711_10003205_pt1 | contig 13892 bp, 17 predicted proteins | sample ArcticOcean_MG_C_7_FD_187441 | JGI IMG/M metagenome (GOLD analysis project Ga0209711, IMG submission 187441) | Marine microbial communities from western Arctic Ocean - ArcticOcean_MG_CB11_88 (SPAdes) (version 2) | ecosystem: Environmental > Aquatic > Marine > Oceanic | place: Arctic Ocean... | reverse complement strand
TGATTTAACCGGTATTAAACAATTACATAAAACCCGTAGTGAACTAAAGTCTAAGTTTACCCCATAATTTTTTCCAAAAAATTTTTCAAGAATCAGTAACCCTTAGATAGTAGGGTCCGCTTTAAGGGTTAAGCCGTCTCACAGTTATAGTTAGATTCAATATAATTGTTCCAACCATCTCTACCGTACTTTTCGGTCATATCAAATTCCTTCCACATTAGATAACTAAAGACACCCTCATTAACGGTAATAACAAAATAGTCTATTCCATCAACACTGTTCTCATCCAAACCAATAATAACCTTAGATGTAGGAACACTATGTTCCTTACACCAAATTGTAAGGTCGTTAACGAATTCATCAGAGTAACCCCCATCGTTAAATATTATATCCATTCGTTTAATGGATTTTTTTGTATTGGATTTGGACCCTTCATAGAACTCACCTTGTTTAGCCAACTTTAGATTATTGTATAGTTCCATGTCTACACCACCACTATGTTCGTTAATGCCCATTATCTCTCTTGCCCTCTTAATACCCTCTAATAAAGTTTTTTCATTCATATACTATAAGTACCTCCCAACATTCCCAAAAAAATTATATAAAAATATTTTTTAGTACTGCACATTTACTTTAAAGCACCGTCCCCCCTTTTGCCCCGCTCTAAAAGCCGCTGATAAGGGGGGATACGACCAGGAGGGGGCAGGGGGGCCGCCACACACCCTACTACAGGGGGGTCTACAAAGGTTCTATAAGGGTAGGCCGCTCCCCGACATTATATTTTAAATACCCCCTTACATTGTCCTATACAGAGTGTTGTTTTTAAACGGGGTCTGGGTCTTATTTAGAATTAGATTAAGTAAGCGTGTTCCCTTCAGGGCATACCTCCCTCCCACCCTGCAAAGATACTGCTTTCTGCCGACATGGCCAAATAATTACCATGACAATTTGTCCCCACAATTAGTTATGAAAAGTTATTAACAACCCATTGTTAGTAACCTCAGAAAGTTATTAACAATGACAATGTGTCACCCTTAAAATTTGTGTATGTAAAAAATTATTCGTACCTTTAGGGTGGATGGGTGGGAGTAGCATCCCGACCCCAGTTAAGGAACATATTAAATCCCTATTTAAATACGTTCTAAATTACCCCTGACACACTGTCATGTGTAAAAGTTGTTAATAAACACGGGGTAAATAATTAGGATTTCTAGTAAATGTGAGTGAGGGTCGCGAACGGGACAGTCCCTTTAGCGGCCATTAAAGATTTTGTCCACATAGTCTTTATAGTGATATACATAGTAAAATTTACCCTGTGTGTATTACTAGAGTAAATAACAGTGGTGGTAAAGTGTGGTAAGAAGTGGTATTATGTGGTAAATGGAGTACGATAAATATGGTAGGTTACGGTGTACGTAAATATAAATAGTTAGTACAACTTAAAACTCCATGTAATAGGGTTTAGAGTACTGTAGATTAACTAACTATATTATTATAATAGATAGCGTGTGGGAACCTTGTTCAACGTTTAAAACGTTCTATATAAAGTGATTTAAAATGGTCCCTAAAACCCCATACCAAAGGAGGTACCAAAGTGACTTGACCTTAGGTCATTAGAGTGTAATGTGTTTGGGTTTATACCTAAGTCATTTAATCTTTTTATGTAGTGTGTATAACATAACGATTCTAATTTATCCTCATTGGTATTGTTTAATGACTTACCTAAATAACCCACTGTATGTGTAGTCATTTCCTGGTTACATACATCACATTTATACTTGTGTAATTCTTTAGTCATTACTTCCTATCTTTGTCTAGGTATGAGTTAATGTAAAACATCCCTATTAGTAGTCCCATACCTATTAATAATGTTATTGGACTTCCCATTGTTTCTATTAGTGTATTCATTTTATTCTATTGTGTTAGGTGTATGTATAATACGAATATTATACTTATGTTTATTACTATGTTATTTCCCTCCCGAATTCTTTGTATCCATTGTTCTTGGTCCACAGTCAGGAGATAATCCTCCAGTCCTAGTTATATGTTTAGTTTCTCTCACCTCTTCCATATCATCCATCACCAGGTCTTTCTTTTCTATAATAACTATACTTTTAGTTTCTTTGTTAATGTTGGTTTCTTCTTTCATATTCGTTTGTTGTATACACCTTTAATTATTTAGTCTGAAGATATGGGTCTATCCCATTATCTAAACAGTATTGTCGGAACTCATTTAATATCCCTATTTGAGAGTACTTGTTTTCTTCACTTTCTTTATCTACTATGTTATGATATTCCCTTATGAGTTTACTAACCTCATCCTTATGACCTTTTAGTGTCCACCCATCTAATCTATCTCCTGCAGCTATTTCTTGTCTATGGTAGTTTAATCTTTCCTCTATATGTCTAAGGTCCCATTCTGGGATATTGTCGTGTTTATTTCTTAGTGTCATCTCTATATATTCTTTTGTCTATACACTTATCTATTTGGGTTGTAGTATACATACCGGACACAAACCCTACACAGAAAATCATTATTAACCCTATTGTTGTCATATTATTATTATTTTGTTCTTTTATGTTTATTCCACACATTAACTGGGTCATTCTTTGACCGTCCACTATCATAATCATTTATGTTCTTCTTGAATCTCTTTTGTGATTCTATTCTACGTCCTTCCGCTAAGGCGTATCTACCTAGAAGTATTGTTACTCCTATAACTACTATTACTATTAGTGTACCCATTATTTATTTTTATGTCTATTCTTTCTACTCTGTTTCTTTCTCTTATGTGTAGATATCTTACTAGCTTTCTTTTTCTTTGCCCCACTCATATTACTTATCCTTTTTTTTACACGGTTCACCCCTCACTTCGTATCTGTGTCCACTATCAGAATTCTCTGTTAGCATCTGTGTAATGTTAATTACTTCTTTTAAGTTGTTAATTGTCCATATTTCTGATAACCCATTGGTTAGTAGGACATGCATTGACTTACCCGTATTAGGGTCAGTCATTATTTTCATAATGTTATATGACATAGTTTTTCTATTGTGTAAAAAGTTAATAATAAAACTAATAAAGGAGTGAGGATAATAAGTGAGATAATGGAAACTGTCACGATTAGTACTGTTATGTCCACTAGGATGAACACTGCGACTAGTACTGTGACAATGTCTATTAGTTGGTTTCCTATCGAACTTAGTATCTTCATTTGTTTATTAGTTGTGATATTTTAATAAGTATTTTTGTTATTAAGAATCCGACTCCTAGTAAAGTAAAAATAACTATTATACTTAATAATACGAAAAAACTTTTAAATAAAAAATAAATTAGGTAAGAAATTATCTTAATTTTCTCTATTAATTGTCCCATTTAATTTATATTTTTGATATAACTTAGTTTGTTTACTATACATGTCTTCTTTTAATTGTTTTTTTACCCTATTGACCTCGTCTATAGCATGGTTTTCTTTACTAACCCAGAACCCTTCTCTTCTAAACTTACTATCGTTATTGGTTAATAAACTATCCTGGTATAACTCATTATAAACCTTACATTTAACTTTATACTCTTCACCATATAACTGATGTAAAACAAATGCTCTATGATGACCATCTAATAACTTATATTGTATTGGGTTTTTAAAACTACCTTTAACATCTAAAAATTCTTTTACTAGTAGGGGTTTCTTTAGACCTTTTGTTTTAATTGAATTAATTAGGACCTCCCATTTATAGTGAGGTTCTTCCACAATAATTTCATCTATAGTGGTATTATATTTATGGTTACGAGATTCTTTAATAAAAATCTCCCTTAAAGGGATTTGCATTAAAGAATATTCTCTTTTAATACCTAAAAAAGTTAAGACGTGATAAATTATGTCGTTATTAAGAAAAACAATTACTCCTCTAGGTATAGTTAATAATTTTTCTATTAACTTATTAACCATATTAAAATAACTTTTCTGTTTCTGTTGCTATATCAGCAAGTACTTTTTTGTAGTTACTTATCTTTTTTTGGTTCTCTTCACTATACTCTACCATGTTAACGTTTCTACTTTGTTCTTCTATGGATAGTTTAGGAATTAGCTTCATTTCGTTCTCAGTGTTTAAGTACTTTTTCTGTAACCAGTTGTAATATTCTGCTTTGTCGTCTCTATTCATTTTATTTTTTCTTTAATTATACTAACTTATTTTAATTTGTCTATAGGAACTACGTGGATTCGTGTCTTTCGCACCGTGGGTGTAACGTAGTGAAACCCCGTAACGAAGTGAAGAGGGAGAAAACACGGATACATGGAGGTACTGACTATACTGACCTAGACCCTATTTCTGTTTCCTCACACGTAATTCGTTTACTAATCACTACCTGAGCAAAAGATTCTTGTAACGTATCTGGTAATTTACTGTAGTTAACCTCCGTACATTTATTTGGTTTACCCATCGGGCAATACTCATCTAATTCCATCTCTAATTCTGGTTTGGGTTGGTACACATACTCGTACATTTCATCCCCTATCAGTTTACCGAACTTAGAATCACTTGGGTAATGAACTTTGGTCATATTTCTACTGTAGGCTATTTCGTCACCTATATTAGTGAGTTCCTCCTCATAGTCTGGATACAGGTCTGATAAGAATCTACCTATAAATCTTCCTTGTGCAGCATGACCTGATGGGTAAGATGGTGAGGAACTGGACTCTAGGGTCTCAGAATTTAATTCTAACCCTTTGGCTTTTGCAATTTGGAATGGTCTGGGTCTATTATAATGGTACTTTAATTTAAGTATTATTGCTCTTACTCCAGCCATAACCCCTTTTAATCCTTCTTTAGGGTATTCTAACCCTTTAGAATTTAAAAATTGGCTAAAGTGTGAAGCTATTTCATCTGCACTCTGTACTAATTTTTTGTCAACCGGCAGAGTTTCGAGATACTCTATCTCTCCCTCTGTGTCTTCTGATTCATTTTCGGGAGGCGGCATATTCATGAACTCCTCGATTGGGAACCCTGAAAGTGACCCCATATCCCTACCCATTCTTCTTATGTGTTTATCTAGTGGTTGGTCTCTATAAACCATATCATTAACGTAACCATCGTCTTCATTTAACGTAGGCTTAGGTGTAGACATCTCTTTATTTGCCCAGTCGGTTATTATCTCCATAAAAATATCCATATCTTCTTGTGGTAACCCCACTTCTATCATATCTAAAATAGGTTGATAGATATAGTCTAGTGGTACAAATTGTTCGTTATCATAAGAATATAAAGCCATTGGTTCTTCCATATACACTAATTCTCCTTGTTCGTGTGGGTATATTGTGAACTGGTCATCTAAAATTTTAAATATTTGTGGTGTTAACTCTTTAACTCGGTACCTATTAAACTCGTCACCTGAATACTCATAGGATTGCTCTGTAAGTATATTTTGGGCAATTTCTATTTCTTCGTTAGTTAAGGTACCACCATCAATTATAGCGTTTACCGCATCTTGAAACTCCTTAGGGTTATCTCTAATGTAGTCTACGGTATATTGACTAACTTTATTAGGGTTTTTAAAAATCCTTCTAATCTTATCTTCTATCCTATTCCCTTCTGGGTCATAAATAATACTTCTTATATCTTCTTCACTTACAGTTGGGAAGGTAATCATCTTGGGGTTCCCTAGTACAAATCTAGACTTAATTCTAATCCCTGTATCACTTTTTCTACTTATACCCACTGCACAAGATTGACTCCCAGTACCTTGACTACAATCACTACTTAATATCGCACTAATCAATTCTTCAGAATCCATTAAATCGTATTCAATATGTTTCCCGTCTAAAACATGTGCAAAAATCCATTTAAGTGGAATTCCTTTACTTGTCTTAAACGATTCTGTTAACATCTGTGCTTTATATTGGATGTATTCATTGCCCGCTACCATTAAAGCTACTGGGGTTGGTGGTATTTCTTCTTCGGAAAAATCATCTTTTACCATATTTTCTACAGCAAAATTATACCCTCCCATTAAACTACCTGTATCCCACGCATCTCCAGGGTTAGCTTGTTTAATAGAGTAGAAAACACCTCCCACTTCAATATCTTCTTTAGGATTTCCAGGAATAGTTTCACCATTAAACAACCCTGCTAACATACCTTCAAAAGCAGAACCTCTAGTCTCCACTCCTCTTTTAAAAGAGTCACCATATTCCTCAAATCTTATCCTATCCCTAATTCTTTTTAAATCAGTTTCCAAATCTATGTTTGTTCCTGGAGTGTAGAAAGTACTATAATCGTCACCATCGTCTTCAAGACCACTACTCATAGCTTTATGGCCTGAACTATTAAGTATGTTCTTAATAAAATCAGGAGATGTAAGTTTATCTCTTTGTATTCCACCTATAGAAATTAGGGCTTTAGTTCTATTATCTGAATATGATTCGTCCATCCTCATAAACTCTGTGTTAACTACTTCAGAATCATATATTTCATAATCACCATAGTCCATGGTTTCCATTTCTCCACCCCAACTATAAAAATCATAGTCTGCTCTTTCATTAGCATCTTCTTCATCCCACCCTAAAACTTCTGCTCTTCCACTTTTATATTCTATTTGGGAGCCTGATTCTTCTCTATCTACATCATACCATTTTAATGGCATTCTTATAGGGGATTCTACGGTAGAAAAGTCTCCGTCTTCAACCCAGTTATCGGAAGCTAACTTTGCATATTTACTAGCTCTAACAATATATGCTGAAGCATCTACGTCTGACTCAGTTTTAGGACTCCCTATCCCAAACAATTTCAGCACATTCCAGTACTTCTTGTATTTGCCCGTAAAACTATATGTGGTGAAATCATAACTTGCTATGGTTTCCAAGTCCTCCTTGTTAAAATTATTATGTAATTGCTTTAAGATATTTAATTCTAAACGAGTAAAAGGTTCTCCTCTTACCTCTTCATCATATTCAACATCTTCTTCTTGTTCATTAACTATTTTTATGTCACCACTAAAATAAGTGTAATTACTTTTTAAAGGCCAAATATTCTCAGTTATAAATTCTAGATATCTTTTTAGTGATACATCACTAATTTCTTTAATAGAGAACGACTCATTAATCTGTTTATCTGATTTAAATAACAGTTCGTTTATTTCTTTTAAAGAATATTCTCTAATAATTTTATTAAGGATAGTTTTGTCTTTATTGTTTAAAGGTCTATAGGATTCTTTATGTACTATAGGAGTAAATAACTCAGTCAGTCTATCCGATAAAATTTCATTAATATCATAATCTGGGTACCAATACCCATCGAACCATTTTGTCTCTACTTGTAAACATTCACCTTTTTTACCTTCACAATAATCCCAGAATCTATATTCTTCATCCATTAGTAATTGAAATATAACGTCTGGTTTCATGTAGTCTTTTCCTAAGTCTATTATTACATCTTCTAAAGTTTGGTTCATGTAGTCTTGGTGGTATTCAAACACATCTTCGGTCTTATCCCATTTGTCCTCTACATAATCTCTTAAATCTCCTTCAATTATATAATTAAATGAACCATCATCATCTACCATTAATCTACCTTCACCATTAAAGTGTTCATTTATTTTATCTTTTAAATCGTCTGCCATAGCACTTTTAACCGCATATTCATGTGAGTCATTATTTGCCCACGTTATAAAATGTTTAATATCACTTATTTCTTCCTCGTATTTTTCTATTAAGGCCTCTTCGTCTTCGTTCTGGGGTGTGTCACTTATTAAGTTTTCTGAAACTGACTTAGACACACCACCAAAAATTTCAATTATAGTTTTCCAATTATTTTCATCAATTAAATCTAAATTATAATCCTGCCATTCATATTGGAACCACTCTGAACTTTCCCAAAATTCGTCATCACCACATAGGTAGTGTTTAATATAATCTGTATCATAATCACGAGTATCTATATCAAATAGATTTGATAGGTCGTCACAATCAAAAGTATGAGACACTGGTATAGGTTTATTTGTGTTTTGTATGTATCGTTTAAGGATGAAAGTATTTATCTCATTAGAGTTTTCCAAATTATGGTTTATGCCTAATAATTTAAGTATTGTAGAATCTATCCCATTTTTATCCCAAATATCCATAATCTTTTTGAATACATGTTCAGGTACGTTCTTTTTAACATCTTCTTCAAGATTATCTAACTCATCTAATAGTTCCTCTGGAAATTCCCAATCCCCTGTTGGAAATAGATTCAGTTGTTCATCTTCATTAATAGAAACATTAAAAGGTGCCATTAATTTAGGTTTGAGTATTGTCTTTTCTACTTTTTTGGTACCTGGTCGGTGGTAGGTTTCTTTTTCATCTGGAGTCACGTCAGACAAGTGGTATGGTTGGGAGAATTGGTGGATAAGGTTATACCCATCATCCTTATAAATGTCCGTGGTACCTAGATTTTCCGAACCCGCTAAACAAAAGTACTCACCATCTTCTGGGTCATCACATAATTCCCTATCTAAACTCTCGTAGATATTCATGTTTTCATAACCAAATGTTTTAACTAGTTGTCCAGCTACTGCATTTGCTTCATCTTCAATATTACCCCCAATGTCAGGTGCTTTTCCATCAATCCTACCCTCCTCATTTTGTTTATGGTGTACTAATTCATGTGCAAGACTTCTTAAGACATCGGCAATTCCTCTATCTTTAGCATAAACATTAACAATAAAATCTATGTAATTGTAAGACGCTAAAGTAGTTAAATCGTCACGAGTGTATAGTAAATTTACTTCTACAGGTGTATTATACCCAATTTGTTCTTTACAGAACTGCATAAACTTATCTACAATTTCTTGGTCTTGGGTTTGGTTTTCTTCCCGTATGATTTTAGGCATAATCTTCTTCATTAACAATAAATACCTCTTAAATACCTAATTATTTATGAATCTTAAGAGCCGTATGGTGTTTTACTTTGGTTGGGGTTATAAGCGTCTTCGTTTTCTTGGTTTTGTTGTTGTGCTTCTTCCATTTTTTTCATATAGTCCATCATTTCTTTTTTTCTTTCAGATAGAATCTTATTTCTCCTCTCTTGGACCTTTTTTGTGTGGTTTTTTCTATGTCTTGATTTGGGCATGATTTTTATTTTAAATTAATTAAAAATTGTAAAATTGTAAATAACTTATCTAGCAACTTTTTGAAACATTCCTTCCAATACTTGTTCTATAGCACCCATAACAGCGTATTGGTCACCATTAAAATTGTCTTTGTGTCTTTCAATTAATCGTTCAACAACATATCTAAGGTCTTTCTCTAAACTATTCCATTTATCGTCATCACTTTGTTGCCAATAAGTTTCTTTTAGGTTATTAGTTTCTTCTTTTAGTATCTTTTTTATTAGTTCTTCCATATGTTAATAAATATTAGTGTTTCTTCATTTTTTTACCAATCTCTTTACTTAATAGTGAGACTAAGGACCTTCCTATTATTTTAGTGAGTGGATGTGACACCATTTCTTCTATTTTAGATGTACTTTTCTCTTTGATTATATTGTCTACTAAACTATAAACCATTTCTCCATTCTCTAAATTAAAGTTTAGGTTTTGTTGGGATTCTCCTCTTCTATTTTTAGTGAAAATTAGACTTCTACTGTTGTTTTCCTCTCTTTTAATGTATAACATACCAGTGGTGTCAAACTCAATTGAGGAGTCTCCTTTGTATGTACCTTGTTTAGTTGTCTGTTGTATTGTTAAAAAACTAGTATATGTCTTAGTTTTATTATTACCTCTTTTATTTTTAAACATTAGTTCCATTACACATTTTAAACTTTGTTTTTGGTTTAGGTTTGTAGTTGTATTAATCCTACCAACCAAAACCTCTAAGGAGTCGACTAAAACCACATCCCAACCTTCATTTAGTGTCTCCTCTAATAATTGTTTAGGGTTTTGTACACCACTTAAGTATAAGGTCTCTAATTCATTTAGGGAAGGTATGTATTGAGACAACTCATAGTTATCAATTTCATCTTGTTCACCTGAAATATAAAGAAATCTTTTGGTTGGGTTTTGTTCCTTAAGTTTAGCTAAAGTATCTATTCCCCATGCAGTTTTCCCAGTACCAGCACAACCAACAACTATGTAGACGGTGGAAGGAAGTATCCCTCCTCTAGTAGAAATAAAAGAATCTAAAGGAGTGTTAGTTTTTAATGGTATTAAAACTTCTTTAGGTATGCTTAAATCTTTTAATCTTATCGTCTTCATTGTTTGTTGTTTTTATTATTATTATACTACAAATATACGAAAATTTAGTGGGTTACACAAGAATTATAACATGTATCTAGTGGTGTCTAGTTCATTTTTTACGTCTGAAATGTATTGACATTTTTCATATTCTTCACACTCCACAAAATAATCTATTAACGAATTAAGTTGTCTTATTTTATCCATATACGATAAAGTATAGTTTTGTGTCCATTTTTCTGGCCCATATTGGACTAGGTCTTTAAAAGAGTTTTCCATGTAGTCAACATAATCTTCTTTAAATACCTTCATTAGTTCTCTTCTTTTTTGTTCTGGAGTTAACATATGTTATAAATATAAAAATACCTAAATTAAGGTATTTTATCTTCTTGGTCTTTATAAAACTTATCAAGTCTTTTTCTTTCTCCAGGACTACCGAAAAAAATAGTTTTAAAACCGACTATGAAAAGTATTATTGTTATTAATATTACCATTTATTATTGTTTTTAGAGCGGGAGGGTGGAATCGAACCACCATCTACATACTGGAAGCATATCGCTTTTAAGACCAAGTTAAGCTACTCTCGCGTGAATCCGTATAATTGTTGGACCATTTTTTTTTTGCGTATTTATCTGTTGTACCCCATACGGTATTATGTTCTAACAAATAAGTTTTTCTCGCTAAATGGATATGTTCGGGTGAAATGCCCAATAAGGTCTTTGTGTCAGTCTCATTTAGGTTTTGTTTGTTGATTACTTGTATCAGTTCTTCACCAACAAATCTAGGTAAGTACTCTAACACACCTTTCCAGGTCACATTATTTATTCTATCACTTTCTTCATCTCTTTCAAACATAGTACAAATATACAATTAATTTTTTAACTGACAAATTATTTTTGGGTTATTTTACCTGCATCCAAAGTTTCACCATTTCACCAGCACTAGGTCTCATCTGGGAAGTTGCTCTCTCTAGTGAGTCGTCACCTTTTGTTTTAGCTAGTACAACACCTATTATAACATCTCTAACTGAATCTGCATTATCTATAAGGTATTGCATATTTTCTTTTCTTTCTATTTCTAGTGAGGTATCCTCATATTCGTCCACATCCTCTAACAATTCTGGGTGGTGTAGGTCTAAATATTTAATTAACCACCTTGACCCTGAGTGTAGGAAGTCTACTGATTGGAACATGTTTATTATCCCACTATCTCTTAAAGCATCTAAAAACATAAAAACTTTTTTCCTACCCTTTGCTCCTTGCCAACCACCACTAGTGTTTTTTGCCAAGGCTAAGAAACTTTCAAGGTCTGCTGGTTCTAAATCTTCTTTTAGTGTTTCTAAATAATGTAGTTTTTGAGGGGTGATTATCATATGTTTTTCTTTTTCTTCCCTTAATCTACCATTCATTTGTAAATCAAATTCAGATACATCTTCAAATTTTATTAAATCAGTTAAACTTATTTCTTGGTCCACCTTAAATGGCATTGACCCTGTAAATGTACTTTTCTTTATGTCAACTATTTTGCCGGTTGGGGTGATGTAAAGTATAAATATTTTGGATGGTCTACCCCATCCCCCTGTGTAAGTGAATTTTGCTGTAACTAATAACTTCCTAAAACTATCTGGAATTTGTGGCTTACTTCCTGAGTCGTCCCCATCAGGTAATATTACCCCACTTTCATTAATCATTTCTTCCACTTTACTGGTTTTTTTTGTTGGGAGTATTATCCATTTATCTCTCTGTTCAGCCCTAGTCAATTTACCATCTTTACGCATATGTCCCCATCCACCGTATAACCCGTACTCCTCTCCAGTAACCTCATCACTTACAATATATTGTATCCCACCTCTGTAACTATCACTATCTAAATTATCAAATGAATCTACTATTACACCAATAAGAGTTGTTGGCATTTCAAATGAATCTACTAATTCACCAAAGTCTGACCACTCCGGTTCCATACTGTGTCCATTATTCCGGCCTGGGTCTGCTATTAAGTCCCATGCCATTATTCTATCACCAATTTCTAAATCTGGACTTATTTGTTTTGGGGAATTAACCTGTTCATTGATGGAATCTTTATCTACTTGTGTTTTTATAGGAAGTGGTGGGTCTAGTAAAAACTTTTGATTTAAATAATCCCTTAGTAGGTTTTCAACAAACCAATCTGGGACTGGTTCACTTTGTGGTTTGGATGAGGCGATATCAGCAACATATCTAGCAAATTTCAACTTATATTTATCCCTAATCATCATTAATAGACCATCAGAAATAAAGAATACTTTACCTAAAGGGTCGTCTCCAAGAGCAATGTCAGGTATGTAGTCACCTTCAGCGATATCCATTGCTTTTAATACAGCTTTACCCCACCATGATTTATAACCTTTAGTGTCTTTTAAAGCTGGAGTAACAACTTTATTAATTGCTCTAGTCGCTGTCACTCCAACAGCGGCCAATAATATTTGTGGAATAAAAAATGGTATTAACCTCCATAGAGTTTTAAATACACCTCTACCTATATCACCAGCGACCCGTTTACTAGTAGCTGCCTCAACTAATGATTTAAGTTGTCCAAAAGTAATAGGTCCTTGTTCTTGACAGAACCCTTCAACAGCACATATATTACTAGTTACCTCTTTAGATGGTGCTACAAATCCTTGTTCAGGGTCAGTTTTACCGTCACTATATTCGTAATTAGGTGTTTCTTCAGAGTTATCTGACATTTTCATTAATTCTTCCCACTCTTCATCTGTACCATCAAATTCTTCAGGTTCAATAGGGTCCATTAATCCTTGTCCAAAAATATCTGTTTCTTCTGTTAATGATTGTGTATCTAACCTTATAGATGTAATATCCCTACCACTATCATCATATTCTTTTTGTTTTTTTTCCATGTCCCCTGGTATATTTGATTTGTGCTTTTTTAAAACCATCCATACGTCATTACTAGTTAGTATAGTTTCATCCCACTGTTTCCTAGGTTTTACTTTAAACTCTATTTCATCAGTTACTATACCGTCAACTACTTTTTTTATTTGGTCTACTGGCCATATTGTATAGTATGGTTTATTATTTGAGGTTGGGTGATAAGTTACTCCACCAGGAACACTATTCAACACAACATAAAGACTCATAGGTTGTGGTAAAGTTTGAGTACCAAACATTTGTGTTCTACTTATGGTTTCTAGGTTTTCTATCTCTGAATCATCAGTCCCATATGCCTTTCTGTAAACTGGTGAGTGAAAATCTTTAGGCCGCTGTTCATCAAGATACTCAGTATATTTATCAACATCTAAAACCCTAATAACATCACCAGGAATTAAAGGTGTGTTAAATTTTTCTTCTTGTTCATTAAGATTTTTAACACCTTCTTTAAATTTGTCTACACTATTTAATTTAACCCAAGTATCTCCTCGGTATAATGAAAAATTCGTAATAAGAATACCGTTCTTAAAATGCATATTTTCTTGTGCAACTGGATAAGGTTGTAAATCATAATACACATCTATCATACCTTTTTTTACTACTTCATAAACCCCAAATCTTTCAGGCATACGTTCATGTTCACCATCAACATCAATTACCCTTACAATATCACCTACCATTAATTCAGTATTTACATTAGTTTTTTTGTGTTCATTAAGTTGTTTATTTTCTTTATCTGGTATTCCTTTTGGGT
>Ga0209711_10003195_pt1 | contig 13926 bp, 10 predicted proteins | sample ArcticOcean_MG_C_7_FD_187441 | JGI IMG/M metagenome (GOLD analysis project Ga0209711, IMG submission 187441) | Marine microbial communities from western Arctic Ocean - ArcticOcean_MG_CB11_88 (SPAdes) (version 2) | ecosystem: Environmental > Aquatic > Marine > Oceanic | place: Arctic Ocean... | reverse complement strand
GCTCTTACCTCACCATTTCACCCTTACCTATCGAAACAGGCGGTTTATTTTCTGCTGCACTTTCCGTCGCATCACTGCGCCTAGCCGTTAACTAGCACTTTGCTCTTTGGAGCCCGGACTTTCCTCCCAGTGCAATTGCACTCGGCGACCATCCGGCCAACTTCAAGGGAAAATTATACGCTAGGAATACTTCGATTAAGGAGTGCTAAAATTAACTAAAACTTTGTTTAACTGTTAAAAGTTACAGGGATATTATCCAATACTTTATGGATATTCTCTCCATCAGTGTCGACCGCAACAGTTACCGGCATATCTTTAACCTCAAGCTCATAGATCGCCTCCATGCCCATCTCTTCAAAGGCCAAAACTTTTGCCTTCTTAATGGACTTAGAAATCAAGTAAGCTGCGCCGCCAACTGCAATTAAGTAGCTTGCCTTGTGTTTTTTAATACTTTGAATGGTTGCTTCACCGCGCTCAGCCTTACCAATCATTCCTAAGATTCCTGTGTTTTCAAGCATCATGTCAGTAAATTTATCCATTCTTGATGCGGTTGTTGGCCCTGCAGGACCTATTACTTCATCGCCCACAGCATCAACCGGCCCGACATAATATATGAATTTATTGTCAAAGTTAACGCCTTCGGGCAGCCCCTCACCGCTATCAATCATTGACTTAAGGCGCTTATGGGCAGCGTCCCTTCCAGTAATAATTGTTCCGGACAAAAGCAGTGTATCTCCAATATTCCAATGCTCCATTTGAGACTGATTTAGATTATTTAAATCTACCTTTGTATACTTAGAAACGTCCATATCCAAGTCTGGATAGAGACTTAAATCAACCTCTGGCAATTCCGCAACTCCAGAGCCATCTAACGTAAAGTGAACATGCCTTGTAGCCGCGCAGTTTGGAATCATTGCAACTGGAAGTGAGGCTGCATGTGTTGGGTAGTCCTGAATCTTAACGTCCAGAACCGTTGTTAGTCCGCCCAGACCCTGGGCGCCAATTCCAAGTGCGTTGATCTTATTAAATAAATCAATTCTTAGGGATTCTATTTCAGTAGGATTACTTTTATCTTTAATGTGATTAATATCGATTGGATCCATGAGCGCTGATTTGGCCATTAGCATTGCTTTTTCAGCAGTTCCGCCCACTCCGATACCGATCATTCCTGGAGGGCACCAGCCCGCACCCATTGTTGGAATTGTTTTGAGAACCCAGTCCGTCAGATTGTCATCGGGATTTAATACTGTAAATTTTGATTTGTTTTCAGAGCCACCCCCCTTAGCCGCAACCGTAATGTCTAATTTATCTCCTTTAACAAGCTTGGTGTGAATAACGGCGGGTGTATTGTCTTGGGTATTTTTTCTACTAAATAATGGGTCACTAACGATTGAAGCCCTTAAGCGGTTATCAGGCTCATTGTAAGCCCTCCTTACTCCTTCATTAATCATGTCTTCAAGAGAAAGTTGTGCGTCCCACTGAATGTTCATCCCAACTTCAACAAATACATTAACAATTCCAGTGTCTTGGCAAATGGGCCTTTTACCAAGCGCGCACATTTTAGAGTTTATTAAAATCTGTGATATTGCATTTTTTGCGCTTTGATTCGTTTCTCTTTCATAAGCAGATACCATCGCACTAATAAAATCAGGTGAGTGATAATAAGAAATATACTGCAATGCCGAATGGATACTTTCTACTAAGTGGTCTTGTTTAATGATCATATTTAATTGGATTTATCTATTGTCAAGTATATTAAAGAAGAATATATTATAATCTCTTTTCATTTTAATCATTTTTTTGCTAGGATTCCCTTATGTTCAATTTATTCAAAGGCCAAAATCTATCTATTGATCTTGGAACAGCCAATACACTTATTTATATGGACGGCAAAGTAGTTCTAAATGAACCCTCTGTTGTTGCATTAAGACACGAAAAGGGCGCTTTAGAGTCAACAGTTATAGCAGTAGGTCAAGAAGCAAAGAACATGCTTGGAAGAACACCTGGCGCAATTGAAGCTATTAGGCCAATGAAAGACGGCGTAATCGCAGACTTCAAGGTCACTGAAAAAATGCTGCAACACTTTATGAAAAAAGTTTTGAAATCAGGCTTTTTCTCGCCAAGCCCGAAGGTATTAATTTGCGTTCCATGTGGCGCTACTCAAGTTGAAAGACGCGCAATTAAAGAAAGCGCTGTAGGTGCTGGTGCAAGAGATGTTTACCTTATTGAAGAGCCTATGGCTGCTGCTCTTGGAGCAGGCATGGCAATTGAAGAAGCTTCAGGTGCAATGGTGCTTGATATTGGCGGCGGAACCTCAGAGATTGCAATACTATCTTTAAATGGAATAGTCTACTCAGACTCTTTGAGAGTTGGTGGAGATGTTTTTGATGACACTATTGTTAAATTTATAAGAAGGGTTCACGGCATTATTATTGGTGAGGCTACTGCTGAACAAATTAAAGAAGAGGTTGGAAGTGCTTTTGAATCTAAAATTATTCGTAAAAATGAATTTAGAGGCCGCGCAGTTTCTACTGGCCTCCCTGTTGCCTTTGAAGTTACTAATTCTGAAATATTAGAAGCCTTAAGCGAGCCTCTAGGAATGATTATTAGCGCACTAAGAACAGCTCTTGAGCAAACACCTCCGGAGTTATCGTCAGATATTGCACAAAATGGTTTGGTTATTACTGGTGGTGGAGCTCTTTTAGAGGGTCTTGATAAGCTAATTCATAATCAAACAAACTTGCCTGTTACTATTGCAGATGACCCACTTACCTGTGTTGCAAGAGGTGGAGGAATTGCTTTAGAAATGATCAATCACCATGACATGGGGTTTTTGGCGGCAGAGTGAATCAAGATAAGTCGAAGGATTAATAATGCGGCTTTTAAAACTTTTAGTACCCGTTTTTTTATCAATAATCTTAATTGTATTTGATACCCGCTTTTCTTATTTAGATAACTTTAAAAAGTTCACCCTAACTCTCCTTAGTCCAATTTATGTAATTGTTGACTTGCCTAGCCAAGTTATTGGCTGGGTTAATGACAAGGGTGCTGACAATGACAAATTAATTAGTGAGAATGATTACCTACAAGGTCAATTAATTGAACTTAAAGTAAGACTTCAAACCTACAATAATCTAGCTTTAGAAAATCAAAAAATATCAAAGCTACTAGATTCGAGCTATGAAATACCAAATCATGATGCTAAGCTTGCCCATGTTAAATCAATCTCTCAGTCTAGGCTATCCAAAAAAATTATTATTGGCAAGGGATCTAATGACGGAGCGGCGCTGTCCCAGCTTATAGTTGGCTCAGATGGTGCTGTTGGTCAAATTACGCAAGTTACCCCTATGTATTCAACCGTTCGACTGCTCACTGATCCCACTCAACACATGCCCGTTAAAAACTCAAGAAATGGAATTAGAGGTATCACCAAGGGAGTAGCATCAAATGCAAATGGCATGATAATTGAATTTGTACCTTTGGACTCAGATGTCAAAGTAGGAGACATTTTCCTTACTAGTGGGATTGGTAATTTGTATCCATCAGGATATCTTGTTGGAAGAGTAACTTCAATCAATGACACAATAGATGCTTCATTCTTATCAATTTCACTTCAGCCAGCTCAAAATATGAATAAATTAGAACTGGTTCTTATTGTTAAAGAAAAAAATGACTAATACAACTCACCTTTTTCTCCTAATTAAAATATCTATTATTGCATTTATCATTGGTGCAATCTCGCTGCCATCTTTTCTAGAGCTTATCTCTCCTTTTTGGCTGTTATCTTTTTTTATCTACTGGTTGATTTATTCAAATGGTAAGAGTGTCTTTACTTCTGCATTTATTCTTGGAATACTCCTTGATGTACTTCAAGGGGGAATCTTAGGTCAAAATGCACTTGCACTAGTTCTGAGCTCTGCTTTTATTTTAAATGTTAAAAAATCTTTTTTTGTTTCAAACATAACAACCCAGCAGGTTTATATTTTTATAAGCACTCTAATTTATTTAATTACGTTTTTATTAATTCACTCATTGGTTAATGGACTAAATATTAAATGGTTAATCTTACTTTCACCATTTACTAGTGCGCTTTTATGGCCACTCATTCGCCTCCTATTAGCAAAACTTAAGCAATAATTAATCTGTCGGTATGGAAAAAATCGGAAACATTAAACGCGAAAAGACAGTATTCAAATCAAGAGTAATTCTTTCTGCGGTCATAATGCTTTTGATTACATTGATCTTAATACTAAGACTCTTTAATCTCCAAGTAACTAAGCATGACTATTATTTAGAAGAAGCGCTTGGCAATCAAATGCAAAACCTCCCGATCACTCCAATTAGAGGTGACATTCTAGATCGAAATGGGAAAGTTTTAGCAACCAATGAATTTTCTTATATTTTGACAATCACTCCAGAAAAGGTCACTAATTTAAATGAAACATTAATAGAGTTAGAAATAAGTGATTTAATTAGTTATGAAGATATCAAAAAATTTAATAAAAAATTAAGTCGCTTTAAAAAATTTCATAACATACCCGTAAAATTTAATCTTTCTGAGTCATCAGTTGCTTCATTTCTTATAAAAAATCAGCTACCTGGGGTTGAGGTTGAGCCATACTTTCATCGCGTTTATCCATATGGCGCTTCGAGTTCTCATCTTATTGGTTATGTCTCTTCAATGAATCAAAAAGAAAAAAGTAATTATGATAAAAAAAATTATAATGGTACAAATTTTGTTGGAAAAACAGGCATTGAAAAACAATATGAAAGGCTACTTCATGGCGAGTCTGGTATAAAACAAATTGAGAGAAATGTTGCGGGTCGTATAGTAGACACTAGAATTATAACCCCCTCCATTGCTGGGCAAGACATCTACTTAAATATTGATATTGACTTACAACTTAAGGCTGAATCCCTTCTGGGTGATAGTAGGGGCGTTATAGCGCTTATCAATGTTAAAGATGGGGCAATACTGAGTCTAGTAAGTACCCCCTCATTCGATCCAAATTGGTTTGTTAATGGGATATCAGTAGAAAGATATAATGAGCTCAGTAGTAACGAAGATTTGCCACTCTTTGATAGAAGCATTAAGGGGCTCTACCCTCCTGGCTCAACTATCAAGCCAATGGTTGCCCTGGCTGGTTTAGAGCTAAACAATATAACCATTAAGCATAGCACTTTTTGTCCAGGATACTACAAATTAAATAATTATTCTAGAAAGTTTAACGACTGGAAGCGGACTGGTCATGGAAAAGTAAATGTAATTGAGGCTATCGCTCAATCATGCGATGTATTTTTCTATGACTTAGCTTTCAATATGGGTATTGATCAAATCCATGACAGTCTTTCATATTTTCAATTTGGCAAAAAAACAGGGATTGACTTGCCTGGAGAGCTTGGCGGAATCCTTCCGTCCAGAGAATGGAAAAAGATTAACAAGGATGAGCCTTGGTATAGAGGTGAAACCCTTATCACAGGAATTGGTCAAGGCTTTATGACTTCAAGCCCTCTTCAGCTTGCTTTAGCAACAGCAGCTATTGCAAATAAAGGCCAGCTATTAACGCCCCAAGTAATGATGCACTCTCAATCAAAAAATGGCGATTTTTTTGAAGAACGCAACCCCAAAGCGCAACAAATACCTATAAAAGACATTAGCAACTGGGAGTTAATTATTGAGGCAATGAAACAAACGGTATACGGAAAATTTGGAACAGCCAAGAGACTGAACAATAAGCTTCAGTATAGCCTGGCTGGAAAAACCGGCACTGCGCAGGTTTTTGGACTTGATCCAGAAGAAGAATATATTGCTGAAAATATTGAAGAAAAATTAAGGGATCATGCACTATTTACTGGGTTTGCACCGATTGAAGACCCACAAGTTGCAATAGCTATTATTGTTGAAAATGCAGGCAGTGGAAGCTCTAAAGCAGCGCCATTGGCAAGGGAGCTATTAGATGAGTATTTTATTAAAAATCCAGTTGAACTAAATACAACAGATTAAATCTAATATCTTTACAGCTTTTCAATATAGAATTTTTTTCTAAAGTCAGAAAATGTATTATTCTCAATTGACTCCCTAATTGACTTCATCAAATACTGGTAATAGAAAAGATTATGAAGAGTATTTAGGCGAGACCCTAAAATCTCATTTGATTTTTGAAGATGGTGGAGGTAAGCCCTTGAATAATTTTTACAAGTTGAGCAATTACAATTAGGATCTAGAGGCCCAGTATCTTTCTTATGTTTTGCATTTCGAATTTTTACAACGCCCTCTGAAGTAAATAAATATCCATTTCTTGCGTTACGAGATGGCATTACGCAATCAAACATGTCAATTCCACATGCAACACCTTCAACTAAGTCTGATGGCGTCCCAACACCCATTAGATACCTGGGCTTGTCTGAAGGCATTTGATCAGGTAAATAGCTAAGGACATTCATCATTTCTTCTTTTGGCTCTCCAACCGACAAACCTCCAATAGCGTAACCATCAAAACCCATCTCAACTAATGACTCAGCTGATTGAAGACGAAGCTCCTTATGCATTCCGCCTTGAATAATTCCAAAAAGAGCATTTTTATTATTGAGTCTTTGATGCTCTTCTAAAGATCTTTTTGCCCATCTCAATGAAAGCTGCATCGATTGATCAACAACATTTTTTTCGGCAGGATAAGCGGTGCAATCATCGAATATCATAACAATATCTGAACCCAGTTTATGCTGAATTTGCATAGACTCTTCAGGACCCATAAAAATTGCTGAGCCATCCTTTGGCGATCTAAACTTAACACCCTGCTCAGTTATTTTCCGCATCTTGCCCAAGCTAAAAACTTGAAACCCGCCAGAATCAGTCAGTATTGGGCCAGGCCAATTCATAAAATCATGGAGGTCGCCATGAGCCTCAATCACTTCAGTTGTCGGCGTTATTGACAAGTGAAATGTATTTCCTAAGATAATTTCAGCGCCCAAATCCCTTACTTCATCAACAGTCATTGCTTTGACTGTTCCATAAGTTCCTACAGGCATAAAAGCTGGAGTATTAACCTCTCCACGATCAAAAGTTAACTTGCCTAAACGAGCTTTATTGTCAGTATGTTTAAGTTCAAATTTCATAGTAAGGTTGTAAAAATTATGTGATGGTTTTAGCTTTTATAGAATGCTTGGTTTATCTCGTCAAACCCAAAGCCTCTTGACTGTAAAAAACGCTTTTGCTTAGCCTCTTCTTTATAATCTAAAGATTCACTATCTCCAAATTTTTTATACTTAACGTCTTTTGCTAACTCAAACCAATTAAATAAAGTTAAATCAAACTTGCTAATGCCTCTTGATTTAAGCTCCATAGAAATTTTTACTGGCCCCTTGCCCTGGTTGAATCGCATAAGTATAAAAGCCTCAGAAAACCTTTCGTCACTCTGGTATTTTTGCTCAGCTAATAAAGAGATACTGTCATTAATGACAGTATCATCAAAATCTTTAAGGTTTAATTTTTGTATTAATTCTAACTTGGAGTGCTCTCGCCTCATTAACATTTTTAATGCGGCTGCATAGCATTTACTCTGTTGACTCTTTTTCGTCATTATTGCTCTTTATTGACTCGGTCTCATCACTATCGTTACTCATTAGTTTTTCACGAATTTTAGCTTCAAGCATTTGACTCATTTTAGTATTCTCTTTTAAGAAGTCTCGGGAATTATCCTTACCTTGACCAATTCTTTCTCCTTCAACGCTATACCAAGCTCCTGCTTTTTCAACAAATCCATGCTCAACTCCTAAATCAATTATCTCACTCTCTCTGGAAATACCTTGATTGTATAAAATTTGAAACTCTGCCTTTTTAAAAGGAGGAGCAACCTTATTTTTAAGAACCTTAACGCGTGTCTCATTGCCAAGAATTTCATCACCTTTTTTAATAGCACCAATTCTTCGAATATCGAGTCTTACAGAGGCATAAAATTTAAGCGCATTTCCTCCAGTTGTAGTCTCAGGATTACCAAACATCACACCAATCTTCATTCGAAGTTGATTAATAAAGATTACCATAGTGTTAGTTCGCTTTATATTGGATGTTAGCTTTCTTAATGCTTGAGACATCAGTCTAGCTTGAAGGCCCATGTGCGATGCACCCATTTCACCTTCAATTTCAGCCTTAGGAGTTAACGCAGCAACTGAGTCAATAACAACAATATCAACACTTCCAGAGCGAACTAGCATATCGGTAATTTCTAAAGCCTGCTCGCCAGTATCAGGCTGAGAAATTAGAAGATCATCTGTATTTACGCCCAATTTTCTTGCGTAAGAAGGATCTAGCGCATGCTCTGCATCAATAAATGCTGCTGTTCCGCCTAATTTCTGCATTTCAGCTATAACATGAAGAGTCATAGTTGTCTTTCCCGAGGACTCAGGACCATAAATTTCAACAACCCTGCCTCTAGGTAACCCGCCAATTCCTAAAGCTATATCAAGGCTTAAACTTCCCGTTGAAACAGCTTCAATATCACTTCTCGCCTCTTCGTCGCCCAAAAACATAACAGACCCTTTTCCAAACTGTTTTTCAATTTGTCCAAGTGCTACTTGTAGTGCTTGTTTTTTCTTTTCATCCACTCCGTTCTCCCGCGTAAAATGATAATATATTTATATGTAATTATTATAATGGCTTTCACTCATCAAGATACAGAATGTATGACTCTTGCACTCAAACTTTCTCAGTTTGGTCGCAGAGCTGTTGGTGCAAATCCAATGGTGGGATGCGTGATTACTCTTGACGGTAAAATTATTGCTCAAGACTACCATCGCCTCTATGGAGAGGGTCATGCAGAGGTCAATGCCTTAGAGCAAATTAATTATAAAGGTGAGAATACTAAAGTATATATTACACTTGAACCATGCTCTCATTATGGCAAGACGGCGCCTTGCTCTGAAGCACTTATTAAGGCTGGCGTAAAGAAAGTTTTTATTGCAATGCTTGATCCAAATCCATTAGTTTCTGGAAGAGGAATCAAATTACTTCAAGATAGTGACATTGAGGTTGAAGTGGGATTGCTCGAAAAAGAAGCTACTGAAATTAATCGCGGCTTTATCAAAAGAATGCAGACAGGTTTACCATTTGTAACGTCAAAAATTGCAATGAGCCTAGATGGAAGAACTGCAATGAAAAATGGCGATAGTAAATGGATTACCTCTGAAGCTTCTCGAAAGGATGTTCAATTACTCCGAAGCTTAAATCAAGCCATCATGACAGGCTCAGGTACAATCAAAAGCGATAATCCAATGATGACCGTTAGAACAGAAAACATAGAGTCAAAGCCACTCCGTGTTGTTATTGACAGTAATAATATTATTACTGATACAACTCTCAATATTTTTTCATCTGATGCGGAAACACTCATTTTAAATAATAATAATTCAGAAGTTCTCCCTAATGGAAAGTTAGATCTAAAGTCTGCACTTATTAAACTTGGAGAGATGGGGATTAATAATTTACTTCTAGAGGCGGGTAGCGGTCTTAATGGAGCTATGACAAAGGCAGGACTAATTGATGAGTTTATTATCTATACTGCTCCAGTATTACTTGGAAGTGATGCCAACCCAATGATTGAAATTCCTTTAAAAAAAATGTCTGACAAAATCAAGCTTAATATTGTTGAACTTAGTCAAATAGAGAATGACATTAAAATTAGAGCCACTATCAAATGAATAACTTAGCAAATAAAAGAGTGTTACTAGGAGTTAGTGGCTCAATTGCTGCCTACAAATCACCTGACATTGTGAGGAGGTTGCAAGATTTAGGTGCAGAAGTTAGAGTCATTATTACAAATGGGGGAAGAGAGTTTGTAAGCGAACTATCACTACAAACAGTTTCAAAAAATAAAGTTCATGACAACCTTTGGGATAAAGATGCAGAACTTGCTATGGGTCACATTGAACTTGCGAAATGGGCTGACGCAGTTATCATAGCGCCGGCATCAGCAAATACGATAGCTAAACTTTGTCATGGTAAAGCGGATGATTTACTGTCCACAGTTATCCTTGCAACAAAAGCAGCTGTATTAATAGCTCCATCAATGAACCAACAAATGTTTGCATCAAAAGCAATTAAAGAAAACCTTGAAATACTGAATAATCGGGGAGTGGTTACCATTGAGCCTGGGTTTGGAGAGCAAGCTTGTGGAGATGTAGGCGAAGGCAGACTCGCTGAGCCAATCGAAATTGCAAAACAAGTTGCAAATATCTTTTCGAATAACACTCTTAGCGGTAAAAAAGTATTAATAACAATAGGTGGAACTATTGAAGCAATAGACCCAGTAAGGTATATATCGAATCATAGCAGCGGGAAAATGGGCATGGCACTTGCACATGCGTGTGTCCAAGCAGGAGCAGAAACAACGTTAATAGTTGGATCAATATCAGTTGATGTGGAAAAAAGAGCTAACGTAACTTATATAACTAGTGCAAATGAAATGTACGATGCAGTCATGAAAAAGATAAAGTCTCAAGATTTATTTATCAGTTGCGCTGCAGTTGCAGACTTTAGGCCTACAAAAATAAGCCAAAATAAGATCAAAAAAGATAGCAATTTATCATCAATTGAGCTCACAAGAAACAAAGATATTTTAGAGAGTGTTTGTAAACTTAAAAATAAACCAATTTGCATAGGGTTTGCAGCTGAAACTGAAAATTTTATAGCTAATGCAACAGCTAAACTAAAGATCAAGAAGTGTGATGCAATTATTTTAAATGACATTTCAAACACTGAAATTGGTCTTAACTCAGATGAGAATGAGGTTCACTTTATATCACAAGAAAAAACTGAGAAAATAGATAGAAGTAGTAAGCAAATTATTGCAGAAAAAATAATAAAAAAAGTGACAAAATATTTTTTCTAATTGCTTTAAATGCTTATAAATCAAGGGTTAGCAGACTTACCCACAAAACTGTTGATAACTCTGTTAATATCTCAAAATTTAGACACAAATCAAGCCTTAGACTAACCAATTCTATGGTTTTGGTTAATAAATAATCATATCAATTTTTTTGTTATAAATCAATGACTTATATTTTTTTGAATTTATGAATTTATTTCGACTTTAGAAGATAATTTGCTGAATTCTCAGTTCGCGGATAACTTTTGAACTTTTTCCCTTATGGACTGGGCTTTAGAGGCTAAATTGTAAAATTTTCATCTCTATTAAAGTGCTGATTCGTATATATATTTTTTGGCTAAATTTAATATAAATAGCGCCTTTAAAGCTACCAATAAATTTACATTAATTAATGCCTATTTAAGGCCTTAATAAGGCTCTTTAAGGCTCTAATTAAAGGAAATTTTGCATTTTATTTAATATTGGATTTTATATTTTCCATGGCCAAATTTTTGCTCAATTGAATCTAAAAATTCTCGATTCAATGAAACATCAAATTCTTTGGAAAGAGGGATCTTTCCAGATGAATCAGTCGACTGATATTCAATAATTACTGGACACTTGCCTTGATGTTGTTTTAATAAATCACACAGCATGGAATACTCATTCTTATTTTCTTCAGTTAGTTTTATGTTGAGATATTTAGCATATTTTATTTGAACCCTATCCACTGGATCTATCCGATCTACAATAATCTGCCATTGCTCTCTAAAATCTTTATTTACCTTTCCAGAAACTACAACCACTTCATCTAATAATATATGTTCGCTATTTTCTGCAAGTTTTTGTGAAAAGACAGCTGCATTAATTCTTTTCTCTCCATCTTCAATAGTCAGGCTTGCCATTTGGCCTCGCCTTGTATTTCTATACACAATGTCAGAAATTAGCGAAAGAACCCTCACTTCACGATTATTTCGAAATACTAGATCTTTCGGCAACGTACAAACTATGGATTTTAAATCTGATTTATACCAATCTGTTGGGTGTCGCTCTAGGTAATACCCCATTACATTTTTTTCAAACTTCATTACATTTTTAAAAGACAAAAATTCCCCTTTTATGTAATTTTTTTCATATTCAATATGGCTCTCAACTTCTGCAAAAAGGCTATTTTGGCCTTTTGATGAATCACTCTGCCTCTGCTCTGCTTGCCTCACTGCTCTTGGGTACGTCGCAATTAATGTGGCCCTTTTAATATCAAATAAATCAAATGCTCCGCTGTATATAAGAGCCTCAATAGCCCTACGGTTTAAGAATTTTTTTTCTATTCGAAAACACAAATCAAAAATATCAGAATAATCCCCATTTTTTTCTCTCTCTAAAACTATCTCTTTGACAAGTGCCTCACCAACACCTTTAATAGCGCCTAGGCCGTATACTATTGTCTTATTATCAGTAATACTAAACTCATATTCAGATTGGTTAATATCAGGCGCCTTAACTATCACGCCGTTTTTCTTTGACTCCCCAACTGTAAAAGCAACTCGATCAGTATCATCCATACCTCCCGATAGAACTGCCGCCATAAATGGAGCTGGAAAATGTGCCTTTAGCCAAGCTGTTTGATATGAAATATAAGCATAAGCAACTGAGTGAGATTTATTAAACCCATAACCTGAAAACTTATCAATTAGGTCAAAAATTTCATTTGCCTTATTCTCTTCTATATTTTTTTCAGCAGCCCCTTTTACAAATACTTCACGCTGCTCTGCCATTTCTTCAACTTTTTTCTTACCCATCGCGCGTCGTAAAATATCAGCGCCACCTAAAGAATACCCAGCCATAACTTGTGCAGATTTCATTACTTGCTCTTGATAAAGGAATACTCCGTTTGTTGGCTTTAAAATTTCCTCTAACATCGCATGCGGATACCTTACTTTTGCACCATGCTTTACCTGTATATAGTCATCTACCATGCCAGCATCTAGTGGGCCAGGTCTATAAAGTGCCAGCATGGCAACAATATCTTCAAAAGAATCAGGTTTAAGCTTTTTTAAATAGCCGCGCATCCCATCCGATTCAAGCTGGAAAACCCCTGTAGTGTCGCAGTCTTGAAGCAATTTAAATACTTTTGGATCATCAAGACTGAGTTTATCAATATCAATCAAACCCTCACTTAAGCCTTTTTTGGCGATGATTTTTACCGCTTTATCTATTACAGTTAGGTTTGATAACCCCAAAAAGTCAAATTTAACCAGGCCTACAGCCTCAACATCATCTTTATCAAATTGAGATACAACAACATCTGACTCATCAGATCCTTTATAAATTGGACAAAAATCACTAATTTTACTTGGCGCAATAACAACTCCGCCAGCATGGGTGCCGACATTTCTAATAAGTCCCTCTAGATCTTGGGATAAATCAATCAGGGTTGAAACACTTTCTTCAGAATCATATCTTGCTTTCAACTCATTTGAGTCTTCTAAGGCTTTACCTAATGTCATTTTTAATTCATTTGGTATCATCTTAGAGATCTGGTCACTAAAACCATACGGATGCCCTAATACCCTCCCTACATCTCTTACTACCCCCTTAGCTGCCATAGTGCCATAAGTAATAATCTGTGATACTTTCTCTGCGCCATACTTATTAGAAACATACGCAATAACTTCATCTCGGCGATCTGTGCAAAAATCAATATCAAAATCAGGCATAGAGATCCGCTCTGGGTTTAAAAAACGCTCAAATAAAAGATCATGCTGAATAGGATCTACATTTGTAATAGAAAGTGCCCAAGCCACAAGAGAGCCAGCACCAGAGCCTCTGCCTGGACCAACTGGAATTCCATTTTCTTTAGCCCATCTTATAAAATCAGAAACAATTAAAAAATAACCTGGAAAATCCATTTCAAGAATTACTGATAATTCAAAATTCAGCCTTTCAAAATAGCTTGTTTCATTTACATTAAGGTCTTTAAGTCTTAATTGGAGCCCCTTATTTGACTCTTCACTAAAAAATTCAGCTATTGACTTTCCTTTTGGTGTTGGAAAGGCTGGAAGGT